>Ga0224512_10003317_pt1 | contig 14243 bp, 23 predicted proteins | sample SF_May12_sed_USG_4_FD_169103 | JGI IMG/M metagenome (GOLD analysis project Ga0224512, IMG submission 169103) | Sediment microbial communities from San Francisco Bay, California, United States - SF_May12_sed_USGS_13 | ecosystem: Environmental > Aquatic > Marine > Sediment | place: USA...
CGTAAAGCCGGGCAATGCAATGCCCCTCAAGAGCATCCCGATCGGCACCATCGTGCACAACGTGGAGATGAAGCCGGGTGGGGGCGGCAAGATCGCTCGCTCGGCCGGTACCTATGTGCAGTTGGTTGGCCGCGACGCGGGCTATGCCCAGCTTCGCCTCACCTCGGGTGAGATGCGGGTGGTGCGCGGCGATTGCATGGCAACGATTGGCGCAGTCTCCAATGCAGACCAGCAGAACATCAAGCTGGGCAAGGCCGGCCGCAACCGTTGGCGGGGGAAACGCCCGTCGGTGCGCGGCGTGGCGATGAACCCGGTGGACCACCCCCATGGCGGCGGCGAAGGCCGCAGCTCGGGCGGTCGCCATCCTGTGACCCCGTGGGGCGTGCCGACCAAGGGCAAGCGTACCCGCAAGAACAAGGCGACGGACAAGTTCATCATCCGTCGCCGACGCAAGAAGTAAGGGAGGCAGATTGTGGCGCGCTCCGTGTGGAAAGGTCCGTTCGTCGACGGCTATCTCCTGAAGAAGGCCGAAGCGACCCGTAATTCGGGCCGCAATGAAGTGATCAAGACTTGGTCCCGGCGGTCGACCATCTTGCCGCAATTCGTCGGGCTGACGTTTGGCGTGCATAACGGCAAGAAGTTCGTGCCGGTACTGGTGACCGAAAACATGATTGGCCACAAGTTCGGCGAGTTTTCGCCGACCCGCACGTTCTATGGGCACGCCGCCGACAAACGGGCAAAGCGGATTTAGGGCAATGGGCAAAGCGAAGACCGACCGACGATTGGATGAGAATGAGGCCCAGGCCGTGGGCCGAAACATTCGCATCAGCCCACAGAAGCTCAATCTGGTGGCGCAATCAATTCGTGGGCTCGATGCTGGCGACGCGCTGGCCGAACTCAGCTTTTCACGGCGGCGGATTGCTGGCGACGTGAAGAAAATCCTGCAATCGGCAATTGCCAATGCAGAGAACAACCACCAACTCGATGTCGATCGGCTCTATGTCGCCGAGGCGACCGTCGGCAAGGATTTCGTGATGAAACGCATGCGCGCCCGCGCAAGAGGCCGCATGGCGCGCATCCAGAAGCCGTTTTCCAATATCACCATCATCCTGCGCGAGCAGGATGAAGAGGCGGAGACCGCATAATGGGTCAGAAAGTCAATCCGATCGGCCTGCGCGTCGGTATCAATCGCACCTGGGATTCGCGCTGGTATGCCGAGGCTGACTACGCCGATCTGCTGCATCAGGATCTGAAGCTGCGCTCCTACCTTCAAGACCGCTTGGGGCAGGCGGGTGTATCAAAGGTTGTAGTGGAGCGCCCGGCAAAGCGTGCCCGGATCACCATCCATACGGCGCGGCCGGGGGTCGTGATCGGCAAGAAGGGCCAGGACATCGAGAAGCTGCGCACAGATCTTTCGCGCATGACCGGCTCCGATGTTCATCTCAACATCGTCGAGATCAGGAAGCCGGAACTTGACGCACGATTGGTGGCCGAGAATATCGCCCAGCAGTTGGAGCGGCGGGTTGCCTTCCGGCGGGCGATGAAGCGCGCCGTGCAATCGGCGATCCGCTTGGGCGCGCTCGGTATTCGGATCAACTGCGGCGGCCGACTCGGCGGAGCGGAGATCGCGCGCATGGAGTGGTATCGCGAAGGCCGGGTGCCGCTGCACACGTTGCGCGCCGATATCGATTACGCGACAGCGACGGCAAAAACCACCTATGGCACCTGCGGCGTCAAAGTATGGGTCTACAAGGGCGACATCATGGCCCACGACCCGATGGCGCAGGACAAGCGGCTGGCCGAGCAGCAGCGCTAAGCGCGCAATAACGAAGGCTGAGAAAAGACAATGCTGTCACCCAAGCGAACGAAGTACCGCAAGCAGCACAAAGGCCGCATCCATGGCAAGGCCAAGGGCGGAACTGCGCTCAATTTCGGCTCTTACGGGCTGAAGGCGACCCAGCCGGGACGTGTCAGCGCTCGCCAGATAGAGGCCGCGCGCCGGGCGATGACCCGCCACATGAAGCGGTCGGGCCGCGTCTGGATCCGGATCTTCCCAGATGTGCCGATCTCCGCTAAGCCGGCGGAAGTGCGCATGGGTTCGGGCAAGGGTACGCCCGAATATTGGGCGGCGCGCGTGCATCCAGGTCGCATCATGTTTGAGATTGACGGCGTTGATATTGCTGTGGCGCGGCGGGCCTTTGAGCTGGCCGCGGCCAAACTGCCGATCGGTACGCGCTTCGTTGCACGTATCGGCGAAGAATAGACGCGAGGAACGGGCCCATGAAAGCGGCCGATCTCAAGACCAAAACGCCGGATGAGCTGGCCGATCAGCTGGGCGAGCTCGAAAAGGAGGCGTTCAATCTGCGCTTCCAGCAGGCGAGCGGACAGTTGGAGAACACGGCGCGAGTGCGCCAGGTACGGCGGGACATCGCGCGGGTAAAGACGCTTTTGAGCGCGCGCGCGGGAGCGGAGGGCTAGATGCCGAGACGAGTAATGCGGGGCGTGGTTGTTAGCGACAAGCAGGACAAGACAATTGTGGTTCGGGTCGAGCGCCGCGTCATGCACCCGCTCTACAAGAAGTTCATCAAGCGTTCGAAGAAATTCGCCGCGCACGACCCGGAGAACACCTTCAAGGAAGGTGACCAGGTTAGGATCCGTGAGTGTAGGCCTATTTCCAAGCGCAAGCGTTGGGAAGTGTTGGCCGACGGCGCTTGAAGCAAGTGGCTTGAGGTTCGGGGCAGGGCGCCGCAGATGCGCGTTTGCCGCGCGCAGTAAGAAGGGACGAAGTCAATGATCCAGATGCAAACCCGCCTTGAAGTCGCCGACAATTCCGGCGCGCGCAAGGTGCAGTGCATCAAGGTGCTGGGCGGCTCCAAGCGCAAGACCGCTTCGGTGGGCGATGTCATCGTCGTCTCGGTCAAGGAGGCGATCCCACGCGGCCGCGTCAAGAAGGGCGACATCCATCGTGCCGTCGTCGTACGCACGGCCAAGGAGATACATCGCCCCGATGGAACCTCGATCCGGTTCGACCGCAATGCGGCCGTTCTCATAAATCCGGCGGGCGAGCCTATCGGTACACGTATCTTTGGGCCGGTTACCCGTGAGCTGCGCGCCAAGGGTTATATGAAGATCATTTCGCTGTCGCCGGAGGTTCTCTGATCATGGCGAGCAAACTAAAGGACCGGAAGGCCGCCGGTGTCGCGAACAAACTCAAGATCCGGAAGGGTGATCGCGTTCAAGTGCTGGCCGGCAAAGACAAGGACAAGCGCGGCGAGGTTTTGAAGGTGTTTCCAAAACAGCGCCGCGTCATTGTCCAGGGCGTCAACGTGATCAAGCGGCATACGCGTCCGAGCACGACGCAACAAGGCGGCATCGTCGAACGCGAGGCCCCGGTTGCGATTTCCAATGTGGCCCTGCTCGACCCGTCCGATGACGGGCCGACCAAGGTTGGGTTCAAGTTTCTCGAGGACGGTCGCAAGGTTCGCTTTGCACGCCGTTCCGGCGAGATCATCGACAGGTAAGGCAGATCGCGATGGCGAGATTGCGCAAACACTATGACGAAGTGATCAAGCCGCAGCTCATGGAGAGCTTCGGCTACCGGAACCAGCATGAGGTTCCAAGGGTCACCAAGGTCGTCGTCAATATGGGCGTCGGCGAAGCGATCGTTGACAACAAGAAGGTCGACGCGGCCGCCGGCGAGCTCACTCAGATATCCGGTCAAAAGCCGATCGTGATAAAGGCCCGGAAGTCGGTTGCTACGTTCAAGCTGCGCGAGGGCATGCGTATCGGCTGCAAGGTGACGCTGCGCCGCGAACGCATGTACGAGTTTATTGATCGCCTGGTCACCATCGCACTGCCGCGCGTCAGAGACTTTCGGGGGCTCAACCCCAAGAGCTTCGACGGGCGCGGCAACTTCTCGATGGGACTCAAGGAGCAGATTGTCTTCCCGGAAATCGATTACGACAAGATCGATGAGATCCGGGGCATGGATATTTCGATCATCACAACTGCCAAGACCGACGACGAAGCGCGCGCGCTCCTGAAGGGCTTCGATTTCCCGTTCACCGGCGAGAGCAGCAAAGACGAAGGACAGGCTGATGGCTAAGAAAAGCGCAGTCGAAAAAAACAAGCGACGCGCCCGCATGGCGTCGAACCATGCGGAGAAACGCGCACGGCTCAAGGCGATGGCCAAGGATCAAAGCCTGCCGGCAGAGGATCGTTTCGCGGCACGCCTCAAGCTCGCGGCCATGCCGCGAAATGGCGCCAAGGTGCGTGTGCGCAATCGCTGCGAAGTCAGCGGCCGCCCGCGCGGCTATTACCGGAAGTTCCGCATTTCGCGGATCGCGTTGCGCGATCTCGCCTCGCGCGGTGAGATTCCGGGCATGGTCAAGTCGAGCTGGTAGGGAGGAGGACGACGGTATGGCAATGAGCGATCCCCTCGGCGATATGCTCACTCGCATCCGAAACGGACAGCGGGCGAAGAAGGAACGCATTGTGAGCCCGGCTTCCCGCTTTCGCGGGAACGTGCTGAGCGTGCTGCAAAAGGAAGGCTATATACGCGGGTATAACGAGCGCGAACTGAACCCAGGTCTGCGCGAGTTCGAGATCGAGCTCAAATATCACAACGGCGAGCCGGTGATTAAGGAGATCGCGCGGATTTCGACGCCGGGACGGCGTGTCTATTCGGGCATCTCCGATTTGCAGAAGGTCTATGGCGGGCTGGGTATTTCGATTCTGTCTACCCCGCGCGGCGTAATGTCGGACCACGATGCTCGCGACGCCAATGTTGGCGGCGAAGTCTTGTGTCGAGTGTTTTGACCGGTCGGCGGACGGAAAAGCGAGGATAACGGTCATGTCGCGCATGGGCAGACATCCGGTTGTAGTGCCGGACGGCGTACAGGTCGCGGTCGAGGGTTCGACCGTGACGGCCAAAGGTAAGTTGGGCGAGTTGACGGTTACGTTAAGCGATGACGTTTCGGTGACGCTCGACGATGGCGCAGTGACAGTGAAGCCGGCCAATGATGGCCGGCGCGCGCAGGTCATGTGGGGGACCGCACGCAGCCTCGTGAACAATCTGATCACCGGTGTCGGCGAGGGCTTCACCTACCATCTGGAGATCGAGGGTGTGGGCTATCGCGCGGCGGTGCAAGGCAGCGAGCTGGTGTTGCAGCTAGGCTATAGCCACGAAATCAAGCACGCGATCCCTGAGGGCATTCAAGTGGAGGTCGAAAATCAACGCGAGATCAAGATGACTGGCGCCGACAAGCAGGCAGTGGGTCAACTCGCGGCGGTCATTCGCAAGTATCGTCCGCCGGAGCCGTACAAAGGCAAGGGCGTTCGCTACAAGGGCGAGCTGATCGTGCGCAAGGAAGGCAAGAAGAAGTAACCAGGCTCCGGGGTTGCCGGAGGAGAGAAACAACGATGCTGAATTCAAAGCAGTTGCATTCGCGGCGCAAGAGACGCAATCGGCACCATTTGGGCAAGGCGGCCAATGGCCGGCCGCGTTTATCGGTGCATCGCTCGGGCAAGCACATATACGCCCAGGTGATCGATGACCAGGCTGGTGCGACCCTCGCGGCGGCGTCGACGGTGGACAAGGACCTGCGGGAAGAGCTCAAGAGCGGTGCCAATATCGATGCGGCTGCGGCGGTCGGTAAACTGGTTGCCGAGCGCGCCGGCAAGGCGGGCGTCAAGGAGGTCGTGTTCGACCGCGGCGGGTTCATCTATCACGGTCGAATAAAAGCGCTCGCCGAAGCAGCGCGCGAGGGTGGCCTCAGCTTCTAACCGGAAGCAGGCGGCCGGACAGCGAAAGAGAGTAGGAATGGCAGAACAAGGTGGCGATCGACGAGGACCACGCGGGCGGCGTGGCCGCCGCGACGACGGTGATGGCCAAGACTCTGAATTTGTTGAGAAATTGGTCGGCATCAATCGTGTTGCAAAGGTGGTCAAAGGCGGCCGGCGGTTCGGGTTTGCGGCGCTGGTGGTGGTCGGGGACGGCCGCGGCCGGGTCGGCTATGGCGCCGGCAAGGCCCGCGAGGTACCCGAGGCGATTCGCAAGGCGACCGAACAGGCCAAGCGTGGGCTGGTGCGCATTCCGCTGCGCGAAGGCCGTACGCTGCACCATGATGTAAACGGGCGTTATGGGGCAGGGCGGGTCGTGCTGCGGCCGGCGCCTCCGGGTACTGGCATCATCGCGGGCGGTCCAATGCGCGCGGTGTTCGAAAGCCTGGGCGTTCAGGACGTGGTCGCCAAGTCGATCGGCACGTCGAACCCGCACAACATGATCAAGGCAACATTCCAGGCGCTGTCGGCGATTCAGTCGCCCAAGGACGTTGCCGCCAAGCGTGGCAAAAAGGTCGGCGATATTGTCGGACGCCGTGAAGCCGCAGCCGAGGCGCGGGAGTAAGCATTATGGCCGAGAAGAAGAGCGGAAAGACCGTCAAGGTCACGCAGATCGGCAGCCCAATTGGACGCCGCCGCGACCAGCGCGCGACCTTGATCGGACTTGGTCTTAACAAGATGAACCGCACGCGCGAACTGGAGGATACGCCTTCGGTGCGCGGCATGATTGACAAGGTAAGCCACTTGGTACGGGTCGAGGACGCTGGCTAGGCGCTAGCTGTAGCTGATTGCATTGCTCTCCCGAAGGATTGCCACATGAGACTGAACGAACTTTCCGACAACAAAGGCGCCACGAAGAACCGCACGCGCATTGCGCGAGGTCTCGGTTCGGGCAAAGGCAAGACCGGTGGCCGTGGCATGAAGGGCCAAAAATCGCGCAGCGGTGTCTCGCTTGTCGGTAAGGAAGGCGGCCAGATGCCGCTTTACCGGCGGCTGCCCAAGCGCGGCTTCAAGAATAATTTTCGCAAGCGTCTCAACGCCGTCAATGTCGGACGCCTGCAAATCGCCATCGACCAGGGTGCGCTGGACGCCAAGAAGACCGTCGATGCCAAGGCACTCGTCGAGGCCGGTGTAATCCGACGGGTTCACGACGGCGTGCGCCTTCTTGCAAAAGGCGAACTCAAGGCCAAATTGAACATCGAGGTTGCCGGCGTTTCCAAGGCGGCACTTGCCGCTGTTGAAAAGGCCGGCGGCACGGTAACGCTTCCCGAACCAACGCCGGAAGGCGAAGGCAAGAAAGCCAAGCGCAAGGCTGCCGCCAAGGCAAGACCGGCGCCGGGCGGGGCCGAGGACAAACCTAAAGGCGAAGCCAAAGGCAAGGGTAAGGCCAAGGGCGAGACCAAAGGAAATGACAAGCCCAAGGGCGCAGCTAAGGCCAAAGCGGCCGATGGCGAGGCCAAGGGCGGGGATGGAGCCGACAAGGGGGACGATGCTTCCGACACTGCGTCGGAATAAGCGGACCTAGACGCGAGGAATAACCATGGCATCCGCCGCCGATCAGATAGGCGCCGGCCTCAATCTTGGGGCGTTTGGCAAGGCGACCGAGCTCAAGAAGCGGCTCTGGTTTACCCTTGGCGCATTGGTGATTTATCGCCTCGGGACCTACATCCCGATCCCAGGCATTCAACAGTCGATCTTTCAGGAGCTGTTCCAGCAACAGGCGGGCGGCATCCTGGGCATGTTCAACATGTTCGCCGGCGGCGCTGTCGAGCGCATGACGATTTTTGCGCTCAACATCATGCCGTACATTTCCGCTGCGATTATCATGCAGCTGTTGACGGCTGTGGTGCCTAGTCTGGAGGCTCTGAAGAAAGAAGGTGAGGCCGGGCGCAAAAAGATCAACCAATACACCCGGTACGGTACGGTGATCCTGGCGGCGGTTCAGGCTTACGGAATAGCGGTCGGCCTTGAGGGCATGAGCGGCGCGCAAGGGGCGGCGGTAAGCAGCCCAGGCATGTTCTTTCGTTTCTCCACCGTGATCACGCTGGTGGGCGGTACCGTCTTCCTGATGTGGCTGGGCGAGCAGATCACCGCGCGTGGCGTGGGCAATGGCATCTCGCTCATCATCTTCGCTGGCATTGTTGCCACTGTGCCAGGCGCACTCGCCTCGCTATTCGAGCAGGGACGGACCGGTAATATTTCCGCTGGCCTCGTGATCGCGATGTTGATCGCCGCCGTCGCCGTGATCGCCTTCGTGGTGTTCATGGAGCGGGCGCAAAGACGGATCATCGTCCAATATCCGAAGCGACAGCAAGGCAACCGCATGTTCGGGGGCGAGAGCTCGCATCTGCCGCTAAAGCTCAACACGGCCGGTGTGATCCCGCCGATCTTTGCGAGCTCGCTGCTGTTGATGCCGGTCACCGTCGCGGGGTTTTCCGCCCAAGGCGGACCAGAATGGCTGACCACGGTTACCGCCTTTCTTGGACGCGGCCAACCGGGCTTCATGGTGATTTATGTAGGGTTGATCGCGTTCTTCGCGTTCTTCTATACGGCGATCGTGTTCAACCCGAAGGAAACGGCCGACAATCTGCGCAAGTATGGCGGCTTCGTGCCGGGTATCCGGCCAGGCAACAATACGGCAGACTATCTGGACTTCGTGCTGTCTCGGATCACCACCGTGGGTGCGATCTATCTCTGTCTGGTGTGCGCGCTGCCCGAAATGCTGCTCGCGCAGATGCCGCAGCTGACATTCTACTTTGGCGGCACAAGTCTGCTGATCGTGGTTTCGGTGACCATGGATACGGTGGCGCAGGTTCAGTCGCACCTGCTGGCGCATCAGTATGAGGGATTGGTGAAGAAAGCCCGTCTCAAAGGGCGGCGCTGATGAACCTGATCTTGCTGGGGCCGCCCGGCTGCGGCAAGGGCACGCAGGCGCAGATCCTGCAAGACCGCTTTGGCGCCGTGCAGCTGTCCACCGGTGAAATGCTGCGGGCGGCAGTGAAGGCGGGGACGACACTCGGGCAGCAAGCCGAGACGATCATGAATGCCGGTAAGCTGGTGCCCGACGATCTAATCGTCTCGATGATCGCTGAACGCATTGACGAGCCGGACTGCCGTGGTGGCTTCATCCTCGACGGTTTTCCTCGCACGGTCGCCCAAGCAAAAGCATTGGATGCAATGCTGGAAGAGAAGGGCCTCAAGCTGGATCACGTGATTGAGTTGGAGGTTGACGAAGCCGTGCTGTTCGCGCGAATCGAGGGACGGGCGGCGGAATCGGGCGGTGCCCCCCGCGCCGACGATAACCCAGAGACGCTGAAGAAGCGGCTTGGGGTCTATCGTGAGCAGACGGCGCCGATCTTGCCCTATTACCGCGACACCGAGCGTTTGGCCTCGGTTGATGGAATGCAAGATATCGATGAAGTGACCAGGCAGTTGGTCGCTATTTTAGAGGGAAACTGAAGGGGTTATGTTGACAGTCGCGCCCGAGCACTTATATTCGCCTAGTACCCTTTGGGCGGGGCCAAAAGGGGCGCGTTTTTGCGCCTTCATACAGTGTTATGTACGGATTGGCTGGGCTGAATGCCACGAGCATCGCGCCTGGGCCGGCCGTTCATCTTAATCGCATTGCGGTTTGAGGAGGTCGAGACGTGGCACGTATCGCAGGTGTGAACATTCCGACCGGGAAAAGGGTCGAGGTCGCACTGACCTACATTCACGGAATTGGCGCCACCAAGGCGAAAGAGATCTGCGGCAAGGTCGGCATCCCGACTGAGCGCCGGGTCAATCAGATGACCGATGACGAGGTGGTTCGGATTCGCGAGACAATCGACCGCGACTACTCAGTCGAAGGCGATCTACGCCGCGAAGTGGCGATGAACATCAAGCGCCTGATGGATCTCGGCTCCTATCGCGGTCTACGGCATCGCAAGGGCCTTCCTGTGCGCGGCCAGCGAACCCACACCAACGCGCGCACGCGCAAGGGACGGGGCCGCGCGGTCGCCGGCAAGAAGAAGGCGTAAAGGACGACAATGGCGAAAACACCAACGGCTCGCGTCAAGCGGCGCGAGCGCAAGAACATCACCTCGGGCGTGGCGCATGTCAGCGCCACGTTCAACAACACCATGATCACCATCACTGATGCCCAGGGCAACACCATCGCGTGGTCATCGGCCGGAGGTCAGGGTTTCAAGGGCTCGCGGAAATCGACGCCGTACGCCGCGCAGATCGCGGCCGAGGATGCAGGCCGCAAGGCCATGGAGCACGGCATGAAGATGCTCGAGGTCGAGGTTAAGGGCCCGGGCTCTGGCCGCGAATCAGCCTTGCGAGCATTGCAGTCGGTTGGATTCCAGATCACCTCCATCCGCGACGTTACGCCGATACCTCATAACGGCTGCCGCCCGCCCAAGCGCCGCAGGGTATAACGCGGCCAATTACGCGGCGCCCCGGGCCCGGAAGGGTCGCGGAGCGTCCGCCTGAACACATATAGAGGCGCGGGATTCAATGTCCCGCTAGGAGCCCATGGAGCAGAACCCCGTGACAATTCAGAAGAACTGGACTGACCTGATTAAGCCGAAGGGATTTAAGGTCGATGCCGGCGATGACGCCGCGCGCCATGCGTCCATCGTGGTGCAACCGTTGGAGCGCGGTTTTGGAATAACGCTTGGCAACGCCCTTCGCCGCATACTTCTCTCGTCGCTGCAAGGCGCCGCCGTGACGTCGATTCAGATCGACGGCGTGCTGCACGAGTTCTCATCGATTCCCGGCGTCCGCGAGGACGTAACCGACATCGTGCTCAACATCAAATCGCTGGCGCTGCGCATGCATGGCGAAGGTCCCAAGCGCATGACGCTCAAGGCCGAGGGCCCGATGGAGGTCACCGGAAAGATGATCGAAACGGGCCATGATATAGAGATCATGAACCCTGACCAGGTGCTGATGCATTTGGACGAAGGTGCGCACGTTTCGATGGAAATGGTCGTGGAGATCGGCAAGGGTTACACGCCGGCCAACCAGAACCGCTCGGCCGACGCGCCGATCGGGCTGATCCCGGTCGATGCGCTCTACAGCCCGGTGCGCAAGGTCTCCTACAAGGTTGAGAACGCTCGGGTCGGTCAGGTGACGGATCTTGACAAGCTGACGCTGGATGTTGAGACCAACGGCGCCGTCACACCCGAGGATTCAGTGGCGCTTGCCGCACGGATACTGCAGGACCAGCTTCAGCTCTTCATTACCTTCGAAGAGCCCAAGACTGAGGTTGCCGATGAGCGTCCGGGCGAGCTGCCCTTCAACCGCAACCTTTTGCGCAAGGTCGACGAGCTGGAACTTTCGGTCCGCTCCGCCAACTGCTTGAAGAACGATAACATCATCTACATCGGCGATCTGGTGCAAAAGACCGAGGCGGAGATGCTGCGCACGCCCAACTTCGGGCGCAAATCGCTGAACGAGATCAAGGAAGTGCTGGCCACCATGGGCCTCCATCTCGGCATGGAGATTACGAGCTGGCCGCCGGAGAATATCGAAGACATGGCAAAACGGCTCGAGGAGCCCTACTAGGGCCACCTGGGTCAGGCAGAGCAAGCGGAGCAGGATCCCATGCGCCACAGAATTTCCGGGCGGAAGCTCAACCGATCGTCAAGCCATCGCAAGGCTATGCTCGCCAACATGGCGGCTGCGCTGATCAAGCATGAGCAGATCACGACCACGGTTCCAAAAGCCAAGGAGCTCCGACGCACCGTCGACAAGCTTGTGACGCTTGGCAAACGGGGATCCTTGCACGCGCGGCGCCAGGTGCTTTCGGTACTGAAGGACCCCAAGCTGACCGACAAACTATTCACTACGATTGCCGAACGCTACAAGACCCGCAACGGCGGCTACACGCGGGTGATGCGAGCGGGCTTCCGGTACGGCGATTCCGCACCCATGGCGATTATCGAGTTGGTCGATCGCGATCCGGAGGCCAAAGGGCAGGATTCCGGGCCGGTTCAGGCGGAATCTGAGACCGAAGATGAGGCGGCTGAGGCATGATCAATTTGTGCCGCGCGGGGTAGCGGCCAAATGCGAGAATCGAAGAAGGGGGTAGCGAAGGCTACCCCTTTTTTTGATTGTCGCGGGCTTTTGTCCGAATATGTAAAATATTTCAATGCGATGCCCGAAGGTAGTGGGCTGAGAGGGTGACTTTGGTATGGGTAGCACTGCGAAAAATCGCCGATCAAGCTGCCTGATTGCTTGCTTGGCGTGGCTGTTTGTGCTGACGAGCTCTCCCGTGACGGCGGAGACGGCCAAAAGCGTGCCAAAGACGAAGGCCGAAATTACCCTGTCCTTCGCTCCGGTGGTGAAGAAGGTCGCTCCGGCGGTGGTCAACATCTACACAAAACGCATCGCCCAACAGCGCGTGCGTTCCCCGCTCTTCGACGATCCGTTCTTCAGGCGATTTTTTGGCCGCAATTTCGGTGGTGCACCCAAGCGACGCATGCAGGGCTCACTCGGCAGCGGCGTTATCGTGCGGTCCGACGGGGTCGTCGTTACGAATGCTCATGTCATCAAAGGCGCCAATCAAATTACCATCGTCACCGCCGATCGCCGCGAATATGAGGCAAAGGTGCTGCTACGCGATCGCCGAACCGATCTGGCGGTACTGCGGATCAAGGCCGATGGTAAGTTTACCGCGCTCAGTTTTGGCGACGCTGATGAGCTTGAGGTCGGTGACCTCGTTCTTGCTGTAGGCAATCCGTTCGGCGTTGGCCAGACCGTGACCAGTGGCATCGTCTCCGCGGTGGCGCGCACGACAGTTGGCATCACCGATTTCCGCTCCTTCATCCAGACCGATGCCGCCATAAATCCCGGCAATTCGGGCGGCGCTCTCGTCACCATGGACGGCCGGTTGGTGGGCATTAACACGGCGATTTACTCCAGAACCGGCGGCTCGATCGGCATCGGCTTTGCCATCCCGTCGAATATGGTTCAGGCGATCTTGACGAGCGCACTCGCTGGCACGCCTTTGCTGCGGCCGTGGATTGGCGCTGGCGGTCAGGACATCAATGCGGATATCGCAGGGTCGCTTGGTCTGAAGCGCGTTGCCGGTATGATTGTCCGTAAGATCCACAAAGACGGTCCGGCGGAAAAAGCGGGTCTCAAACGCGGTGACGTGATAACGGCGATCAATGGCAAGAGTTTTCTCACGGCACAAGGCCTGCGGTATCGGCTTGCATTGTTGAAGATTGGCGGCAAGGCCAAGCTGACTGTGATCAGGAACGGCAAGACAATAGAAATCTCCATCGATCTGTTGGCGCCGCCGGAAACGCCGCCGCGCAATCTCACGACGATTGCCGGCTACTCGCCATTCGCTGGAGCGACAATCGCGAATTTATCGCCGCGCCTCACCGAAGAGACCGGCTTTCAGGGCCCAGAAGACGGCGTGGTTATTTTGGATATCGCCCGTGGCAGCCCGGCCCACCGACTGCGCATGGCGCGCGGCGATATGATAATCAGCGTGAACGGTGTTGCGATAACACGCGTTTCGACTCTAAAGGAAATGGTGGCGGAACCACAACGCAATTGGTTCGTGCAATTGCGCCGGCGCGGCCAGTTGATCACGCTGCGCCTTCGCGGGTGACCACGCTCTTCGAAGCGAACGCGCCGCACCCGCTCGCCGACCGGCTGCGGCCAAAGCGATTGGACGAGGTCGTCGGCCAGGACCATTTGCTTGACGCCAAAGGCCCACTGGGCCGCATGGTCACGCAAGGCCGCTTGGCATCGACAATTCTGTGGGGCCCGCCCGGTACAGGCAAGACGACAATCGCACGGCTGCTTGCCGAGCAGGCCAACCTAGCCTTCGAGCCGATCTCTGCAGTGTTCTCTGGTGTTGCCGATCTGCGCAAGGTCTTCGAGCGCGCGCGCGATCGTCGCGCGGGCGGCGAGGGCACGTTACTGTTCGTCGACGAAATCCATCGCTTCAACCGCGCCCAACAGGACGCGTTTCTGCCTGTGGTCGAGGACGGCACGGTGGTCCTCGTCGGCGCTACTACAGAGAACCCCTCTTTCGAGTTGAACGCAGCGCTGCTATCCAGGGCACAGGTTCTTGTCCTCAATCGGCTCGATGACGCTGCGCTGGAAGAGTTATTGCAGCGGGCCGAGCGTGAGGAGGCGCGCGCCCTTCCTCTGGATGCCGATGCTCGTGCAGGATTGAAGGCGATGGCGGATGGAGATGGCCGTTTCGTTCTCAACCTGGCAGAGGAGTTGTTCGCGTTGCCCCCGGGGAACTTGGGCGAGACGGAGGGCGGGTTGGACCTTGCCGCGTTGACCGAGACCGTGCAGCGCCGGGCGCCGCTTTACGACAAGAGCCAAGACGGGCACTACAACCTCATCAGCGCGCTTCACAAGTCGATGCGCGGTTCCGATGTTGA
>Ga0224512_10003319_pt1 | contig 14242 bp, 13 predicted proteins | sample SF_May12_sed_USG_4_FD_169103 | JGI IMG/M metagenome (GOLD analysis project Ga0224512, IMG submission 169103) | Sediment microbial communities from San Francisco Bay, California, United States - SF_May12_sed_USGS_13 | ecosystem: Environmental > Aquatic > Marine > Sediment | place: USA...
CTGCAGGAATACGACTTCTACACAGTGCTGTTCGGCATCGGGCGCTCGATCGGTGTGCTGGCCAACGTCATCTGGGACCGGGCCCTCGGCTATCCGATCGAACGTCCCAAATCGGTCACCACCGCCATGCTCGAAGAAGTGGCCGGCATCACAACCTAGCTAATAGCTGCATACTCGACTCTTCGGGGGACGCCACCAGGCGTCCCCCGAAGACGGGTGTGCCGACCAACCCGAGGAGGTAGGGCCCTGGTAACCAGCCTCCCAGACATAACCGCAACACTCGCCGCCGCCCACTCCGGAGACAAAGTTGCCATTTAGAAAGAGATGAGAATCGACGTCACTTTCCACCAAGACGGCCGTCGTACTAGGTGGCAGCGATCCTCGCCGGTGCGCCATGGGCAGTTGGGAAAAACGTGACCGCACCGAATAGACAGACCATTGCACCTATGGCGCAGGCAATGCACTTGCTGGCATCGACTAACACCAGGTCGAGGTCGACGTGGCGCGTGATGGCTGCCGTTGGGCACACTTGCTGGCAGGGCGCCGGACTGCAATGCCGGCACCGATTCGGAAAAGACGTGTTCACGACCGGGCCCGGCTCGACGTGGATCCGGGTATGAGGTTGGGGACCTTCGAACAACGTTAAGAATAGATCCCGGCTCTTGGAGTCTTCGACCGCTCATTCAGATTCGCATTGCCGACCGGCTGGATACGACATCGCCCAGGGTGTGTCGGTGGACGCCAACCAGCGCCGGATTTGGATGGCAGGTCCCCGGTCTCCTGGCCAATCGGTATCTGACCGATGCTGTTCGCCCCCCATGCGAGCCCTCTTCGACTCTACGGCCACACTCCCCGCATGAGGGCGGCTCGCCGGCACCGGTCGACGGCGACCACGAGCGCTGCCGTGCGTAAATCGACCGGGGGGATCTTCGGCCAGCTCGGCGCCACCGCGTGCCAACGCTCCCGATACTCGGGGAGAGCGTCGGCCAGCCTCGACCGGGTCGTGATGACCTGCTCGGTGGCGCGGCGCATCTTCCGTCGGAGCCTTTCAATCACTTCACTTTCGCTCCACTGCTGATTGTCCAGGTTCTGCACCCACTCGAAGTAGCTGACAACGACCCCACCGGCATTGGCGAGAATGTCTGGCACCAACGTCACACCCCGCTCGACCAAGATCAGATCCGCCTCGGGAGTGGTCGGCCCGTTGGCACCCTCGACGACCAGCCGAGCCTTCACGTCGGCCGCGTTCTGAGAGGTGATCTGGCTCTCAAGTCCAGCTGGAACCAGGATGTCGCACTCGACACCGAGGATCTCGCCCGCTTCGAGCTTGTCTGACCCGTGTAGGTCGGCGACGGTTCCGGTGTCCGCCTTATGGGCTGCCAACCGCAGGGGGTCCATGCCGTTGCGATCGTAGCTTCCTCCTCCGCTGTCGCTGACGGCGACGATGCGCGCTCCGGCCTCATGAAACAGCCGAACTGCCGCTGCCCCGACCTTCCCGAAGCCTTGGACCGCAATCGCGAGGTCCGAAAGGTCGGAGATGCCGGGCACAGCACCCAGCTTGAGAAGATGCTCGGTCACAAAAAAGAGACCCCGCGCCGTGGCACCCTTCCTACCCACCGACCCACCGATATCCACGGGCTTGCCGGTGACCACGGGCAGGTTGTTCCGGCCAGGATGCATCATCGAGTAGGTGTCGTACAACCAGGCCATCGTCTGTTCATCGGTGTACACATCGGGGGCAGGTATGTCGGTGTGCGGACCGATGTTGTCGCCCAAGGCGGCTGCGTAGCGGCGGGTGATCCGCTCCAACTCACCCGGCGACATGGATTTGGGATCGCATTCGACGCCGCCTTTCGCGCCGCCGAACGGAACATCCACCAAAGCACATTTCCAAGTCATCCATACCGCCAGGGCCGTCACTTCGTCCTCGTTGACCCGCTGGTGGTAACGGATACCGCCTTTGCCAGGGCCCCTTATGTCGGAATGGAGCACCCGATACCCGTTGAAGATGTGGAGGAAGCCGTCGTCCATCATGACCGGGAGCTCCACTTTGATGATCCGGTCGGGTGTGAACAGCCATTCGGCGGTTCCCCGCCACCCGTGCAGGTCCTCGGTGAGGGGAAGCACCCGCTCGAATTGGCGATGGGCAACCGAGAGAGGGTTCAGGTCTTCAGCCGGCTGTTCTGTCATGAGAACCCTTCACAAGGCATGATCACCTTCGCGCCGAATAGCCTCACAGCGCAAGAACCCAACGACCCAAACTCTACATGACCGTTAGACCCTGGCCATGACGTCGCGTCTTGTGGTGTTAACCATGCCGACGCCAGACGCCGTAAGTGTCTCAAGGGAGAAGTGCGGCCCCCGTAAACGATCTTTGCCCCCCCAGTTGCTGCCCACCTCACCAACACATGTCAGAGTGGAGGTATACGAGATGACAAGCGGGAACGTGATCTGAGATGCTCCGGTTTCTGTTCGGGATCGTCGTGGCGATGCTGGTCGTCGTCGGGGGAATCTGGCTCTTGCAGCGCCGGTTGATCTACTTCCCTACCACGGGGGTCCCGCCGATCAGGGAGCAACTCCCCGGATGGGAGGAAGCCGCCTTCGAGACGACCGATGGCCTGACCCTGCACGGGTGGTTCATCTCACCGCCGGAGGGCGACCCGGTGGTGGTGGTTTTCACCGGGAACGCCGGCAACCGGGCCGACCGGGCCCAGCTCGGTGCCGGGCTGGCCGCCGAAGGGTTCGGGGTGCTGCTGTTCGACTACCGCGGCTACGGCGACAACCCGGGCCGTCCCACCGAAGCCGGGCTGGCTCGCGACGCCCGCGCGGCGGTGCAGTGGGTTCGCCGGCGGGCCCCGAGCCACAAGCTGGTCTACTTTGGCGAATCCCTCGGAGCGGCCGTCGCCATCGAACTGGCCGTCACCGACCCGCCGGCGGTGCTTGTCCTGCGCTCGCCTTTCACCTCCCTGGCCGACATGGCCGCCGTCCACTTCCGGTTCCTCCCGGTAGGTGCCTTGCTGCGCGACGAGTACCCGTCGCTGGAGCGGATCAGCGGGGTGGCCACCGCCACGCTGGTGATCGGCGGCGCCGGGGACACAATCGTGCCGATCGACCAGTCCCGGGCCATCTTCGAGGCGGCCCCGCACCCCAAGGAGCTGGTGATCGTCGCCGGGGCCGACCACAACGACTTCGTACTGGTCGCTGGCTCCGAAGTGATCGAGGCGACGGCCCGCTTCATCGTCGCGACCGGTTCGGGCTAGCCGCTTCTCGCGGCCCATCCGCCACAACGCCGTTCCCCCCAAGGCACGCACCCCCGGCGGGGTCTACTGTTGGAAGTGAGAGCCACACGGCGGGGTCACCGCATGGGCCATCAGCGATCCACGAAAGGCAATCCAGGGGCCGGCCTCCTCAGGCAGGATCCCCTCCGCTCGACGTTCGTCGCCCTGTTTGTGGTAGCGCTCCTTGCCCCGTTCGGTCTGACGGCTCTTGCCCAGGAGGTTCCCACCGCGCTGGCGGCCACCGTCGACGGTCCCATCACGCCGGTCACCGCCGATTATCTGGCCGATGGGATTCGCACGGCCGAGGTACAGGGGTACCAGGTCTTCGTCGTGGAGCTGGACACCCCGGGCGGACTCGACACTTCGATGCGCGACATCGTCCAGGCTTTCTTCGGCGCCCGGGTGCCGGTGGTGGTGTACGTATCCCCGTCGGGTGGGAGGGCCGCCTCGGCCGGGACCTTCATCACGATGGCCGCCCACATCGCGGCCATGGCCCCCGGCACCACGATCGGAGCCGCCACCCCGGTCGATCTCGGAGGCGGTGAGAGCACCGACAAAATCATCAACGACGCCGCGGCGTTCGCCGAATCGGTAGCGGCCTTCCACGGTCGGGACGTGCAGTTCGCAATCGACGCGGTGCGCGACGGGCGGTCGATCACCGCCGACCAGGCCGTCGAACTAGGGGTCGTGGACCTGATTTCCCGCGACCTCAACGCGTTGTTGGAGGAGATCGACGGGCAGGCGGTGAGCATGGCCGACGGCAGCAGCCTGGTTCTGGACACTGAAAGCGCGGGCGTCGAGATCTACGACTCGGGTTTCTTCCGCAGCCTGCTGCTGATTATCGCCGACCCCAATCTGGCGTTTCTGTTCATCTCCCTGGGCACGCTGGCGGTCATCTACGAGGTCGCCAACCCTGGGTTGGGACTGGGCGGGATCGTCGGGGTGGTCCTGTTGATCCTGGGGTTCTTCGCCCTCTCGGTGCTGCCGGTCACGGTGGCCGGGGCGGCGCTGCTGATTCTGGCGGCCGGACTGTTCATCGGTGAGTTGTTCGTGCCGGGGATTGGGGCACTGGCCGCCGGAGGGACAATCTCGCTGATCGTGGGCGGGCTGCTTCTCTTCGAAGGCCCGTTCGGAATCCGCCCGGTGGTGCTGTGGCCGGTCGGCCTGGTGGTGGGCGGCGGGGTGGTGTTGGCGGGACGATTGACTTGGCGGGCCCGTCGGGCGCCCCCCGTGTCGGGAGCGGAGGCGTTGATGGGTCGCGAGACGGTGGTCGGCACCGCAAGCGGCAGGACCGGTCAGGCGTTCGTCGAAGGTGCCTGGTGGCGGATCCGATCCCGCACCGGGGAACTCACCGAAGGCCGGCCGGTCACCGTGGTCGCCACCGAAGGACTGGAGCTGATTGTCAAAACTGAGGAGGACAACCCATGAGCGACACATTGATCGGCATCGGGTTGGCGGTGGGGGTGGCACTGGCTGTCCTGGCCGCCGCCATCCGAATAGCTAAAGAGTACGAGCGGGGCGTGATCTTTCGACTGGGGCGGGTGATCGGCGCCAAGGGTCCAGGGCTGTTCTTCCTCATCCCGATCGTCGATCGCATGGTACGGGTCACGCTGCGGACCACCACCATGGACATCCCACCGCAGGACATCATCACGAGAGACAACGTGACGGTGCGGGTGAATGCGGTCGCGTACTTCAACGTGATCGATCCCGTCAAGTCGGTGATCGCCATCGAGGACTACATCTTCGGGACCGGGCAGGTGGCCCAGACGACCCTCCGTAGCATCATCGGTCAGGCCGACCTGGATGACCTGTTGATCAAGCGGGACGAAATCAACCAGCGCCTCCAGCAGATCATCGATCAGCTCACCGACCCGTGGGGCGTCAAGGTGACCCTTGTTGAGGTCAAGGACGTCGAGCTGCCCGAAGCCATGCGCCGGGCCATGGCCAGTCAGGCCGAATCGGAGCGTGATCGTCGCGCCAAGGTGATCCACGCCAAAGGTGAGCGGGAAGCCGCCACCGAACTTGGCCAAGCCGCCGCCATCCTCGAGGCACACCCGGCCGCCTTGCAGCTACGAGTGCTGTCCACCATGACCGAAGTCGCCGCGGAGAAGAACTCGACCCTGATCTTCCCGCTGCCGGTCGAGGTGCTGCGCTGGGTCCAAGGAGCAACCAACCGGAAGTAGGCGGTGGGCGGGAGGCACCGGGGGTGACGTTTGGTCTATGGCGCCGGTCGGTTAACGCGTCCAGAAGCCGGCCCCGAAGACAAGGCAGAACTCTACGCAGAACTAGGAGTAAACCTCACGTACCACCCCGAACGCCGGGTCTCAGTCGAGATGGTCCCGCGTGGGGTAAACGATAGTGTCGGAGGGGCGATACCAGTGCTGACTACACGGCCCACAGCACTCGCTAGGTCGTACTCCTTAGCTCTGTGACCTCATGACTGTGAACGGACAAAAGATTCCTCGTCGATCTCGTTCGACGCGGCGAATCAACACCCGACCGGGAGACCCTTTGGATACCAGCGGCGTGAATCCCCGCACGGATAGCAGATTTCAAAGGCCGAACCCGCTGAACCTACTACTCGAAAACTGAGCCCCTTCTTCGACCGTCGAAAACGCACCTGAAGCTCTCGCTCTATGCGGAGGTTACCCGGCGTCAGCGTTTCGGCTACTCGTCTTCTCGCTCGATCTCAATGGTGCACTTGGACAGTAGGGCGGCCACTGCGCCGATCGCCGCCAAGGCCGGCAAGAGCAGCGCGCCGACGACCCCGACCGTCAGCGGTATCTCGATGACCTGCTCGCCATCTTCGTTCTTGATGATGATGCGGCGCACGTTTCCTTCGTGCACGATTTCCTTGACCTTGGCGACTAGATCGTCGCCGGCGACCTCGATCGTCTCCGTATGGGTGGTCTTCTCTTCCATTCCAGTCCTTTCTCGCGGCCCCGGACCGACATTGTCACCACGCCGCCGGTCCCGGCCGCTGATTCTGAACGGCCCGATTCAGATTTGGGTTACGTGTTCGTCTTGGTCGGCGGTTCCTGTGGTGACCGGCGGCGGGATATATCGTTCCCTGGGACTTCGGATGCCATCTCCGTTCCTGTACTGCTAAACCATGGACTCTTGCGTCTTTCGGGGTCCAGAGCCGAAAGGCCCTTCTTGCGGAGGAACTCGAGTTGAGTGAGGTCGGTCCTTGTGACCAAATGCTCTAGTCCCGTCTGGGACGGGCGTCCTATCGTGCGGAGAGTCGAGGAAGGGTCGAAAGATCTCATGCGCACAATAAGATCATCGTGGGTTCTGCTGCTGATCGCTGGTTTGCTGGCTGCCGGATGTACAGGGACCGTCCCGTTTGGAGGTCTGCGCGGGTCGGGGGATCTCATCACCGAATCACGAACCGTCAGCGGGTTCGATGAAATCGTCGTGCTGGGCAGCGGTACCGTCATCGTCGACGTCACCGGTAGCGAATCCCTCGAGGTCGAAGCCGAAGACAACCTCATGGAGTTCCTAACCACCGAGGTGGTAGGCGGACGTCTCGAACTGGGCTTCGAATCAGGCCGGCTGCTTTCCCCTCGGCGAGATATCACCTACACCATCACAGCCTCACAATTGAACGGCGTCACCATCCGGGGCAGCGGCGACATCGACGCCTCCAACATCGACACAGACAGATTCGAGGTCGATATCAGCGGATCGGGCAATGTTACGCCGGTAGGAACCAGTGACCACCTCGAGGTGACCATCAGCGGATCGGGTCGCTTTGACGGGACAGATCTGGAATCGGCCACCGGCAACGTGCAGGTGTCGGGGAGCGGCAACGTGGTCGTCAACGTCACCGACGACCTGGAAGCCACCATCAGCGGATCGGGTGATGTGAAGTACATCGGGGATCCCCACCTGGACTCGAGAATATCCGGTTCGGGCGACATCTCCAGTAGATGACGCGGACAGCGGAGTCGCTCCGGGGTGGTAGTGACCACGGACCCGCTCAAGAGCGAGGTGGCTTCATCCCGAAGATGAAACGGGTCGGTCTGGTTCGTCGGACCGATACCGGTGCTGACTACACGGCCAGCACCACTTGCCAGGCGGTACAGGGTCGCGGCATGAGGGCCGGCAGTTGGCGCTGTCCGGCGGCGGTTGGCACGGCAGCTGGCTACCACAGCACCACGTAGGTCAGGATCGGGTCGGCGGTCTGGAAACCGGTGGCCGCCCGGAAGTCCCATAGCTCCACCCAGAAGCTCAAACCGTCGGTTCTGGCGAACAATCCGGCGTAACGCGGGAGACGGGTGTCATCGGTGAGAGAGAGTTCTCCTCTGAGCTGCCGCTCCTGCAGTCGTTGTTGAATCTCGCCTGCTAATCGCTCATGAGGCGCTACCTCACTCGGAAGGCTGAAATAAAGCGGCTCGGCGTGATCGAACCGGACGGCAATGTCGGTCAACGCCGGTTCGTCGAAGAGAGGGTCCCGGGAGAGCACCTCGCGGGACCCGGTCGGAGCCCACGGCTTTCCAACCGCTAGATTCGTAGCGCTGGTTCCCAACCAACGCTCTACCCAGCGGGTGTGTGTGGCCGGGATCCAATTGGAGCGCCCCAGGAGGACCATCGACACGGCTTCTGCCATGTCTTCTCTTGCTCCGGTCCTGCCGTAGCCAGTCGCCGCTTCAATATCGGAAGGCAGAAACCACAACGCCTCCAAGGAGCCTTCACTCCGGTCGATCCACCCGACGGATTCGGCAAACGAACGCACAAGTGTCGAACCGGAGGACGGATCTACTTGGTTGACCTCCCCCTGGACAGCCGCCTCGATATAAGTCGGGTCGAGGTATCGGAATCCGGCGACCGATGCGAACTCATGAAGGAGAACCCGGGCTAGGTCCATTCGAGTAGTGGAATCGCCGTTGGGAGCAAACGTCTTGTCGACGAGATAGATATCGGGCCCTTGTGCGAATGCGACGGCGTTGTCGAGGGCCTGCTCACTGCCGACCGAGTCGATCCGGATGAGATTCCGTGGCGAGGCGAGATCAAAAAGGACCTGAGGAATCTCCTTAAGTGCGCCCTCGATCAGCTCAATCTCGGCCGGATCGGCTGGCTCGGTGGCCCCCAGCAAGGTCAACCCACCGACCACGTGTGTCCAAGAGGTACCTTCGAAGGGAGGAGACCCAAGGCGGGTCAGCAGACCTGGGTCGTTCAGATCAACCTCGGGTGGTGCGGTACGCGGCTCAGCGCCAGCTCACAAAGGACGACGTCAAAGCTCTAGTGGCCAGCCTCCGGGACATCACCGCGACACTCGCGGCCGCCGACCCCACAGACAAGGCCGCCGTCTATGAAGAGATGGGAATCGACGTCACCTACCACCAAGACGGCCGGGTCCTCGTCGAGTCCCGACCGCGTGTAGTTAGCGATGGTGTCGGAGGAGCGACTCAAACCCTGACCCCACGCGGCGCCCCGGCAGGCGAATTCCACCTGGTGGCGTGATTGGCAACGTCAGCACTTCGGGTGCACGACGTCACTGCTGAGGTGAGCCAGCCTCTCCAGCAACACCCTTTCGGGCTACCCGCTACTTGCTCTGAGGGTCGGCTTGATTCCGAGCAAAGCTCGAAGCGGCTTGACCCGGCGTATGAGGAGCTCGTAGATAGCCATTGTCATGACGAACGAGCCGATTACGACCACGAACATCTTGGGCAGGATGCCGGTGTCCCACCGCACCACGTAGTAGGCGATGACGATAATGACCGGTTGGTGGAGCAGGTAGAAGGGCATGATCGATTCGTTTCCGTAGGCCAGCAGCCTGTTGGGGGTATTCAGGTGGGTCCGGGCTAGGTCAAGGACAAAGAGTGCCAAACACCATGCGGTGATGGCGAAACTGAACTGGACGATGATCGACCACGGCATGACGAAGCCTTCGGTCCACTCGAAGAGTTCATCGCCGGCCACCGCACCCATCGTCCCGCCGATCGCCATACCCAGGAGACCGCCAGCCAACAGGAGCCACCGGTCTCTTCGGATGGCGGTCAGGAACCGGTCGTCGGTATAGATGACATAGCCCATGACGAAGAAGAGGAACGAGGCCACGAAATCCAGCCAACTGTGCTCTTCGGGGAAGAACGGTTGGATGAGAGCTCGCACCAAGGTTAGGGGAACCAGGAACAGGAGGATCCCTCCCCTCGCCTCAACCAGACGGCCCAACCAAGAGACAAAAGATCGACCAGCGTCGCTCCTGAACCAGTTGAAGATCGGCACGGCCATCACCGAGAAGAGGAACAAGAACGCGAGGAACCACAGATGGAGGCCCACCTCCGTGAGCGTCAACGGCGAGAACCACATGGTGGACGCAACATCGTTCGGCAGGTCGGGGAGGTACCCGAAGAAGGATCCCTCGTAGTTCCCCTTGTGGAGGGCCTCGAAGTACTTCTGGAGGGGTGTCAGCAGGATCGAACCGACGACGAACGGGATCGCCAAGCGCAACACCCGCTCACGGATGTACTGCCGGTTACTCCGACGGCGCAGCGAAAACTTGCTCCCGGCACCTGACACGAGGAAGAACAGCGGCAGACCCCAGGGGATGACCAAGATCAAGAGGATCATCACAAAGATGCTTTGCTCATCGTTCTTGATATGCCACTCGATCGTCGAATCGAATGGGTGCAGGGCGTGGTAGAGGAAGACCCCCAAGATAAGGAGCACTCGCAGCCAGTCGAGATAGTGAAGACGCTCCGACGTCTTTGGGCCCGACGTTGCGAGCCCCGGCGAGTCGAACCGATCGATGGAGTCGCTAGGCATGTCTCTTCTCCCCGCCCATCGCGACGTCGCGCTGGGTTGGCGAAGCGGACTGGGGCGATACTATTGACGAATTCTTCTGTTCGGCCGAGGCCACACTCAAACGAAACTCTCCTTTCCGGGTGACCGCAACCAGTCACCGGCGGGTCGTGAAAGACCTTTTTGAGGCCTCATTCGCTCCGCGCCAGGGCTCTGACCAGGAAGATGACGCCGACCACCACCAGCACTACCGCCCCGACGATTTCCCCGCCAATATCTACAATGGCGCCCAGAGCGACCAGGAGAAATATGGCGGTCCAGACCCAATCCGACGTCCTCGGGTTGGGCCAGCTTGAGGTTTGTCGATAGACGTTCAGTCCGAGTGACCACGGGCCCACCCCGATGAAGATCCAGGGCCACCACTCGCCCGAATCGCCGATCCGCGGCAGGATGGCGAGATACTCGGCGCCCAGCGCCAGACCGATCCAGATGAGCACCCCGGCCCACCAGATGGCCTCCATCCGTTTGCGTTTTGCGTTTTCTACGGTCGTATCGTTCACATCGGTCACAGTTCCCCTCTCCCCGAGCCGCTCTGCCGGGCATCCACCCGTCGCGGTACGTGATCTCGTGTCACGGTGACGACGACACGCGACCGCCATCCGACGAGTTCACGCGCATGCTTCCCCCGCACAGCACCGTTAGGTCTGCACCGTTGGTGACTTCGCCACTCACCTCTTCCGTCGCGCACACTGTCACCTGGGCACCGTTGTCGGCATCGACTTCGACCGTGGCCGCCTCGAATGCCCCGGCATCGAGGTGGGCGCCGTTGTTGGCGGACAACGTCACGCTCCCGACGGAACCCGTGACCTCAACTAAGGCACCGTTGTCAACCGAGACATCCTCCATTGCTGCGACCGTCCCCGACACCTCGAACCCCTGGGTGGGCCTGATCCCGCCGACCCGATTGGCCGTGACGGTCAGCCTGCCGCCCGACACTTTGGTGGTCAGGAACTCCTGGAGGTTGGAATCGGTGGTGACCTCCAGAACCACCTCCCCGGTGGCGTTTGGATCAACCGCGAGGAACACACGGACCCCATTGTCGGCGTCAACGGCGTCGAAGTCCGCAACGGTGCGGGTCTCCGTGACACCGTCCCCATTCCCCTGCAAGGAGGTAGACCCATCGCAAGCCGCCAGCGCCACCGCTCCCAGCAGGACCAAGAAAGCCGTCCGTCTCATCGTTGGTGCTCCCGTTCCTTTGCGGGACCGCTCAAGCACTGGGCGGTCGGGTCAACTCTCCTCAGCCTTTGCTCGATCACCCATAAGCATTAGCCACCTCATCCAGCATTACGTCCAAATCGGCGCGGGTATACCAACGGCCGCCCACCATCACGCCTGCAATCTGCCGGGCGTTGGTGATGTCCGCCAACGGATTCGCTTCGAGTAGTACGAGGTCAGCTCGCTTGCCCACCTCGACCGTGCCGAATTCGTCCAGCTGGTTGAGATACACGGCCGGGTTGTAGGTGCTCGTCCTCAATGTGTCGTAGGGGGATAGACCAATGTCCACCATGACCTCCAACTCGTCATGAAGCGAGAACCCCGGGACCATCAACGGGAGAGGTGCGTCCGACCCTGACATCAGAGATGCCCCGGCCTCGTTCAACGCAAGCAGCATTTTCTCGTTCGCGGTCAGATACGGCGCAAACTCGGGCCGTCCTAGGTCGACCAGTCGCTGCGGCAGGAGCGGGTACTCGTTCTCCCCCGGCACCCATCTCGAATTGAAGGCGCCGGGATTCACGTACTTGACCTCCGGTAGTCCAGCCAATTCTCCTTCCAGATCGGATATCTGATCCGCTATTGAGCGCATTAGTGCAATCGTGGTGGTTACCCACATATCGTCGGCTGCGACGTCCTGAGCTGCCTGACGAATGCTTTCATCTGACCAGTCCACGACTTTGACCAGTTCCTCGACGTGGGAAACTGCTTCTGGGTCCAAGCTCCTGAAGGAATCCCAGCAGCGGGTTCTGTCCTCGCAGTAGATCAAGTCAATTGGTGCATGACCATCCCAAGGCAACCCATGCTTCTTGGCAGAGTCGAGAACAGCTTTGAAGATATCTGTTGAGAAGACAACATGTGATTTGATGCCGTCATAGCCCTGATTTGCGTATTCGGCTACCTGTCCCTCCATCTTCTCGGGAGCCTTCGCGTTGAACATCCCGCCAGATGTCTCCCAAATCTTGATTATCGAATCCAGCGTGTCCATGGTCTCGAACATCGGACTCCACTGCAGAACGTGAGGGCCAGTTCGCGTTCCGGCGTTGATTTCATCACGCCATTCCAGTTGTACAGGAGGTGCTCCTCCCAGATCTCTGATCGTGGTGACCCCATTTGCCAGGTACAGCAGAAGGTCGGTCTCGGCCCCGAAAAGGTGCATGTGCATATCACTCAAACCGGGCATAAGAAACTTGCCTTCCCCATCAACCACAAGCGCCTCAGCAGGGACTTCAACCGTTGAGCTGGGACCCAGATCAGCAATACGGCCATCCTTGATAACGACCGTCTGGCCTTCCAGCACACGCTCACTGTCCATGGGTATCACATCAACGTTCACAAAAGCGACAGTCTCTGCAGTGCCCCTCGGGATCGAGTCCAGCTCCAGGGCCGTTGCCCTAACCGCGCGTGGCGTCGCGGTCACCACGAAGTAGAAGACACCCACGAGGACGACCAAGAGTACGGCAAGGCCGCCAATGCCAATCCAGACTCTTCTCTTCACAGCTCCTCCGTTCTGATCAACCATACGCAACAGGGCACCAATGGTGCCCTGCAAAGCAGCACTCGGACCAGCCCCCCGCCCTAGTACCTCAGGCGTCTCAGGCTTAGCCGCGACCCTGTGATCGCCCCCAGTCGAATCTACGCGCGACCAGACAACGCTGAGATTGAACGCCAAACGCCCAACCGACCAGCAGAAACTCACAGCGCATAATGACGCGGCGGCAAGGCTTGAGCTCTCATCGTGGACCTAGGGGATACGACCTGAGCCAGTGCTTTGCGCTAGCGACCGGCTAAGCCGTGGCAGTACTTGTATTTGAGACCTGACCTGCACGGGCATCGTTCATTGCGGCCGATTTTGCGATTGGCCTCGGCCGGTCGTAGGTCCGACGATGACGCTATGCGGGTTCGCTGCTCCACGGCCTGCAGCTCCCCTGCCCTGATGCGCAGCTGCTCCGTCCACCAGCCCAACCGCCCTTCAGCCACCTCGAGCTTCCGCTCCCGGGCGGCGACCTTTGACTCCCGATCTGCCAGAAGCTCTTCGGCCCGTCCCGCAAACACCGGAGCACCCTCACCGGCGGCATCGTCAACAACGGTCAACAGTTCGTGGTCAATCAGACTGGCTATACCCTCCCCCATCGTCAACCCGACTGCATCGCAATACCGTCGCCACGTCGACCACACCGCATCCGACAGCGGAACCTTGACCGCTTGGGTCGCAACGGTGTGCCCGAGCTCGGCGAAGACTTTTCGATCGATCTTCGCCAGGCTTCCTCGGTCCAAGGCCATCACCTCACCTCACCGGTAAACCAGTTAACCGACCGCAACTTGTTGCACGTGCGTGTGGTGTTGACAGGGTCCTGTGCGCGATCGCGCTTGTTGCCGGCAATGTCTGTCGGGTCCGATGTTGCTGCACGATCGATCGTGGGTGTTGCATCGGATAGTCCTTTCGACGGGCTTCAGTTCTTGCGGGTTTCTCTCGTGCTGCGACTTGGCGGTTTTTCCAGAGCGGTCTCTGGCCTTCGACCAGGAACACCCAGTCCAGATCAGAGCATCGGGTGGTATCCCCCGATCCGAGCCTCTGAGCGTTCGCCTGTGGGACCCCGTACACCACCCGGCTGGATCGACAGCGATCCGAGGCACACAAGCCGTCCTACGGCCCCTCCTGGCGATCTGAACGGGTCTTGCAGGGGAATCCCGGGCACCGCCAGACAACTCGACATCGTGCCACTGGATCGTCCGGCGGCCGGGTTGAATCGAATAGCTGGAGACATGCCAAGATGTTCGTCGCCAACCCTGTTATTCCGATGTCAGTAACTCTCCAATCATCCGGTCAGAAACGAGTCCCTACCCTCCCACCCTGTCCGCTGAGTGTTATTTGAGTGTTATTTCAGTGTCCGTAACCCTCCAATAATCCTGTCAGTACTCTCCAACTACCCCGAATCCCG
>Ga0224512_10003320_pt1 | contig 14242 bp, 12 predicted proteins | sample SF_May12_sed_USG_4_FD_169103 | JGI IMG/M metagenome (GOLD analysis project Ga0224512, IMG submission 169103) | Sediment microbial communities from San Francisco Bay, California, United States - SF_May12_sed_USGS_13 | ecosystem: Environmental > Aquatic > Marine > Sediment | place: USA...
ATCGCAAACCGTCTTGGATTGCCGAAAGAATGACCGGCGCTGAGGGACAGCCATGATTGAAACGCTCGGCGACATCATCCGCAACAACGCCTACAAGTTCGCGGACGAAAGCGCCTTCGTCTATCACGGGCGAACCGTCACCTTCTCTGATCATCACGAGCGGTGCCAGCAGGTCGCAAGTGCGCTGTCTCGCGCGGGGATCCGCCGGCAGGACCGGGTCTCAGTCCTGTCGCAAAACAAGATCGAGTTCCTGGAGCTTTATGGAGCGGTGGAGCTGGCGGGCTTCATTCTCACGACCGTCAATTTCCGGTTGGCCCCGCCCGAGATCGAATACATCGTCAATGACAGTCAGCCGCGCATCCTGTTTTTCGAGGCGCCTTTCACCCAAACGATCGACGGCCTCAGGGATCGGCTACCGACCGTGGATATGTACGTGTCGTTCGGGCATGAAGCCCCGGCGCTGCCGAGTTGGGCGGTCGACTATGACACCTTCGTCGACTCTGGCGACGCCATCGGTGCACCACATGTTTCGACGCCCGACGACATCATGCACCTCATTTACACCAGCGGAACGACCGGCCGGCCGAAGGGGGTGGTCCGGCCGCACAGCGCGGAAATGGAGGTCGCCTCGCTCATGGCCACCGAGATCGGTGTCCTGGTCAGCGACCGCATGCAACTGATGATGCCGCTGTTCCATGTCGGATCGCGTTTCCTGCAGCTCGGCGCGCATCTGCGCGGTGCGACCGTAGTCCTGCATTACCAGTTCGATCCGGAGGATATACTCCGAACGATCGAACGGGAGCGGGCGACGATCACGCATATGGCGCCAACGATGTTTCAGGGCTTGCTGGACGAGCCGGTAATCGACGATGTCGATCTGTCTTCGTTGCACACGCTTGTCTATTCGGCGGCGCCGATGTCGGTATCGCTTCTGAAGCGCGGCCTTGAACGGCTGGGTCCGGTCTTTCTCCAACTGTACGGAATGACCGAGGGCGGCGGCACGACCCTGCATAAGCGCCAGCACAAGCCCGAAGGGTCGGAAAAAGAGCGCCGGCGCCTCGGCTCCATCGGGCAGGCGGCGCCGACGGTCGATATCAAGATCATCGACGACGACGGCAAAGAGCAGCCGACCGGCGAGCCGGGCGAGATACTCACCCGGACGCCGACCCACTTGTCGGGCTATTGGAATAATTCGGTGGCCACGATCGAGGCGCTGCGCGACGGCTGGTACCATACCGGCGACGTCGGCTATCTCGACGAAGACGGTTTCCTTTTCCTTGTCGATCGCAAGAAGGACGTGATCATCTCAGGCGCGGAGAACATCTATTCCCGGGAGGTTGAGGAAGCGGTGGCCAGCCATCCGATGGTGGTTGATGTCGCCGTGATCGGGCTGCCGGACGATTATTGGGGCGAAACGGTCGCGGCGGTGGTGGTGGCGAAGGACGGCCAGGCACCCGAAACGCAGGCATTGATCGATCACTGCAAGACGCAGATCGCCAGTTACAAGAAGCCAAAGACTGTCTTTTTCGTCGACGATTTGCCCCGCCTGCCGAGCGGCAAGGTGAACAAGGTCGTTCTGCGCGACCGGTATCGGCAGGGCACAATCGAATAGGGACTGGCACACTATGGCCATGGTCACCACGAGACAGGAGTAGGGACAAATGAGCGAGGCGATGTCGGCTCGCAGCGCGGAGCATCCGGTGCCGCAGGAGGTGACCAAGGAGCTTGCCGCCGTGTCATCGAATTTGGCGCGCCACTCCTTGTCGGACGATGCGCGAGCCATCGCACGGCAGTGCGTTATGGACTGGTTCGCGGTGACGATTGCCGGATCTTCCGAACCGGCCGTGCGCATTCTCAAGGAAGAGTTTGCCGCGGACGGCGGTGCCGAAATGGCCACTTTGCTCGGCAGCGGCGAAAAGGTACCCATCTCCCATGCTGCGCTCATAAACGGCACAGCCTCCCACGCGCTCGACTACGACGACGTGCACCTGTCGATCCTCGGCCATCCGACCGTCGCAGTGCTCCCGGCGATCGTGGCGTTGGCGGAAGCGGAAGGCCGATCGGGCGCCGATCTCATCGCGGCCTTCGTCGCCGGCTATGAGACCGCTTGCCGTGTCGGCGAACTGGTGGGGCCGGCGCACTATGCGCACGGGTTTCACGCCACGGCCACCATCGGCAGCTTCGGCGCGGCCGCCGCGGTCGCTCATCTGATGAAGCTCGATGCCGGGACGACGGCAACCGCCTTTGGCATCGCCGGTACGCTCGCCTCCGGGCTCAAGAGCATGTTCGGCACCATGTGCAAGCCGCTGCATGCCGGGCGCGCCGCCGAGAACGGTTTGCGAGCGGCGCGGCTCGCCGCCCGAGGCTTCTCCAGCCGACCGGATGTCCTTGAATGCGCGCAAGGCTTCGCCGCCACGCAGAGCACGGACTTTATTCCCGAAGCGGCCTTCGCCGATCCGGTCGGCGGTTTTCATATCCGCTCGAACCTCTTCAAGTATCACGCGAGCTGCTACCTCACCCACGCGCCGATCGAGGCCGCCATGGCGTTGGTTCGAGACGAGGGGGTCGAGCCTGCGGCGGTGGAGCATATCTGCATCCGTACCGCCGAGGCGGCCGATCGGGTGTGCAATATCGCCAATCCGCGGACCGGCCTCGAGGTGAAATTCAGCCTGCGCCTGACCGTGGCGCTCGCGGTCGCCGGATACGACACGGCGGCGTTCGAAACCTACAGCGATACTGTGGCGGCGGAACCCGTGCTGGTACGCTTGCGGGACCGAACAGAGGTCGCCTTCGACGCTGGCTGGACCGAAACGCAGGCTGAAGTCGTGGTCACGCTGAGCGATGGGCGGACCGTCAAGGCCTATCACGACAGCGGCATCCCGGCGGCGGACGTTGTCAACCAGGGCAAAAGAATACGGACGAAGTTCATGACGCTGACAACGCCGATCCTCGGCGAGGGCCAGGCGGCCGAGCTAGCGGATGCCATCGACGGCATCGAGGATGCGGCGTCGCTCGGTCAGGTGTTGGAACTCACACAGAGGGCGTCATGACCGAGCTAGGAGGGCGAGCGCTGGTCACCGGCGCAGCGCAGGGCATAGGCCGAGCGATCGCCGAGCGCCTGGCCGCCGACGGCTACGACGTAATGTTGGCCGATCTGCAGGAAAAACCGGTCGAAGTCGCGGCGGCCGAGATCCGCGCGGCGGGCGGACGCGCGTCGGCCTGCGTTCTCGACATTCGCGACCGTCCCGCGGTCGCATCGCTGATGCAAGGGCTCGGACCGCTGGAGGTTTTGGTGAACAACGCCGCGATCTTCTCCGACAAGTCCTTCACCGCGTTGGTCGAGCAGGATTTCCGCGACATGTACCAGACAAATCTGGTCGGGACCTTCATCGTGGCGCAGGAAGCCGCGCGGGTCATGGCCGATGGCGGGCGCATCGTCAACATCGGGTCGCGGTCGCATCTCGGTGGCCACAACCACGCTCATTACATTGCGTCCAAGGCGGCGGTCGCGGCGCTGACCCGGGCAATGGCGATCGACCTTGGCCATCGTGACATTCGCGTCAATTGCGTCGCGCCGGGCGTGATCGACACACGGCTCTACCGCGACCTGCCGCTCGATCGCAAGAAGCAGATGCTGTCCATGCAGGTGACCGGGCGGATCGGGCAGCCGGACGATGTGGCGCGCGCAGTTGCATTCTTCGCCGACCCCGAGAACGCCTACGTCACCGGTACTGTGCTGCTGGTCGACGGCGGCCGGTCCTTGGGCGACAAGCAGGAAAAATCGCTCCTAGAGGATGACAACGCAGCATGACCCTATTCGGCGAAGAGCACCGGCTGATCCAGGAAACGGCGCGGGAGTTTACTCACAGCGAAGTCCTACCGGTTGCCAACGAGCTCGACCCGCAGAAAGGCACGATCCCCGATCGGCTGGTCAAGCAGATGGCCGATCTTGGTTTCTTCGGGATCCTGATACCGGAGGAATATGGCGGTCTTGGGCTCGGCGCGTTGGAATATTGCCTTGTTGCGGAGGAGCTGGCGCGCGGCTGGATGAGCGTGGCCAGCCTGATCGCCCGCGGCAACGCGCTGATCGGCGCGCTGAACCACATGACGGACGAGCAGAAAAAGACATACCTGCCGCGAATGGCCCAGGGCGAGTTCCTCGGCGCTTTTTCCATGTCGGAACCGAATGCCGGATCGGACGTTGCCAATATCTCCTGCCGGGCGCGCAAGGTCGGCGACCACTGGGAACTCACGGGCAACAAGTATTGGTGCACGTTTGCCGACGGCGCGGATTTCCTGCTCGTGATGGCGAGGAGCGACCCGAATATCGATCCAAAAGCCCGCCATCGGGGCATTAGCGCTTTCATGATCGAAAAGCCGCGCGGCGAATTGCCGGAGGGCGTCTCCGGCAGTCCGATCCCGAAGATCGGCTACCACGGTTGGACGACCTGGGAGTTGGCCTTCGATCAATGTCCGGTGCCGGAGGGAAATCTCATCGGCGAGGAAGGCAGGGGTTTTTACCTGGCTGCGGTCGGGCTGGAGACCGCCCGTGCCCATACGGCGGCCCGGTCGATTGGGCTGGCGCAGGGCGGGCTTGAGGATGCGACGGCCTACGCGCAGGAACGCGAGCAATTCGGCCGGCCGATCGGCGAATTCCAGGCGATTCGCTTCAAGCTGGCCACGATGGCGACTGACATCGAGGCGGCCCGGCAGCTTATGTATTCGGTGTGCGAAAAGATCGACCGCAAGGAGCGATGCGACAAAGAGGCGGCAATGGTCAAGTATTTCGCCAGCGAGATGTCCGAACGGGTCACCAGCGAGGCGCTTCAGATCCTCGGCGGTGCCGGATACACAACTCTGCACGCGGTCGAGCGCCACTGGCGAGACGCTCGGCTGACCAAAATCTTCGAGGGCACTTCGGAGATCCAGCAGCGGATCATCTCCGACCACATTCTCGGCAAGCCGAAGAACTAGCGTTGCGGTCGGATTAGACTACTCAGCGGCGGATGCGGTGCGGCTATCCGTTTGAGCCTCCAACCCCTTGAATATCAGGTCGGCAAACTCGTTCGCCACGTGCTCGAGCGGTTTACCGCCCGGGTTGAACCACTCGACAGTCCAGTTCAGCGCGCCAACGATGAACAGACGCGCCATGGTCGTATCGGCGTCGGCTCGCAACTCACCGGCGTTCTGTGCAGCATCAAGCATATGTTGCCAGAGCCGACCATAGGCATCGCGCTTGTGGATATGCTTCTCACGGACGGACCGCGGAACCTGACCGAACACCCTTCGGGTTGCCAACGTATAGTCGCCAAGCTCGACGATTGTGAACAGATGGGCTTTGAAGGCCGCGCCGATCCGGTCGCGGTAGCTTGAGCTTGGGGGCAACGCTGCGATGGCCGCATGTACGGCGTTGGACAGCGTGGTGATACCGAGATCCAACACCGCTTCGATCAGCTCGTCCTTGGAGCGGAAGTGGTAATAGATGCTGCCGGCTTTCAGCTTTGCTTCGGTCCCGATCGCCCGCATTGTCGTGCCGGAATAGCCGCGATCACGGAATATCCGCGCGGCGGCGTCGAGTACACGCGTTCGAGAAACGGTCGCTTTCGTAACCGCTTCAGACATGGGCAACCCCTATCCTGCTGCACGTTGCGACCCGCTCGGAGCGAGCCGCCAAGCTTGTTCGATTATCTACCGTTCCGCGCTGACTGCATTGGCGCTATTGCTGCCGGATTTCACGATGTAAATCAAACACAGTGCGCATTTTCGTGTCGATTTTCAGACGGTGAATAATGCCGATTGCGACTCCGGTCAAGAATACCGCGCTTTCTGAGACTATCTTATCACGCCACGTGTTCACGTCGGTATCATTTGGTATTATTTTTCTAACTGGTGTTAGTTTAATTTCGCCTCTATATTGGCTTCACTTACTCCGGTCGACAAGGTCGGGAAGCGGTTCTGGAAAGCCGGGGGCAGGAAATGACATCGGTTGTAACGGAACGGCTCGACGCGGGGATCGCGCGTGTCGTGATGAACGATGCGACAAGCCGCAACGCGCTGGGCGAGGACTTTCGCCGCGAGCTTGTGACGGCATTCGGCGCGTGCATTGAGGATGCGGACATACGGGCGCTGATCGTTGCCACCGCGCTCGATGATTTCTCGGTGGGCGGCAACCTGTCGAAAATGGATGACCTCACAGACCCGAAAGCGGGGCGGGCTCGAATGAAGTCCGCGCATCGTCTGGCGCGTCTCCTCGCATCATCGGACAAACCCATGATCGCGGCGGTCAAGGGATACGCAATGGGTGCCGGCGCCGGCCTCGCGCTTGCCTGCGATACGATCGTCATGGGCCGGTCTGCCACCATTGGATTTCCGTTCCACAAGGTGGGGCTCGTTCCCGACTTCGCCATCGCCTATACGCTGGCGCGGCGTGTCGGCGTCGGCCGTGCCAAGCAGGCGCTGCTCTACGCGCGCAACTATGTCGGCGAGCAGGCCGGTGAGGCCGGCATCGTCGACGATGTCGTTGACGACGATCAGGTCGACGACCGGGCGTTTGGGCTGGCGGAGGAATTGCTTCGTCTTCCCTCGCACACGATCGCCTTGACCAAGCGCCTGCTCGATATACCGGCCGGCAATCTCGAGGCTGCCCTCGAAGCAGAGGCCATGGCGCAGGCGCTGTGCTTTGCGGGCGAGGACTTTCCCGAAGGTGTGGCGGCGTTCATGGAAAAGCGGAAGCCACGCTTCAAATGATCTGTCTTCAGGCAGGACGGTCGTACCCCAGGCGAACGGAGACTTCGTGATGCCGATCCGCGAGACATTCACGCTCGCCGATATGATCGAGAACAATGCGCATAAGTATCCGAATGAGCCTGCTTTTAGGTTCGCGGACCGGCGGCTAACCCACGCCGAGTTTGCCGAGCGGGCCCGGCGTTTGGCCAGCGCTTGGCATCTGCGAGGCTTGCGCCGGCAGGACCGGATTTCCATCCTGTCGCAGAATCGGCTCGAGTTTTACGAGGTCTACGGTGCCGGTGAGTTGGCGGGTTACATCACCGGGACGGTGAACTGGCGGCTGGCGCCCCCGGAAATGGCGTACGTCATTCGCGATACCGCGCCCAAGGTCCTGATTTTCGAGGAGCAATATGCCGAGACCGTGGCCGCGCTCCGGCCGCAGCTGGATACCGTCGAACACTATGTCTGCATCGATGGCGACGTGGATTTCGCCGAGCGGTTCGAGGATGTGGTCGCGTCCGGATCGCCCGACGGTCCACCGTTTCGCGCCACGCCCGACGACATCGCCTACCTGATCTATACAAGCGGCACGACCGGCAAGCCGAAAGGCGTGATCCTCGGCCAGCGGGAGGAACTGGCGGCGGCGGAGATCCTGGGGTCGGATATGCGCTGCTATCCGGACGACCGCTTCCTGTTGATGATGCCCCTGTTCCATATCGGTGCGAAAATCCTGCAGATCGCACAACACTGGCGCGCCGGCTACGTGGTACAGCAACAAGGGTTCGACCCGGAGGCGGTGCTGCGCACGATCCAGGAGGAGCAGATCACGATCACGCATATGGCGCCCACGATGATCCAGACGCTGATCGAGTCTCCGGCCGTGCACGACTACGACGTTTCCAGCCTCCGCATGGTCGTTTATGCCGCCGCGCCGATGCCGCTTCCCGTCTTGCGCCGCGCCCTGGAGATTTTTGGACCGATCTTCCAGCACCAGTACGGGCAAACGGAAGGCCCCGGCACCACGCTGTTGTGCCACCAGCATCGACCGGACGGGACCGAACGGGATCGCGAATTGCTCACGTCGGTTGGTCAGCCCTCTCCGACGGTGCGCCTGCGCATCGTGGACGACGAAGCCCGCGACCTGGCGACCGGGGAAGTTGGCGAAATCCTGATCCAAAGTGCCGCCATGATGCGCGGCTATTGGAACAACACGGTCGCGACGATCGAGACCCGGCGGGATGACTGGATCCATACCGGCGACATTGGCCGGCTAGACGAGGAGGGGTACCTCTATCTGGTCGACCGTAAGAAGGACATGATCATTTCGGGTGGCGAGAACATTTACTCCCGCGAGGTCGAAGAGGCGCTGGTCAAGCACGCGGCTGTCTCTGAAGCGGCGGTGATCGGCGTTCCAGACGAAAAATGGGGTGAGGCGGTCAAGGCTGTTGTGGTGCTGCGCGCCGAATCAGGGGCGACCGCCGAAGAGCTGATCGAACACTGCAAGACGCTGATCGCCAGCTACAAGAAACCAAAGCACCTCGTCTTTACGGACGAGCTGCCGAAAGTGCCGAGCGGCAAGGTCAACAAGGTTCGACTTCGCGAACTGTTCGGGGCCGGCGGAGACCCAACACCGGAGGGCGGGAAGGAGGCCTGATGTCGGACGTGCTGCAGATATTCTCGCTCGTCGGTCGCACGGCGCTGGTGACGGGAGCGAGCCGGGGGCTCGGCAGAGCCATGGCTGCGGCGCTGGCCGGCGCGGGGGCGCATGTCATCTTGGCCGCCCGCGACGAGGCCAAACTGGCCACGGCCCAGACGGAAATCATAGAGACCGGCGGCAGCGCATCGATCCTGCCGCTGGAACTGACCGACGAGCGCGCCTGCATAGAGGCCGTCCGCGCCGTGGAGGCCGACCACGGCAAGCTCGACATTCTGCTCAACAACGCCGGCATCATCGAATGGACGCCGCTGGCAGAGGGCAAGACCGCAGATTGGCGCCGCATCGTCGATACCAACGTGACGTCCATGTTCATCCTCTCGCGCGAAGCGGCGAAGGGGATGACGGAGCGGCGTTGGGGACGGATCATCAATATCGGTTCGGTTCTTTCGATCCTCGGTCGCGCCAACCTGGCGAGTTACTGCGCGAGCAAGGCGGCCATCGCCGGGCTGACCAAGTCGGTGGCCGCGGAATTGGGTCCGCACAATGTGACCTGCAACTGCATTCTTCCTGGGTATTTCAACACCGAGATCAATCAAGCGCTGACCGCGCGACCGGGCTATGTGGAGATGGTTGCCGGCTGCGCACCGCTGGACCGCTGGGGTGATCCGAAGGAACTCGGCGGCGTCGCGATCTTTCTGGCTTCCGATGCATCGAGTTTTGTGACCGGGCAAGTGATCTCGGTCGACGGCGGCATCTCCGCTGCCTTTGTCATTCCACCGGCAGCCTGAGGAGAATGGCCATGTCCGCGCTATTCAATCTTGAGGGACAGGTGGCGTTTCTAACCGGCGCATCGCGCGGGCTCGGCGTTCCGATGGCCAAAGCGATCGCCGCCGCGGGCGCGCATGTCGTCCTCGCCGCCCGCGATCGATCAAGGCTCGACGCAGTGGCGGCGGAAATCCACGGCGCCGGCCACAAGGCCAGCATCGAGGCTTTCGATCTCACTGACGAGGACGCCTGCATCGGTGCGATCAGCAATACCGTCGCCGAGCACGGGCGGCTGGACATCCTCGTCACCAACGCCGGCATGAACATCTGGAGCCCGCTGGAGGAGGCAACCATCGAAGACTGGCACACGGTCTTCGACACCAACCTGACCGCGAGTTACATCCTTTGCCGCGAGGCGTCGAAGACCATGATCGAGAAGGGCTATGGACGGCTGGTGAATGTCGGCTCCGCCCTGTCAATCATCGGACGCGAAAAGGTCCACGCCTATGTCGCCAGCAAGCATGGCGTAGGCGGTCTGACCCGCGCCTTGGCCGCCGATGTCGGGCCGCACGGCGTGACCTGCAACGCGCTTCTTCCCGGCTATTTCCGGACTGAGATCAACAAGGATCTGCTCGCCCGCGAAGGCTTCGAAGATTCGGTCAATGGTCGCATCGCGATGCGCCGCTGGGGTGAGCCCGAGGAGCTCGCCGGCGTCGTCCTGTTCATGGCCTCGCCGGCCAGTTCCTACATGAACGGGCATATGATCGTGGTCGATGGTGGGCTGACCGAAACCTTTACCACCCCACCCGACATTTAGGCGGACCCATTTCCATGCAGACCGACATACAGAACGACCTTCCGGTTGCCATCGTCACCGGCGCCGCGCGGGGAATTGGTCTGGCAACTGCCAGGCGTCTGCTTGAAGACGGCTTCCACGTTGTCATGACCGACAAGCTTGCTGAGAAGGTGTGCAAGGAGGCCGAAATTCTGTCAGCGGAAGGCTATTCCGTGGAGGGGTTGGCGCTCGACATTACCGAACGAACAGCCGTCGCAGCCTTGATGGAGCGCTTGCCGCGCATTGATGCGGTCGTCAACAATGCTGCGATCTTCTGGGACGGCGAATTCGACGAAGTCACCGAGAGCGACTTCACCGACATGTTCGAGGTCAACGTCGTCGGTAGTTTTGTCGTGGCGCAAGAGGCAGCAAAGCGGCTCAAACGGGGTGGCAAGATCGTCAATATCGCGTCGCGCGCATTCCTCGCCGGCCGGGCGCATTCTCCCTATATCGCATCAAAGGCAGGTGTCGTCGGCCTGACCCGCGCAATGGCGGCGGAGCTCGCGCCGGACGGCATTCTCGTCAACTGCATTGCGCCCGGCCTCATCGAAACGGAGATGTTTCGAAGCTTACCGGTCGAACGCCAGGAAGAGCTCATGGACCTCCTGCCGACAAAATCGGTCGGCCAGCCGGAGGACATCGCCAACGCCGTTTCGTTTTTCGCCGCGCCACGCACTCAGAACGTCACCGGCCAGGTGATGTTGTGCGACGGCGGGCGCTCGGTCGGCATATCCACTTACTGACGGACTTCGATCCCGCAAACGTATCTGTCGCTGGCAGGACCAGCGGCGCTTCGAGGCGGGGTTCGGATTAGCCGCCGATCGGCCGGACGTGTTCCTTCAAGTCTTTCATTCTGCCGGCCAGCACCGGCCGCCGCGCCGCCATGAGCGGCGTCAACTCGCCGGTTTCGAGGCCAAGGCGGTAGGGCAGCACGACGTAGCCGGCCGGAGGCTGTTCGGCCGTCAGTCCGGCAATGGATGCCGAAATGACCTCACGCAGAACCTGTTGCACCTCGGGCAGGGCGACTAGGCTTTGGAAATTCGTGAACTGCAGTTGACGTCGATTGGCCCATGCGCCCAGCAGGCCCGCATCGGGTTGTATGATGGCGATCGTGCCGTTCGCGTCGTCGGGCAGTACGACGGCTTCCCGGATCAGCGGGTCCGACTTCAATGCGCTCTCGAATTGTTGCGCATGGGCAGTCGGCAGGCGCTCCGCGGCGCGGCCGCGCAATGTCAGTCCGGCCGCGGACTGCGTACCCAGGTCGTCTGTGCCGATCCAGCGGTCTTCGGCTTGAACTTCGATTCCTTCGCTGTCGTCCAATCTGACGTCAAAGCCCGGCAGCGGCTTGATTGTCGCACTGCCGGCCTGGCGCGCGCCATCGAGCGTGGCGACTATGCCGCCAGCCTCGCTGACGCTATAGGCATTCCAGATCGGCAAACCCATGCGCTCGAAAAACCGACTGATCGCTGCAACCGGTTCGCCGCCCGTGCTAATCGCAACACGGGTCTTGCGCAGACCAAGGCGCGCGCGAAGCGCTCCGGTAATCAGCAGGTTGTCCAAGAAGCCAGGGGTCGTTTTCCCGCCTTCGGGTGCCGGATGCTCCGGAGAACCCATTGCCTGTGTGAACAACCGGCGGCGCAAAAAGCCGGTCCGATGGGCGGCGAGCAACGCATCGCCGCGCAACTTCTGCCACAACCGGGGCGGTCCGACGACGATTGTCGGCGCAATCTCGATCATGTCGTCCTGCATCGTCCGGGCGGATTCGCTGAATGCCGCCTGCATGCCGGTCAGCAGCGGCAGGACCAGCGATAGGCACAATTCCACTGGATGACCGAGCGGAAGGGTAGCGAGCGACCTGTCGTGTGCGGAAACCTGGAAGTGTTCGGCGAAGGCCTGAGCTGCATGAACCAGCGACCGATGAGACAGATCGAGCGGTCGCGGCGTAGCCCCGGTTCCACTAGACAGAGTGGTCACGGTGAGGTCGTCCGTTTCGCTCGACGCCGTGCTCGTCTTGGCCGTGTATTCGCCTTCACGCGTCAAGAGCGTATCGAACCCGACCAGCCCTGCATCAGCCCGATCGTCGGCGTCGCGGCTGTCCAGAACGATCACGCGCGGAACGGAACCGGGATCACCGCCCAGAGCAGGCAGTATCTTGTCGGCCCGATCGACCGTGTCGCAATAGGCGATGTTGCAGCCCGACGCGGCGAAATGCTGGGCGGTCTCGTCGGCGGGGAGGGTTGGGTGGATCAGAACCGGGACGCCCCCGGCATAGTGCGTCGCCAGCAGCATGAAGACGGCTTCCTGGCTGGGGTCCGCCAGGATGGCCAGGCGATTGCCCGGCTGCAGTCCCAAAGCGGCAAGGCCGCCGCCAAGCGCGCGGCAGGTCTCGCGCACCGCTGCCCAGGTCATCTCGTGCCAGATGCCGTAGCGCTTCTGACGAAGCGCCACATCGTTGCCATGCGCCGCGGCGCGGTCGTCCAGCAGGGTGGTTAGATAGCTTGTGTTCACAGTCGCCGCTGTTGTTTAGGCAAGCCACTGTTCGCGCGGCTTGTACCGGCGCCGTCCCCGGTAGCTGCGGCGTTCGTCGCTGTGCTCGGTCATGCCGAGATAAAATTCACGGATGTCCTTGTTCTGCATCAGGTCGTCAACCGGACCGTCGATCATTGTGCTGCCATTCTCGAGCACATAACCGTAGCTGGCATGTCGCAACGCCACCGCGGCGTTCTGCTCGACGATGAGCATGGAAACCTTCTTGTCGCGATTGATCCTGGTGATGATGTCGAAAATCTCCGCCACGATCAGCGGTGCCAGTCCAAGGGACGGCTCGTCCAACAGGATCAGCGTCGGTTGTGCGACGAGCGCGCGACCGATCGCCAGCATCTGTTGCTCGCCACCGGACAGGTAGCCTGCCTTCTGCTTGCGTCGTTCCGCGAGAATAGGAAAAAACGAATAGATCTCTTCGAAAATACTGCTTGCCGATCCGGACCTGCCGACGCGCGCATACGTCGCCGCGATCAAGTTCTCCTCGACCGAAAGCTCTGAAAAGACATGCCGGCCCTCGCGGACCTGCACGATGCCGCGGCGCACCAGCTTGTGGGGAGCTATTCCCAAAATGTCTTCATCACCGACTTTGATCGAGCCATGGGTCACCCGACCGCTTTCCAGCGGAAGGAACCCCGAGATCGCCTTCAACGCCGTCGTCTTGCCGGCTCCGTTGGAGCCGAGCAAGGTCACGATGGCGCCGTCCGGAACCCTGAGCGACAAGCCGTTCAGGGCCCGGATGGCGTCGTTGTAGACGACCTCGAGATTGCTGATTTCGAGCGCCGACGGCATCGAGCTATTTCACCTCGATCCAGTCGGAGATCGGCTCGGGGGTCCAATCCTTCTTGGCGTTAAAACGGTAGATCCGGCCAACGCCGATCTTCTGGCCCCGGAAGGAAACGGGCTTGCCGTAAAGGCCGCCGGTATCCCAGTTCTTCAGGCTGCGTAGCGCCATTGCCATATTCTTGGCGTTCAGCTCCTTGCCGGCGTCCAATGTCATCTCGATCGCCTTGGTGGCGATCATCGCGTTCATCCAGGACTGCATGTAGCCAAGCTGTGCATACCCGTCATAATTCGGGTTCTTCTTTTTGTGCAGCTCGGTGATGACATTCATCATGCTGCCTTTGACATCGGTGGTTTTGTAGGGGAAAGGCTGCACACCCATGTAGCCGTCCGCCGCGGGACCGATTTTGGCGACCTTTGCGCGGTCCATCGCCCAGACGGTGCCCATGAACTTTGATTTCAAGCCATAGTCCTGGACCTGCCGCATGATCTCCGGCCAAACCGAAAATGCATAGCCGTGGAAGATCACATAGTCGGGCCGCACGCGGCGTATGGCCAAGGAGAACGGGCCCACGGCCGCCTCGTTGAACTTCGTCTGCTGGACCAGCTTCACCTCGATACCAAGGCGTTTGGCCACTTCACGGGCACGCTGAATTGGGTCACGGCCGAAGGTGAGGTTTGAATGCACGATGGCCACGGACGGTTTGCCGGCGCCCTTGTGCTGCTGCTTGATGTAGATCAGCAGGATTTCCATCATATCGCCATAGCTCGGCCCGCCCATGAAGTGGTACGGATAGCTCTTGGGATTGTCGAACTGCGTGGCGAACGATCCACTGGTCATTAGAATGTGGTGGGTCGAGTTGTTTTCCGGCGTGATTGCCTTGATCATCGCCGTGCCGTCGCCTGAGACGAAGACGGGCTTGCTTTCGGCCAGC
>Ga0224512_10003321_pt1 | contig 14240 bp, 14 predicted proteins | sample SF_May12_sed_USG_4_FD_169103 | JGI IMG/M metagenome (GOLD analysis project Ga0224512, IMG submission 169103) | Sediment microbial communities from San Francisco Bay, California, United States - SF_May12_sed_USGS_13 | ecosystem: Environmental > Aquatic > Marine > Sediment | place: USA...
GATGGGGACCTATCAGCTGCGCGCGCTTTTGTGCCGGATCGCACGGGTGGACGTGGAAACGAGGGTCGCGCCAAAACCTGGCCCCTCCTAACGGTGACGACCCCCCGCGCGCGCCGAGACCTCGTATGTCCGCTCCAGGTCGCAAGCGAGTTTCTGGCGGCGACGACCGCAAGAATGGTCAGGACTGCATTGGGAAAGACGTCAATCTATGCGCTAGGCATGTCTGCGACCAATAGGCGGTTCGACCTTTCGAAATACTGCCGCGTTCGATCAAAGTCGAATGGGCGTTCCTCGTGAGTTTCCGGGTCCCATTCCTTCCGTTCGGCACCGAAAAAATCACCGCCATAGACATGAATCGCAGCGGTTAGTCGATCAACAGGATTGACCACCGAGTGAATGATGTCCCTGCCCAGGGGTTTTGCATCTTTCGTCGCAAGCGATGTTGCACCTGCGGCTTCAATAGTCTGGCCATTCTCGTCGCTGATGCGGCGCCAGAAGATATTGTCCTCCCGACCGCCGTAGACGCCGATCACTGCCCACATCTCGTGATTGTGGGCGGGCACGTTCATCAATGGACCCCATACGACGTTGAGGATCGTCAACGTGTCAGAGTGATAGAGCTGGGTGACGCCGGCTCGCAACGGTTCCCCAAGCGCGGCAACAACACTGCCGGGATCTGAAACAGCGCGCGCGACGATTTCGCGCGCGGCACGATGGCCGCCATCATCCTTCACACCCTTACAACACTCGGCAATCAACTGATCCACATCCAACATCTCGTGCACTCTTCCATCAACCAACCGGGACCACAAAATAGTCGCGTCAAGGCATAGGCTATATTCACTCGTCAGTATACTTTGAGCGGATGCCGCGTTCAGCCGAAGCGACGAAAAGCAGGGTCTTCGCTGCTGCGTACAAATTGATGTACCGGGAGGGATTTTCGAGAACCAGCATGGATGCCATTGCGTCCGCCGCCGGTGTCACGAAGAAGACGCTGTACTACCATTTTGAAAGCAAGGACGCTCTTGTTGCAGCGCTGCTGGAACACCAGCGGACACGAGCCCTCGCGCTATTCCAAGGATGGGCAGACCCAACCGCAAAAGATGCAGCGGCATTCGCGAGGTCCTTATTCGACAAGCTGAAACACTGGGCTTCAAGTTCGCCTTGGTACGGTTCCGGCTTCACCCGCCTGACGATGGAATTGGCGGATCTGCCGGGGCATCCTGCCCGCAAGGCGGCCCACCGACACAAGGCGGAAGTCGAGGCATGGCTTGCAGAGGAGCTGAGGCGTCTGGGTCAAGGCGAACCGCGGGAAGTCGCTCGCCAATTGATGCTCTTGATTGAAGGGTGTCTTTCTTTGGTCCTAATCCACCAGGATCCGTCATACGTGCCCGCTGCCGCAGACGCAGCAGATCGGCTGCTCAGCGCCGAATCAAAGTGATGAGAGCGGACCAGACGCCAGGCCGATACGTCGGTTCAACGACCAGCAAATTCAGGACGATTTCGGACCGTCGCCCCGGCACCAAGACGGAATTGTCGGGTAAACAGGCCGAGATGGCCGCCGACAAACATCGTCGCCGACGTCAATCCAAAAAGATATCCGGCAGCAGCGGTGCGCCCGGCTTGGTGGCGTATTGCTCGAAATCGCTCACGCCCTCCTCGCGCAGCACCTCCTCGTCGATGAAGAAGTTACCGGTGCAGGTCTTTCCATCGCGGGTGAGGATCGCATGCGCGGCGTCGGCGAGGATTGCCGGCTTTCGCGTGCCGTCGAGGTCGACGCCGGGGATCATCTGCAGCGCCGCCGTGTTGATCACCGTTTTCGGCCACAGCCCGTTCACGCCGATCTTGCCGCGAAACTCCTCGGCCATGCCGAGCACACACATACTCATGCCGTACTTCGCCATTGTGTAGGCGACGTGCGGGCCGAACCAGCGCGGGTTGAGGTTGAGCGGCGAGGCCATGACCAGGATGTGCGGGTTTGCCGCCTTTTTCAGATGCGGCAGGCAGATCTGCGAGACGAGGTATGTGCCGCGCGCATTGACCTGATGCATCAGATCGTAGCGCTTGATCGGCGTCGCCTCGGTGCCGGTGAGCGAGATAGCGCTGGCATTGTTGACGCAGATATCGATGCCGCCGAAGGCGCCGGCCGTGGCCTCGACCGCCGCCATCACCTGCTCCTCGTGGCGGATATCGCAGTGCAGCGGCAGCGCCTTGCCGCCCGCCGCCTCGATCTCCTTGGCCGCGCTGTGGATGGTGCCGAGCAGCTTGGGATGCGGGTCGACGGTCTTGGCCGCGATCGCAACATTGGCACCGTCGGCCGCCGCGCGCTTGGCGATCTCCAGCCCGATGCCGCGCGAGCCGCCGGTGATGAAAAGGGTCTTTCCTGCAAGCGTTGCCATAAGTGCCTTGTCCTTTCGTATGCTCGACCACCTATTGGCCCGTGAATTTGGCCGGGCGCTTCTCGACGAAGGCGGTGACGCCCTCGGCGAAATCGAGCGTTGCCGCGCATTCGGCGAAGCTCTTGGCCTCGGCGTCGAGCTGCTCGGCCAGGCTCGATCCGAGCGAGGCGTTGAGCAGCGCCTTGGTGTTGCCATAGGCATGGGAAGGCCCGGCCGCCAGGCGCGCCGCGAGCTTGGCCACGGCGTCGTCGAATTCGGCCGCCGGCACCACCTTGTTGATCAGCCCGGCTGCCTTCGCTGCCTCAGCATCGAACCGGTCGCCGAGCAGCGCTATCTCGAAGGCGCGCTTCAAGCCGACCGCGCGCGGCAAGGCGAAGGTCGAGCCGCCATCGGGGCTGACGCCGATATGGCAATAGGCGAGCGTAAAGAAGGCGTCATCGGCGGCTACGGCCAAATCGCAGGCGGCAGCCAGACTCACGCCGAAGCCGGCGCAGGCGCCGCGGACCGCCGCGACGATCGGCTTGGGCATGGCCCGCATCGCGGTGATGACCTCGTGCACCGGATGGATGAAGGCCTCGAACTCGCGCTTGATCACCGCCTTGTCGGGCTCGGCGTCGATCTGGTCCTTGAACCACTTGATGTCGCCGCCGGCCATGAAGTGATCGCCCGCACCGGTGACCACCACCACCCGCGCGCTATCGTCGGCGCCGGCGGCGCGCACCGCCTCGGCAAGCCCCGTCACCATCTCGGCATTGAGCGCGTTCAGCGCCGGCGGCCGATTGAGCGTGATTGTCCCGATCCCGTCCGCCGAGCCGTAGATCACCGCCTGGTTTGATGTCCCTTCCATTGAACCCCACTCCTGGATTTGTTCGTTGTCTTTCGCTTAGCCCGCACCGGGCCGGTTGCGCCCCAGCCTGTCATGCGCGCGCACAAATTGGTCGCTGGCGATCGCCGCGAGCACCGAGATCTCGCCGGCAAGACAAGTCCCGGCGAAGATCTCGGCGAGCTTGAGCGCCGAGCCCGGCCCCTGGCAGCCCATCATCTCCAGGCATGGTCGGTGCGTCGGCAACCCGGTGCCGCCGCCCACCGTGCCGACATAGAGCGAGGGGATGGTGAGCGTCAGCAACAGATCGTCGCCTAGCGGCTCGATCACCAGCTGGCCGTTGGCGCTCTCGCCGACATACGCCACGTCCTGGCCGGTCGCCAGGCCCAGAGCGGTGATGCCGTTGGCGATGTGCATGTTGAAGCCGAAGCCGCCGGCGAGCGCGGCCGTTTCCACGTTGTTGCGGTGATAGCGCAGCATCGCCGCCGGGCTCGCATGCAATGTGTCCTCGATCACCGAAGCGCGCAGCCGCAGCTGGGCGCGCACGCTGCGCCCGCGGCCGTTGCGGTAGCCATAGGCGGTCGCCTTCTTGTCGCCCTGCAGCGCGGAGGGCAGATAGAATTCGAGCGCGAGACCGCCATTGCCGGCATTGGCCCCATTGGTTGTGGCGATCATGCCGCAGACCGCGTGGCTGGCGCTGGTGATCATATTGATCCCCATCGCATCGGCCGGATCGTAGACGAGATTGACGATCAGCCGGGCGCCGAAGGGTATGCAGTCGGCGCGCAGGTAGCGGCCATGCGCAGTCTCGTCGGCAACGACGGCGGCGATCGCCGCGTGATTGGCGGCGATCCAGTCTGCCAGTTCCGCCGCCGCCTCCGGACTGCCGGTGACGAAGGTGGCCGAGCTGTAGATCTCGTTCTTGAGAACCGCGGTGGCCACACCGCCGCATTCGCGGATTGCGCGCATGCCGCGATTATACGAGGCAACGAGCGTGCCTTCGGTGGTGGCCAGCGGCACCATGACGGCGCCGTCGGCGTGTTCGCCATTGAGGACCAGCGGGCCGGCCAGACCGACAGGCAGCGCCACGAAGCCGAAGATGTTCTCGACATTGCCGCGAAAGGCTTCGGCATCCCCCTCGATCCGCAGCGCCTCGAGATCGACGCCGGTCGCCTCGCTGGCAAAGGCGCGGCGCGCATCGAGCGCCGCCTCGCCGTAATCCTGGTCGGGGGGGAAAGCCGGTATGGACGTGTCGGTCATCGCTCGAACCCATTCCGATGCGTGGGCCCGCCGCCTCGTCGCCACCAGGTTATCGCGCATCGTGGCCCGCGCGGCCAGACTTACCCTGCCAGACCTGTGGTCCGCGCGGCGCCGCGGTCGCTCACAACCCCTTCACGAAGTCCGCCACCGCCTGGCCGATCTCGTGCGGGCTGTCCTCCTGGATGAAATGCGCGCCCTTGACCGTGACCTCGATCTGGTTCGGCCAGGCACGGCAGACCTCGCGCGCACGGCCGGTCAGGATCGAGCCGGGCTCGGCATTGATGAAAAGCTTGGGCAGCTCGGAGCCCGCAAGCCACTGCTCGGACGTCTCCACGATCGCCTTCACATCGCCCGGCTCGCCTTCGATGGGGATCTGGCGCGGCCAGGTCAGCGTGGGGCGTCGCGACTCACCCGGCTCGGCGAAGGGCGCGCGGTAGTGGTTGTGCTCCTCTTCGCTCAACCCGCGCAGAACCGCGTTGGGCAGGATGCCTTCGACGAAGATGTTCTTTTGCAGCACCAGTTCGTCGCCGGCCTCCGAGCGCAGAGCCTGGAAGATGTTCCTGGCGTTCTCCGGCCAGTCGTCCCAGGTCACCGGCGTGACGATGGTTTCCATGTAGGCGAGCGCGCGTACCTTGGAAGGATTGCGCGCCGCCCAATGAAAGCCGAGCGCCCCGCCCCAGTCATGCACGACCAGGACGGCGTTCTGGACCCCGGCCGCCTCGAACCAGGCATCGAGGTAACGCGCGTGATCGGCGAAGCGGTAGCTGCCGGCCGGGTTCTTGCCGCTCTCGCCCATGCCGATCAGATCGGGGGCGAGGCAGCGGCCGATCGTCTCGCAATGGGGAATGACGTTGCGCCAGAGATACGAGCTCGTCGGATTTCCGTGCAGGAACACGATCGGATTGCCAGTCCCTGTTTCGACATAGGCCATCTCGCTGTCGAGCACGGCAATGCGCTTGCGCTCATAGGGATCGGCGGCGGAAATTTCGGTTGTGGGCGCGGTCATTATGCGCGGTCCTGGGAACTGATGCTAAAGCGACGCGACTACGAGATTACAGGCCGGCGCCCCGTCAGACGTCGCGGCGGGCATTCGCGGATGCAAAGCGCCGCGCGCCATTGAGGAAGGCGGTCCGGCTTTCCTCGCTGCCGGCGCGCGACAGCACCATGGCGCCGACGAAGAGCGCCAGCAGACCATAGGCCCGGTCGCGCGCGGTCATGAAGCCCTCATCGGACAGGCGCTCTTCCATACGGACGACCGTGGTCTGGATCTCGCGCTCGAAGGCGTCCTTGAGCCGCGCATTGGCGTGCGCCATCTCGCCCGCCAGCACCGGATAGGGGCAGCCCTCGCCCGGCGCATCGCGGTGCGCCTCGCTCAGATACAGCCGGGCGACCTTCTCGATCCAGGCGGTTTCGGGCAGCTCCTCGGCGCCGTTAAGCCAGGCCTCGCGGTGCCCGGTGGCCAACTCGAGCGCCGCGGCCAGCATCGCGTCCTTGTCCCGGAAATGGCTGTAAAACGCCCCATGCGTGAGGCCTGCCGCCTGCATCACCTCGGCCACGCCCGCCCCCGACATGCCTTCCTCGCGGATCAGCCGCGCCGCCGCCTTCAAAATCCGCTCGCGCGAGGCGGCCTTGCGTTTGGCGCGTATGCCCGTGCTTGCGGATGATTTCTTGGATGACTTGCCTGGCGGTTTAGCCGATGGTGAGGATCGCGTATCGAGCGTCGTGTCATCCGCTGCGCCGGTTGACGTGGTGCCTGGCATCTTGTCTGCCCCCTCATATCGTCCAGAATTCAACTCCGGGCCCAGGCCCGGAATTCCAGATCATATTATGGTTATCATGCGATTAACCATAATCTGAACCGGGGGCGGCGGCAAACGAAAACGGTCGCATTTTGAATGAAATTAACCATATCGAGGAAGTTATCCCCGTTTTCCACAAAAGGGCTAGGCAAGGACTCAGGCTTGTGATTCAATCCGCGCACCATGAACCCCCGGGAGCCATCCGTGACCGCCGATACTGGTAAGCACGGTCGCCGTTTTCCCCGAAAAACACATGTGTCCAGTGTGGCTAAGCTTCCGAAGTTCTTCACCCAAGGCGTGACGAACTTCCGAGCCATCGTGCCAGTGGGGGTGGGTGTCGTCGCTTTGGCTCTGGTTGCTGCCGGTTGCGCCGAAGACCGGCGATTCGCGAAGGCAGGCGCCACCAAGGACACCGGCAAACTGGTTGTCCCGGCACGGATCACGCCTCCGGTAATGGTCGCCAGGATCGAAGGCGCGCCAAAAGGCTGGCTGCTGAACGCACGCGTCGCCAAGGCCCTGCGCGACCGCGACGTTCCCGCCGGCACCAAGAGCCGCAGCAAGGCAAGCTATACCTTGAAGGGCCGCGTGGAGACCCTCGCCCCGCGTGCGTCGCGCGCCGCACGCACCGCCGGGTCGGCCGGCGCTGTCCCGCGGCTGCGGATCGCCTGGACGCTGCTCGATGCGAACGGCAAGCGTGTCGGCAGCGCCGTTCAACTCGCGGTCCATCCGGTGGCGGCCGATGTCAAGATCGACGCCAATATCGACAAGAAGCCCGACCCGGTCGCGCTCGACCGCATGGCGCGCATGGCCGCCGAGCGGCTAACACCATTGGTGCCGCACATAGCCGTGAGCCGCAATCAGACCACGCGCGCGCAAGGGCCGATCTGGCGGCGTGTCGTCGGCGCGCCCGTCACGGCCTTGGGCAAGCAGGATGCACGCCGCGGCGGGACCAGCCTGTCGGCGCGTTTCCTCAAGCTACGCAATGTAACCACGGTGGCGGCGGCAAACCCCGAGGAACGGATCGCCGCCAAGCGACGCGCCAAGACCCTGGCGGCCGCACCGCCGGCGACCTCCAAGACGGCGGTTGTCGCCAAGACCGCCAAAGCGCCGGCGCACAAGCCCGACAGTTCGGCCGCGGGCGAAGCCGCGCTCAACCGGCGAAGCGTCGTCACCGAGCGGATCGCCTTCGTCGCCGCAATTCCCTCATCGCGCCGCCCACGCACGGCGCGCCCGGTTGCAGCGCGACCGGCCGCGACCCCGGTCGCCGCGCGCGGTTCGCTGCGCCGCTGGCAACCTGCCGTACGAAAAGGCGCCGCGATCCGGCCCGCGCCGGCCACAGGCAAGTTTCCGGCCGCGGCCCGGCCCATCCAGATTGCCGAGGCGGCCGGCGGCCGCACCGACCATGGCCCCAGAGGTTTCTGGGTCCAGCTCGCCTCCAATCCCAGCCCCCAGGCAAGCCACGCCGCCTGGAACGCGCTGGTGGCCGCGCATGGCTCTCTGCTGGAGCGCCAACCCCATGCCGTCAACCGCGCCGATCTTGGCCGCAAAGGCGTCTATTACCGCCTCCAGCTCGGTCCCTATCCCAACATCGCCCAGGCCAAGCGCATCTGCGCCAGCCTACGCGCGGCCCGGATCGCCTGCCTGCTGATGGCAGGGCGCGGCCAGGTCGCCGCGCGCACGCCGGCATCGCGCCGCGTTGTGACCAAACCGCTGACGCCCGCACCGCGAGCGAAGGCCCCGAAGGCAAAAGCGCCGCCGCCCAAGGCAACGCGCACGAGGACCACGCGCGTCAACCCAAATCCGCGCGTCACTGGGGCCCGGACCACGGCCAATCCTAGTGGCCGGCGGGCGACCAAGTCCGTCAACCGCTCTCCGACCGGCAAGGGTGCGGCCGGCAAAGCCTCCGCGGTTCGCCCAGCCGCCGGCACGAAGGCGGCCAAGCCCGATCCCAAAACCGGCGCCAAGCCGGGCGGCGCGAACAAGGCAAAGCCCGGGGCAGGCGCGCGCGCCGAAAAGCCGAAATCGCGCGCCGATACGCTTCCCTTCCAGCGGTCGAAGGCGTTGCCCGGCCTGGCCGACTGAGCCCACCTTCTCGCAACAGGCCCTGACGCCATGGTCAAAGCATCGCCGGGCCAGGAGCGCAGCGCGCCCGATCCTGCCGCCGCCTTGCCGCCTGCGCGGGCCGCCACCGGCCTGGTCGTAAGCCTGGTCGCCAGCCTGATTGCGATCTTCATCCTCAGTCAGTTCTTCCGCACCGCGATCGCCGTCATCGCCCCCGACTTCATGGCCGAGACGGGGATTTCCGCGGCCAATCTCGGTCTTCTCACCGGCGCCTATTTCCTGTCGGCAGCGGCGATGCAGCTGCCTGTCGGCATTCTGTTCGACCGCTACGGGCCGCGCCTCGTGGTGCCGTCACTGATGAGCCTGGCGGTCGCCGGCGCGCTTATATTTGGCCTCGCGCGGAACCCCGCGCTGCTGGTGCTGGGGCAGGTGCTGATCGCCGCCGGCTGTTCGGGGATCTTCGTCGGCGGGCTGGTGCTCTTCGGACGCTGGTTCGCGCCGCACCGTTTTGCCACCGTCTCGGCCGCCGCGTTTGCTGTCAGCGGGCTCGGCACGCTCGCCTCGGGCACGCCGTTCGCGGCCGCCATCGAATGGATCGGCTGGCGCGGCGGCTACCTGGTGATGGCGGGGGTGACCGCGGCGCTCGCCATGGTCATATTCGCCGTCGTTCGCGACGCTCCGCCCGGCCATCCGTGGACCCGGCGCGAGCGCGAATCCTTGCCCGAGACCCTACGCGACCTGCGCCAAATCTTTGCGCTGCGCGAGATGCACGGGCTGTTCGCGATGTGCTTTGTTTCCTATGGTTCGATCATGGCGGTGCGCGGATTGTGGGCCGGGCCTTATCTCACCGGTATCCACGGCCTCGGCACGATCATGCTGGGGAACTTCCTCGTCATCCTCAGCCTTGCCGGGATCGTGGGCCTGGCGATCTACGGTCCCCTCGACCGGGTATTCAATACGCGCAAGTACCTCGTGATCATCGGCGCCGGCCTCAACGGGGCGGCGCTTGTGACCCTGTCGGCCCTCAGCGCGCCGCCGCTGGCCTTGGCCATCACGCTGCTCGCCGGCGGCGCCATGGCGGGCGCGGTGCATGTGCAAATCCTGGCCCATGGCCGCGCCTTCTTCGCAGAGGAGATGTCGGGGCGCGTGCTGACCGCGCTCAATTTCTGCACTTTCGCCGGGGTCGGTGTGCTGCAGATCGCCACCGGGGCCGTGATCGAAGCGCTGACCCCAACCGGCGGGGCCGTCCCGATCACCGCCTATCGCGGCGCCTTCGCCATGTTGGGCGCGATCCTTCTGGTCGCCGCATTGATCTATACGCGAACCACCGACAAACCGCCTCGACCCAACTGATCTTTGCGTCAATCGCCGTCTGCGACCGGTACCGGCAAGGCCGGATCAGCTGGTGCTGCCGCTCGCCTGGACCGCCCCGTCGATCTGCGAGGCGACGGTCGTGAACAGCGACTGCAGCGAGACGTCCAGCGCCATCATCGCGGTGATGGCGGCGATCGCGATGAAGGATGCGATGAGGCCATATTCGACGGCCGTTGCGCCAGCTTCATCGGCGACCAGGCGAGAGATGAATTGCATCATCATTTGGACCTCCAATCCGTTAGTACACGAATTGATAGAGGTTCTCTAAAATTTTGTCAAATAAAAAATTAAATAAAGCAGTAACCATTATTGTCGATCATTTAGCTATTTACTCAAAATTATCTAAAACTTTAGATAAATGCCAAATACCAGCAGTATTCATGCTGAATTCGTTGCGCGCCGGTTAGACCTGCGCCCGCGGCAGGCTCAAATCCGCCCCGGTTTTTCCGCCGTCAGCCCTTCGGCGAGCTTGAGCGCCTCGAGCGCCGGCGGCATATGCGGCGAGCGCTGCTGTTGGCCGAGGGCCGCCAGGATCTCGCGGCTGCGCAGGGTCCGCTTTTGCGCCCGGAACAGGCCCTTCACGTAGGCAAGCGCGACGGTTTGGCCCTTCCGCTCGAAGCGCTGCTCCATATAGACCCATTTCTCGTCCCAGCAGACCACCCGCGTATGCAGCCGATAGCGCTGGAACGGCAGCAGCGAGGCGCGGAAGCGGATCGAGGCCATGGCGACTACGGGCGCCCAGCGCCGTTTCAGCATCAGCCCCAGGATCCCGGTGCGCGAGACCAGGTCCATGCGCCCCAGATCGGCGATGGTGAGGTAGCGGCCGTTGTTCATGTGGAAATTCAAATCGAGGTCGTGCGGCCAGACCACGAAGCTGACCGACGAGGTGCCGAGGATCTCAAGACGCTGGCGAAAGCGCGCCGACACGATGACGCGGATCAGCCGCAGGAACAGGTTCATGATAAGCCTCCTCGCGGGCCGGCAGGGTCCCCCGCGCGAGCCCTGCATATAGGCGATGCGCCGAAGCCCTTCCAGCGCGGCGGCCGGAATGACTAGGATGCCGTGTCCCATCGTCCGGTCCCCCCTCGCAGCCGCCGAGCGCCGCCCAACGCCCATGTGGTCCCCCGAATTCCTCGCCGTGGCCGGCGCCGTGTTTGTCCTTGCGGGCTTTGTGAAGGGCGTGATCGGGGTCGGCATGCCGACCATTGCCATTGCGCTGCTCGCGGCCACCTTCGATCTCAAGGCGGGACTGGCGTTGATCTTCGTTCCGGCCCTTGTCACCAATATCTGGCAATCGCTGGGCGGCGGCGCCTTTGCGCTCGTCGTGCGAAGGCTCGGCATCTTCCTGGTGATGGCGTCGATCGGGTTGTGGTTCGGCGTCGGCGTGTTGGCGAAGTCGGATGCCGCCGTCATTTCGGGGCTGCTTGGGGTGATGCTCTGCGTCTATGCAGCCATTAGCCTTGCCACGCCCCAGATCCCGCCGCCGGGCCGTCACGAGATCTGGCTGGCGCCGGCGGTCGGCGGCCTATCGGGTTTCGTCGCCGGTCTGATGGGGTCCTTCGTAGTGCCGGGCTCGCTCTACATCCAGGCGCTCGGCCTGCCGCGCGAGACGTTCGTCCAAGCCATGGGGATCGCGTTCACGATCATCACCCTTGCCCTTGGCGTGGCGCTGGTCGATCACGGTCTGCTGAGCGCCCAACTGGGCGCGCTATCGGTTGCCGCCCTTGTTCCGGCGGCGATCGGAATGGCGGCCGGCCAGCGCGTGCGCCGGCGTCTGCCCGAGACAACGTTCCGCCGGGTGTTCTTTTGCGGCATGCTGGCGCTCGGCATCTACATGGCTGCGCGCGCCTTTGCCTTCTGACCCGCTTGCCCCTCCAAGGACGACCGACACTTCATGCCTCCCCTCGACACCATCCTAATCGTGGTCGCGGTTTTCCTCTTTGCGGGCTTCATCAAGGGTGTGATCGGCGTCGGCATGCCGACCATTGCGCTGGCGCTGCTGGCGGCGACGCTCGGCCTCAAGGCGGGCATGGCGCTGCTCGTCGTGCCGACCGTGATCACCAACATCTGGCAGGCGCTGTCCGGCGGCGGCGCGGCGGCGATGGCGCGCCGGCTGTGGCCGTTCCTGGCCACCGCCTTCATCGCCACCTGGTTCGGGGTCGGCCTGCTGGCGCGCGCGGACGCGGCTTTGCTGCTGGGCCTGCTCGGGCTTCTGCTCTGCACCTATTCGGGGATCAGCCTGGCGACGCCGCAAATCCCCGCCCCCGGCCGCCACGAGCGTTGGCTCTCGCCCAGCGTAGGCGCGGTCAGCGGACTTCTCACCGGCATGACCGGCTCCTCGATCGTGCCGGGCGTGCTCTACCTGCAGACGCTTGGGCTAAGCCGGGACGGCCTGGTCCAGGCGATCGGCATCGCGCTCACTTTTGCCATGCTGGCGCTCGGCGTCTCGCTCGCCGGGCACAACCTGCTGCCGCCCTCGCTTGGCGTGCTCTCGGCCGCCGCGCTGGTGCCGGCGCTCGCCGGCATGGCGGTCGGGCGGGTCGCGCGCAAAAGCATCCCCGAAGTGCTGTTCCGCCGCATCTTCTTCGCGGGATTGCTTCTGCTCGGTATCTACCTGGCGGTGCGCGCGCTGGGCTGATGCTCAGCCATGCACGGAGAGATCGGTGATCGTGGGGTTATCGCCGCAGAGCGGGCAGCCCGGGTCGCGCTTCACCTTGATCACCCGAAACGTCGTGCCGAGCGCGTCATAGAGCAGCAGCCGGCCCGACATCGTGTCGCCCAGCCCCAGAAGCTCCTTCAGCACCTCGGCCGCCTGCAGCGAGCCGACCGCCCCGGCGACGGCACCGAAGATCCCGGCCTCCTCGCAGCGCGGCACGGTGCCCTCGGGCGGGGCCTCGCGGAAGATGCAGCGGTAGCACGGCCCCCTGTCACCGCCCTTACCTTCGCCCGCGCCCTCATACGCCCGGAAGGTCGAAAGCTGGCCCTCGAAGCGCAGCAGCGCCGCCGACACCAGCGGCACCTTCGCCAGATAGCAGGCATCATTCACCAGGTAACGCGTGTCGAAATTATCGCTGCCATCGGCGACCAGATCGAAGCGCGAAACCAGCTCGGCCGCGTTCGCCGCGGTCAGCCGCTCGCCGATCGCCTCGACCTTGATCTCGGGATTGACCGCCGCGAGCGCCGCCTTGGCGCTTTCGACCTTGGGCTCGCCGAGGCGTTCGGTGGCGTGGATCACCTGGCGCTGCAGGTTTGAGAGCTCGACCGTATCGTCGTCGATCACCCCCAGCGTGCCGACCCCGGCCGCCGCCAGATAGAGCAGCAATGGCGCGCCGAGCCCGCCCGCGCCAACCACCAGCACCTTGGCCGCGAGCAATTTCTCCTGCCCCTCCTCGCCGACCTCGTCGAGGATGACATGGCGCGCGTAGCGGTGGAGTTGGCTGTCTGTGATGGTCATCTACGTGATCCTCTGCGCCGGGCCACGCCTGACATAATCATCAGAGATACTCGAACAACGGCGTCGACAGATACCGCTCGGCCGACGACGGCAGGATCGTCACGATCAGCTTGCCGCGCATCTCCGGCCGGCCGGCGATCTCGAGGCTCGCGGCAAGCGCGGCGCCCGAGGAAATGCCCACCGGAATACCTTCATAGCGCGCCACGTCGCGCGCCAGGCGGAAGGCATCGTCACTGCCCACGCGCACGATCTCGTCGATCAACGAGACGTCGAGATTGTCGGGCACGAAGCCGGCGCCGATGCCCTGGATCGGGTGCGGCCCGGGCATCCCGCCCGACAGCACCGGCGAGGCGTCGGGCTCGACCGCGATCATCTTGACGTCGGGCTTGCGCGATTTCAGCACGCTGCCGATGCCGGTCAGCGTGCCGCCGGTGCCGACGCCGCAGACCACCGCGTCGACCGCGCCGCCCGTGTCGCGCCAGATCTCCTCGGCGGTCGTCTTGCGGTGGATCTCGGGGTTCGCGGGGTTGGAGAACTGCTGCAGCATGAAGGCGTCGGGGAGTGTTTCAACCAACGCCTCGGCGCGCTCGATCGCTCCGCTCATGCCGCGCGCCGCCGCCGTCAGCTCCAGGCGCGCGCCCAGAAGCTCCAGCATCTTGCGCCGCTCGATCGACATGCTTTCGGGCATGGTGAGGATGAGCTTCTTGCCCTTGGCGGCGCAGACGAAAGCGAGCGCGATCCCGGTATTACCCGAGGTCGGCTCGATCAGCACCGTCTCCGGACCAATCCGCCCGTCGCGCTCGGCCGCCTCGACCATGGCCAGGCCGATGCGGTCCTTGACCGAGCCGAGCGGGTTGTAGAATTCGAGCTTGCCGGCGATCTCGGCCACCGCGCCGGCGCGTTCGGCGAGCCGCTTCAGACGCACCAGCGGCGTTGCGCCCACCGTGTCGACGATCCCGTCATAGACACGGCCGCGGAATTCGGGACCGCCGCCGCCGGTGTCATTTGCCGCTCGTGTCTTGAAATCGTTCATGGCCTTCGCCGGATGCTCCCGATGCGCGCTGCTGGGT
>Ga0224512_10003322_pt1 | contig 14238 bp, 7 predicted proteins | sample SF_May12_sed_USG_4_FD_169103 | JGI IMG/M metagenome (GOLD analysis project Ga0224512, IMG submission 169103) | Sediment microbial communities from San Francisco Bay, California, United States - SF_May12_sed_USGS_13 | ecosystem: Environmental > Aquatic > Marine > Sediment | place: USA: California...
CCGCAACCCCCTGAACGGTCAGCGCGTCGCTGCCAATATGCCCCGAACCCGTCCACTGAGCGGCGCTGCCGAGCCCGCCGTCATGACCGTTGCCGCTCCCATCAGCGGCAATGGCTCCGCTACCCTCGTCGAAACCCCAGAAAGCGACAGCCCCCCCGGTAGCACTACCCTGCACCGTAATAACGACAGTATCGAATGCCGCTGAGCCCTGGCTATCAATAACCTCCAAATCGACGGTATGTGTACCAACAGAGAGATTGACGATCGCCGTCGGACTGCCGCTTTCTGCCAGAACTGTCGCGCCCTCAGTCCATTTGTAGTTAACGATATCGCCATCCGGATCCGTGCTCGCCGAGCCATCCAGCGTGACCTGCTCGCTGCCAGATCCATCTGCATCCAGAACAGACCGGTCGGGTCCTGCGTTCGCGACGGGTGGCTGCGATCCGGCAGACGCATCATTCAGTGCGAGAATTTCAGCGTCGGTTAGCGCCCTGTTGTATATCTTCACATCGTCGAGATCCCCGACGAAAGACTCATAAGCACTGGCGTCCCGCGAACCAATGAAAAGATCTGCGGTATTGTCCGCAGGCTGAGCCGTACCGCTCGAAGCAACCTCGACGCCGTCCACATACAAGCGCCGCTTCTTGCTCGGGTGTGCGCTCTCCTGTACGCCGGTAACGTGAACCCAGCTGCCAACCGCAACGGCTGTTGGACTCACGATTCCAGAAGAATTACCCGACGTAAACTGGATCCTGTTTGTCTTGGTCAGGAAAAATGCGTATCGATTGGGATTTGAACCTTTCGACACCATCGCCTGCCAGGCATTTGGCAACGCATCCACCCTCGCCCAGAAAGCAACTGTGTAATCACTACCGGAGCCGAATCGAAGCGCCGGACTGTCCGGCACGCGCACGTGGCTTTCCGCAACCCCCTGAACGGTCAGCGCGTCGCTGCCAATATGCCCCGAACCCGTCCACTGAGCGGCGCTGCCGAGCCCGCCGTCATGACCGTTGCCGCTCCCATCAGCGGCAATGGCCCCGCTACCCTCGTCGAAACCCCAGAAAGCGACAGGCCCCCCGGTAGCACCACCCTGCACTGTCCACTGAAAATTCGCGTTTGCTGTGCCCTGGTTGGAGTCATCCGCAATAACTGTGACCTGGAAAACACCGGCCGAGGTGGCAGTCCCACTAATCAGTCCGGTGCTCGCGGAGACAGAGAGCCCGGGTGGCAGACCGGTGGCGCTGTAGGTGATCGGATCACCGTCTGCATCACCGGCTTCTACCTGCAACTGAACGAAGCTACCTACCTGTGAGAATTGATCTGCCGGCGTATTGATCCATGGAGCACCCGAAACCTGAGCCCGAAACACGTGAGCAACTGAAGGTACGCCGTTGGCATTAAGAGCAAACAACATCCAGTATCCGGGTATCAGTACATTCTGATTGTTATGCCCTGTCAGTGTGTATACGCCTGAAGACGTCTCCGAAAACGGAACATTGAGGAAGCGTACGTCGGTGTTGACAGCATGTGTGGTCGAGCTCATTCGGATCATGCTGAACTTCTGCATGCCGGGTGTAGCCTGTACCTCAAATGTCTGTCCCACGGAGATAACCGCCGGTGCGGACTGTATGGATGGTCGGGATGCCGGATTGCCGTTCGCGTTAAACAGATACGGTGGTGAGTAGACCTGACCATCCTGGTGATTCGCATCCGGGTTGCTGGTGCCGTAGCCGCCACCTGCTGAAAGGACGCGACCATCTTTTAGTAACAACGCTACCGAGTGGTAATTACGCGGTACTGCCAGAGATGCTCCAACCCGCCATTGCTCCGTCTGCGGGTTCCATATTTCTACGGGAAAAATAGAGCCGACGTCACTGAATTTCTCGCCGGAGGTATTGCCACCGATAACCAGAACCTCTCCATTTGGTAACACAACTGCATTGTGAAACTTGCGCGCGTAAGTCATTGACGCAATTTCCTGCAACTGAGGAGACGGACCGGTGATATCGATCGTGAAAGCTCGATTGACGCTGCCCTTGTTTGTTCCGGTAATCCACCCCCCTGCAGTCAGCAGCTTACCTTCATCATAAAGAATGGTTGCGCCGTGTTTGTGATACCAATTAGAAAACTGTGACCCTGCCTGGGTGTAGCTACCGTTATTGGCAGTATCGATGTAATGCATCTTAGGCGTCGGGCCGGAATGGAAAATCTTGCCGTTTGGCGCCACATGCAATAGCGGCCACCAATCGCTTTCATGATGAGATCCGGAGGTAAAGTAGTCATCGAGTATCATGTCGTTGAAATCGATGCCGTTTTTGATCTGCCAACCGCCGGTTGGACTCCACATCTCCCCGTAGCGCATCGTTGTCGCTGTACCGAGAGCGGTGAACACATCGCCACTCGGCATCAAGAGAGTGGTCGGATACCAGCGCCCGCCACCGGTCATATTCTCAATTTGAGTCCACGTATTCGTGGCGGGATCGAATATGCTCGTCCACGGGCTGGCTTCCTTATTTCGCCCCCCGTTAACAAAGACACGACCATCGTCAAGCACCGCTTGATGCGCGCAGAACATATTGTGCGTGGGATGGAATATCTCTTGAAAACTGCCTGTCGCTGGATTCCAGGTCGCGCTGTAAGTTTGCTCCGTCGTCGGCCATCGGTCGCGCTCAGATCCCGACCATGTCAGAATCAACCCACTCGGGAGATTAGAAGCTGAAACAGGTATGTGTGGCCATTGAATAACCGGCCCGAATTGGCCCCCTTGTTCGGGATCATTTGGCGCCGCGCCAGAATTAGCGCTCGATATCAATGAACCCAAGACAAAAAACGCAAGCAACAACGGTATCACCGTTGTGCCCCACCTTTGATGCACAGCGAAATACATTTCCAGACCAAACATCGCTCGATTCGTCCTGCCCCTTTGACCGGGTGCCGGGGCGAGCACATTTCAGTTCACTTACGGTCTAGGATGCAAAGCCTGTACCAAATATCAATTATTTTGTTAAATCAATAATTTACAGAAAACTGCTAGATCCGATAGCAGGCATTACGTAAAACTATTCGACTGTTATGGAATGCTATCAATAGTTGTTTGTATTTCGATTCCGATTCAGACGAGTTAACATAATAAATCAAATCGGTCCAAAAAAAAGGGTGGAAGCGTTGGCTCTCACCCTCGTATTAATCATCAAGAGATGCTCAGTTATTGACTGCTCGCAGTCTGGGACCGTAATCGAGTGCAAAGCCTCGTTTGATTTGGGCATCAAAATACTCGATGGTCCGTTTTAGGCCCTCTTCCAGATCGGTTTGTGGTGCCCAGCCGAGCTTCTCCTTGGCAAGGCTGATGTCCGGCTGTCGTTGCTTGGGATCGTCTTGTGGCAGAGGCTTGTAGACGATCGGCGATCTCGAGCCGGTTAAATCAACAATTCTCTCGGCCAAATCCTTAACCGTCATTTCGGCCGGATTGCCGAGATTTAACGGACCAGTGAAATTGTCGTCCGACTCCATGAATCGCACGAATCCCTCGATAAGATCATCCACATAGCAAAATGATCGTGTTTGCGAACCATCACCAAAAACGGTAATCGGTTGCCCCTGCAGCGCCTGGATTATGAATCCAGAGACGACTCGCCCATCGTTCGGGTGCATTGTTGGGCCATAGGTATTGAAAATACGGGCGACCTTGATATTTACGTTGGCCTGACGGTGATAATCGAAGAATAAAGTCTCGGCGCAGCGTTTACCCTCGTCGTAACATGAGCGCGGCCCGGTAGGGTTCACGTTCCCCCAATAACTCTCCGGCTGCGGATGCATTTGCGCATCACCATATACTTCACTCGTAGAGGCCTGAAAAATTTTGGCTTTCAGACGCTTTGCTAGACCGAGCATATTGATCGCACCGTGCACACTAGTCTTGGTTGTCTGGACGGGATCAAACTGATAATGGATTGGCGATGCCGGGCAAGCCAAATTGAAAATTTCATCCACTTCGACATACAAGGGAAAAGTAATATCGTGTCGCAATAACTCGAAATGTGGATTCTCGAGCATATTGATAATGTTGTCTCTCGTCCCGGTAAAAAAATTGTCCACACATAGCACGTCATTACCTTCGCGCAATAGCCTGCGGCAGAGATGAGAACCCAGAAAGCCGGCGCCTCCGGTGACCAGTACCCTTTTTCTTAGTGCATATGCCATCGTCCGATTTCCTTTATCACTAGTTACTTCCGTGGCTATTTTTCCTACTCTCCCGACCCTCTCAGCACTGCTGGAATAGTCTGCAGCAAGATTTTTAGATCTAGCAGCAATGACCATTGATCGATGTATTGAATATCGAGTTTCATCCATGTCTCGAAGGAGTTGTGGTCGCGATCTTTCACCTGCCATAACCCGGTGATGCCCGGCCGCACACTCAAGCGCCGCCTGTGCCAATCTTCCTGAAATCCGGCATAGTCGCGAAGCGGCAGAGGACGCGGGCCGACCAGGCTCATATCCCCTTTGATGACATTGATAAGCTGAGGAAGCTCATCGATGCTGAATTTCCTGAGAAATCTGCCAATCGGTGTGATTCGCGGATCGTTTCGTATCTTGAAGGCTGGTCCGGCCGCTTCATTCATGGACTCGAGCGCTCCTTGGCGAAGCTCTGCATCGGCAACCATGGTTCTGAACTTCAGCATCGAAAAGATCTTCTTGTTCAGGCCAACCCGCTCCTGGCTGAAAAAAATTGGACCCGGAGAGGAAAAAGCGACGGATATGGCTGCCAAAAGCAGGACGGGTGCGAGAATGATGAGCACCGCCAAAGCAACGACAGTGTCAATCACGCGCTTTACAATCGCCCTCGCGCCCCTGACATTATGACTAGCCACCGTGATCACAGAATGACTCGCCATCTCCTCTACTCTCGAATGTGTCATCCTGGTCTGAAAGAAATCGGCCAAAACTCTGATCGTTATCCCTTGTTCTTCACACAACGAAATGACCTGACTGGCCTCGTCGTAATATGACTTGAGTGGTAGGCACAACACCACTTCATCCACCTTGTTATGTCTTAGAAAATCGGGCAATTCGTCCAGGCTGGTCAGGCGATTGATGTTGCCCCCAGCTTCGCGTACGGGATGCCCTCCCGGGCCTACATCAACATAGCCCAGCAGATTGTGAGAAGACTCCGGTACTGCCTCCAGGGAACGCGCAAACTGTACTGCCCGCGGGTTCATCCCTACCAACAGGTAGTCAGTGCGATTCTTGGCCCAAGTTCGCTTTCGGCTTAAGGCATACGCGACCAAAACCCTGACGGTAGCCCCAAGTAACAGCGTGCTACCGCAGAAAATCAGCAGAAATCGACCGTCGACAAATTTTACACCGAATGTCAGCCCCAGCAGGAAAAGCACTGCGCTGCCAAGTACGTCCGCTTTCAGGAATGCAGTGAGATTTCTATTCAAGCGCGACGCGCTCAGATCGCTGTAAAGGTCGAACGCGGCCATGAGCGCCGCCCATATAAGCGATATGAACACAAACAAAACAACGTTTGCCGCGCGAAATCTTATCGCCAGGAAATCAGGGATCGCGACGAGATCTATATCCGGAGACAGGATTAACGCCGCCAGCACGAAGCACAGCATCATCGCTGCGACATCAAAAAGTCGCATCAGTCCCTGCAGAATTCGATAGCTCACCGTTGTCTCGTACATTCACCCAAAGCCTGCGTTTGGCGCCAAATCGGGGTAAGTCAGGGCCTCCGATTGAATCGACGCTTAAAGGTTTGCATGCAACTTCCATGCCCTGCAAAATTTTGCTATTTTTTTCAGCGACTTAGATACCTGCGCCGCACGAGCGAGGAACCCGCAGGAATCAATCTGTAAAGAATCCTGACTTACACAAACAAAGCCAGATCAGAGGTTTATCGTCTAATTAAATAATTCAGTTAACTTTCGGGCTGACGCTCGACCATCCGATTGCGCCAAAGTCCGGCACAGAAATTCGCGTCTGGGGACAGGCCCTCCCTCGTGGCCGGGTCTTTTCGCTGATCCACTCTGAATCGCCGACGCGTTCGGGAAGTGCCTCGAAGTATCTGAGTGACCGTAAACAAATCGGAATCCCAAGCACTTAACTTTATCTTCCATCAATCCGCTATTGATGGTAGCTTCTCGCACCGATAATTCGTTTACTGACCTATGCAAATTCAATCGATTATGGAATTTATTGAAGGATCAAGATAAGGTTTGATGTCCCGACAGCAAGGATCTAGCAGCATCCTCACGCAGCCACATAAACCCCGGTCTGCAGTCAATTTTTTCGGCTATTAAACTTGCTTGCTAACCGTAGCCTGCAAACCGGGATATGAACAAAGTCCTCTGAACTGGACCCTCGGGCAATTTACTACCCTGCTCAATCACGTTTGCTCGATATTCGAGATGTCCATACGTAGAAGAATCAGCGCATTGCGGGAAACAGACCAACAACAAGAGACCAAAGTCGCCTACATTTCAATAATCATTCCTGATTATAAGGTTTGGATCGTAGAGGCGCTAGGAAAGATCTTTGGCGATCGTTTTACCGCCATTCATGGCAAAGAACGAGCGGGTACGGTTCCAAGGGACGTCGGCGAAGCTATAAATATTCGTCGCAACATCGTCGTGCGCAATAGATACCTTTTAATCGGTAATCTTGAGTTTACCTGGATTCCATCGTTCTGGTGGACCATCAGACACGACCCCGACGTTGTCGTTCTGATCGATCAGGTGAAGATCATAAGTAACTATCCCATTCATTTATGGATGAAAATTCGAGGCCGGAGGGTCGTATACTACAGCCACGGATTCAATCATCAGGCTACGCTAAAGAATCTGAGTTGGTTGCCTCGGCTTGTCGAACGAATACGGCTTTTCAACCTGAGACGTGCAAGTGCAATTGTCGTTTATGACTCCAGGGGTAAGCAGCATCTTCTTCAGAATGGTGTAACGTGCCCGATCTACGCTTCCAATAACACTTTAGACACGCGCCCTATCCTGCAATTTTATCGAGATTACGATGGCGAGACTTGCGGTAAGGTGATTCGCCAAGAACTGGGGATTCCGACAGAGGCGTTCGTTATTACCTTTTTGGGCCGCCTTATACCTGAAAAAAGAGTCGACTTTATGATCGAGGTCGTAAAAGAGCTTTCAAGGCGGTTTGGAAACGCGGTCTGCGGACTGATAATTGGTGACGGCCCTGAGCGAGAGCGCCTGCAACTGCTTGCGAACGGCGAGCAGATTATTTTTACCGGCTACCAATCGGGCGACGACCTGAGAAGACTGTTGAGCATGAGCGATGCTATATTCCTTCCCGGCCTTGTCGGGCTAGCCATCGTGGAAGCCTTCTGTGCCGGAAAACCGTTCATTACGGTTGATCATGACTTTCACAGTCCGGAGATTTGTTATCTCCACAATGGCCAGAACGGCGTTCTGATACCGTCCTTTAACGTGAATCTGGCGGTTGACCGGATTGTGCATCTTATGGAAGATCGGCGCTTTTTTGAGCAAGTTTCCAAAAATGCTGCGCATACCGCAACGACTGAGTGCGGCCCTGAGGTCATGGAAAAAGCATTCATCGAAGCAATTGGTCTGGCGCCCAGCTGATCAGCGCTATCGGCTCGGAGCAATGCGTTTATAGTCTTGTCATGATCAAATCCGATGTATTCGGCAGCTGTCGCGAACACCCGTCAATCTATATCATCATCGCAAGAACATTGTAGCAATCTGTAACCTCTACAATGTATGGGGCAATCAGCAATGAAAAAACCAAAGCCAAGGGTGTTCTTGAATTCGCTTCCCAAAGCCGGTACTCATTTGGTTGCGAAATGTCTGGATTTATTAAACTTTGAGCAGTCAGGAGGCCTGGACGCTTCGTTAGTCCTGGGACGTGGTGTTCGCTCCAAGCTTCGAAAATACTTCGTGCAGGCATATTTCTCAGATGGTTATTTGGTGGGGATCGACACGCCGGTAAAGCTGTCTCGGGCGTATGTAAATTACATGCTGAACAAAGCGAATGAGGGTCAGTACATTACAGGTCACGTAGGTTATTCCACCGAATTACTTCAACACGTAAAAGAGCTGGGTTTCCTGCCCGTTTTGATACTTCGGGACCCGAGGGCTGTGTTGAACTCTTTCGTCCATTACGTTTTGCGAGAGCAGCATCATCCGCTGCACGGTGTGATCTCCGCTGAGCAGCCGGTGGACCGATTCAGGCTTGCTTTGAGAGGGATAGATGCCGGTGACGCTAGGCTCCAAGCACTGGCCAACCGCTGCAGCGCTGTAGACTGCTGGTTGCGTGACGATGCAGTTCATGCTGTCCGATTTGAAGATTTGGTCGGCGCTTCTGGCAGTGGATCTGACAGCAGGCAGGTCGCAGCGATCTCCGCGCTAACTCAGTTTCTCGGAATCGATGATGGTTCGGTGGACGAGGTGGCGAAAAATCTTTTTGGACCCGGCAGAGCCACGTTTCGCAAAGGCTCAGTAGATAGCTGGCGTCAAGAACTGCCAGCGCAAGTACAGGAAGAGGCTCAGCGAGAATTGGGGCACGTACTTAAGCTATGGAACTACGCCTGAACGCTGCGGTGAAATCCTGTGAAGCAATCTGAAGGCACCCCGCTGCGACTCCGCGACATATTTCTGCGTGGTGCGTCGTGGGTGCTGGCCGGCAAGGTTTTGAGCGCGATCGCGACGCTTCTTGCCAACGTAATTTTGGCCCGTTTGCTGACTCCGGCCCAACTCGGAATCTACTTTCTCGGCTTCAGCTTGGTGACAATCGCCGCGATATTGGCGCAATGGGGGTTAAACCGCGGGATTGTAAAACTCGTGGCATCGGACCTCGCGCTCGACAGACAAGATCTGGCCTACGCTCACATCTCGAGCGCGTTGAAGTTGGTATTCGGTGTTAGCGGGGTTCTCGCCCTGATGCTGGTCTCGCCCTTTGGGCACTGGTTATTGACCAAGTTGTTCGATTCGCAGACGCCCGGCATTGCGGCTTGGCTGCTAGGCTTATGGATCATGTTCAAGGCACTCGAGGCAACCGTTAGCGAAACCTTCCGCGGCTTCCACGAAATTCTCTGGGCCACCGTCTTTGGCGGACTGACGACAGCCGTATTTACATCGGCGTCTTTTTTTGCAGTTTATCTTGTCGTAGGTCCTACGTCGGTAAACCAGGCGGTCTTTTTGCGGGTCGCGGCCGTCATGCTTAGCCTATTTCTCGCCTATACCCTTCTGCGGCGCCGCATCCGGACACTTGACCGAGGCCACGGGGCTACGGTTAGTGATGTCGCAAAATTTGGATTTCCCTTGCTTATTACAAGTATTTCGCTCCTTGGCATCAGGGAACTGCATATCTGGGCGCTGGCCATGTATCGGCCAGAGAGCGAAGTCGCGATATTGGGGGCCGTACTCAGATTAATTAATTTGCTGGCATTCCCGTTACTTGTTGTAAATGCGGTTTTGCCGCCGATGGTTGCTCGCTTGTATGCCCACAAAAACTATGCGAAAGCGCAAGACATACTTCAGAAAAGTGCGACTGTCGTCAGCTTGCCGGCTTTTGCTGTTTTCATCATCATAATGTTCTGGGGAGAAGAAATACTCGGCCTGGTCTATGGTGAATACTACCGTGCCGGGGCAATTGCATTTTCAATTGTTACGCTTGGTCAGCTCTTGAATATACTCACCGGATCACCCGGCGTTCTACTGACTATGTCAGGTCACGAAAAATTATTCATGTATGCGGCGATCGCAGGTGGAGTCACAGGTGTCACAATGAGCTGGCTTATCGCCGAGGATCATGGTGTGGTGGGAGTTGCAATCGGGTATTGTGTCGGTATCATTTCCGTTAACGCTGTCGCTTGGGCCGTGTCCAGATGGAAACTGGGAATCAATACGCACGGCAGCCCACTTATTCTCTGGCGGCTCATAAACGAGCTTGCAGTAAAGACGAAATAGTCCGCCGAGTCGTCTGCGCGTGATACCGATCTATATCTTTTCCTTGCCGCGCTCCGGCTCTACCTTGCTGCAGCGGATTCTTGCGTCTCACACGGCGATCGAAACCGCTCCAGAACCGTGGATCGCTCTTCCTGTCTTCCTCGCGCCAAAGCCCGACGATATTTGCGCAACATACGACCATAGTCGAGCGAGCCATGCAATTAAAGATGTAGTGGAATCCCTGCCAAATGGCATCGCCGACTTCCGCTTCGAGGCTGCTCAGTTCCTTCGCCAGATTTACCGCAAAACTTCCACAACCTCAGCACACTACTTTCTTGATAAAACACCACGTTATCATTTGATTGCAGAAGATCTCATCGAAGCATTTCCGGACGCAAAATTCATTTTTGTCTGGCGCAATCCTCTGGCCATCGTGGCTTCAATGATGGACACATGGAGCGCAGGTAAGTGGAATCTACATTTATTCTCGATCGATCTCTACCGAGGTTTGGAAAACCTGATTGAGGCATACACAAAATACGAAGACCGTGTTGTGTCAATAAGATACGAAGACATTGTGGCGGAACCGACGGAAAGTATCGAACAGTTGTCTGAATATTTGTCGTTACCGGACCTTGGGGAAGTTTTCAGCGCCTTAAGAAGCCTGGGCACGATTGATGCGCCAGGCAGAGGTGACCCTACCGGACAGTATAAGTACAAACATGTATCTCAAGAATCACTGAACACCTGGAAAACCACTCTGGCAAATCCAGTTCGTAAACGCTGGGCAAAGCAATATATCGATTGGATTGGCGAGGCAAACCTGCAACTGATGGGCTACAGTTTGAACGATATTCAGTCGGAATTGAGAGCGGCTCCTCTTCGCCTGCAGTACACCGCCTCTGACATCCTGAGGCGCGCGTATGGCAAGCGTCGGCTAATAGGTGGCACTCAAAGCCCTGATTCAAGATATCGCGGGATTCGATTTCGACGTAATTGATATTACGCACCGACTGAGCCAGAGTATCAACTTGATTTAACCCAAAGAAAAAATGCTGCGACTCGTGTATTCCCTCTAGATCGGGAGATATCTACGACGATGGTCGTATCGCCGTTACCATGAACGGCTCAGCAACGTCGATCACGGCATCCAATGCACCGGGATACTGTGGATTCGCTGCGCTTACAGGGGGCGTAAATGAGCGTCTATCGGCCGAGCATGCGACGGGGCCTTACTTTTCTCGGGCCTTACTGAATACACAATCCCCGACATAATGCCGAGTAGCGTCCAGAAAAGGTTGCTATCACCAGGGTAGAACAGAGTCGAGATAAGAACAGCGACCATATAACCTACCGTAACTATCCCAACGTGGCGAAACTCTTTAACCTTCGCGACGCGGATCGCTCTCGATAAGACCCGGTAGAGCAGAACCATGAGTAATAATACGCTGACGAGACCCCCGCGAGTCATCTGACTCAACCAAATGTTGTGAATTGATTGTGCAAAATCCGGCGAGGTTCTGTAGAAAGCCGCATCGACGCCGAAAAATATCGAATGCCTGCCGATTACATCGATTGCAAGGTCATACAAATACAGTCGACCGCGGGCAGTGTGCACGCCTTCTGAACCACCCATTCCGGTCAAGGCATCCACGATAGGTCCGTAGGTAACCGGCAGTAAAATGGCACCTAGAAGGCCCGCTATCACCAGTACCAATAAAGATTTGGCAATGCCGACCCGTTTACTCTGGTATAGGAGAATCGCACTTATCGATAACGAGCCGACAACCGATAAGAAGTAACTCCTGGATTGCGCTCCTATCAGACCCGCAACCACGATGATACTGACAAACAGTCTGAGCGCCCTCCTAGTGCTTTTGTTATTTGCGAAAACTGCTGGTACGAAGACCGCTATTAGCACAAGCATCGCCGCATACTGGGCCAGATCCCCGTAGGAAACAAACAGCCCTATCGACTTCGGTAACGCCTCGATTCCAACTCGTGATGCGGAAAGCCGTTGTATAGGCAATGAGATGACGCCAAGTGCCACCAAAAAAACCGAGATACAGCCAAACATAGCGTTAACTGACACCAACCGGAGGGCTATCTTGCTTCGGGCGGCCGTATCCACAAACAGCAATGGCAGGCAAAAGTAACCAAAATTGACGGCGTCGGCCCAAAAATAATCACTACCGATAGACAAATCGGCAAAAAAGGAAAGGTTTCTTGCGATGAAGAATGCGGCGGCAAGGCATAATAAATATACTTTCGCCTTACTAAGCGAATACCTCGATGTAGCAAACAAGATTAGCCATAGACCAAGCAAAAGCGGTGCCAGTAACTTATCTATCGCCATATTTCCCATGTAGTATTTTGTGAATACCGAAAACGGCAGCAACAATATCCACACGGAGAAAATGAAAAATGCCAATCGATCTGTGGTCTGTTTCAAGAGCATAAACTTAGTGTGTCTACTTCACCTTCCGAAGCGGTCGCCAGTTTAACCGTAGCCAGTAATTACCGCTAGGGCCGACTAGGATTTTGAAGCGCTATCAAATGAGAAATACGTACATTTGTCTCACGTTTAACACGATTACTAGGCAGGAACGTATGCGATTTCTTCTATGTCTCTACCAACATTGGTCTTACTTCAAGCCATGAAAATTATTGGAAAAACAAAGTTTGACATAATAAATTCGCATCAACAACGCAAGTGCGACGCAGTTCACAATTATCCGCATAACGTTTGCTATGCCTTCGGTCTGAGCGAAGAATGGCGGCATCGTACCAAGTGGACAACCTCTATTAAAGCGCCAAGAGGCAAACGCAGGGACTGCGACGGCAAAATTTCGCAGCGACCAGGTCGCGGAGCTGAGTGTCGCTCTTCATGGTTAACCCGGTTACGGTAATGATTCCAACCAGAGCATGCTGAGGTGAAATTGAAATGAACCTGCGTCAGATTGCCCCACTGTCCGTCTCGGTCGCTATATCACTGCTTTTCTTTACTCAATCGGTAGTCGCTTACGAATTCACGATGCTGGCCTCGACCGAAACGAGATCGGATCAGACCGGATGGTCCGGTTCTCCGATCACATCGGACGATGACGGGAACCTGTATTACGCTTTCATGAATCCAGCTAATATGATCGAAGTTGGAAAGCGGACTGAGTCCACTGGTCTTATCGAAAAACGGCAGATCGCACCGTTGAAGGTCGCTAATGATCCCCACATGATGCTGGCAATCGCCATTGACCTAAACGGCTATCTTCATGTAATCGGGCCACATCATCAGAACGAGATGGACTATCTGGTCTCAAATACGCCTTACAGCGTTACAGGTGGATTCACTCGGCAAGTCGCTAATTCAAATAACCTCATAAGAGGCCTGAACGTTGGCGAGACCAAATCCAACGGCGAACGAGCGATCAGCTACCCGTCTTTCTTCTATGATAATAATTTCAATCCGATTATAAACTTCAGATTTCGTGTGAGTAATGACGGCTTCAAACGGCAGACACAGGCTGCCCAAATGGCCAGGTACAATTCAAACACCGGGCTGTGGGAACACTTTGGCGGTAACCAAAATCCTCAGTACGAACCAACAGTTGCGATCAGCTTGCCAAGCCCAAAAATCCCTGCATTCATTTGGTCAACTCAAACGAAGACAAATGCAATCGATGATGCGTACCAAGCCTGGGGCGATCGGCAGCACGTAGACAAGAACGGACGCATCCATGTTGCTTACAAGCACTTCGATGGTGGGCCAAGTCTTAACGCTGGAGGTTATGGAACAGACATCATCTATTTCTATTCAGACGACAATGGACAAACATGGCGTACCGCCGATGGTAGTGCTATCGCAGATAGCCCAATCGTTGTGCCGAGCGGTCCGAATGCCAACATGTACGTCCGCCCCAACAATCACGAATTCCACTATGCATATGTTTCATCCGGCCTGGCTGCCGACGGTAATCCCGTGGTCGCATACACATCAAAACAGGGCACGCCTAGCTTTCGATTCTCCAAATGGAATGGCAGCAGATGGATAGAAACAAATACCGGATTCAGGGCCGATGGCGGTGACCTGAAGATTGACACTAACGGCACTTGGTACGTCGCAGCTAACACAGCCGTCAGGGTATCGACAAACGACGGACAAAGCTGGCGAAGTTATTCTCACGGACTTCCGTCCAGCAGTAGAGCAACACGCGTAGATGAGCGATATTTCAAGAAGACAAATAAGCTTCGCTTTGTGGTCAGACCCGCTGGCGACAATACTGCGACATTTGTCGAGTTT
>Ga0224512_10003323_pt1 | contig 14231 bp, 12 predicted proteins | sample SF_May12_sed_USG_4_FD_169103 | JGI IMG/M metagenome (GOLD analysis project Ga0224512, IMG submission 169103) | Sediment microbial communities from San Francisco Bay, California, United States - SF_May12_sed_USGS_13 | ecosystem: Environmental > Aquatic > Marine > Sediment | place: USA...
ACCCTGCCGGAGTCGGACCGGCCGGTCGGCACAGACGATCCGGTCGATCTGCGCACCAACCTGGCACTGACCGCCACCGTGATCGACGCGAGTTCCGAGTTCAACGCCTCCTTCGGGGCCGACCGGGCGATCGATGGCGACCTGACCACCGAGTGGGCGACGCGGGGTGATGGTGACGCCGGGTTCCTTACCCTCGATCTCGGCCGTGAGGTACAGATCGGCGGACTGGAGTTCATCACCCGTTCGATGGCCGACGGCAGCGCCGTCACGACCGAATACACCGTCACGGTCGACGATGTGGTGATGCTCGGCCCGTCTCCGGCCGGGACCCCGGCCGACCCGCGCTTCCAGGCCGTGGTCGCCACCGGCCGGGTGTTCCGATTCGAGATCGAGGCCTCCACCGGCGGAAACACCGGTGCCGCCGAGATCCGGGTCCTGGCACCGGAGGAATGACGGACATGGCCTCGACCCGGCCCGTCACCGTTGCCGCCGGGGTTGGTCTGCCCGGGCTGCTGACTGTTCCCGTCGACGCCGGCGGGGTCATCGTGTTTGCCCACGGGAGCGATTCGAGCCGGCTCAGCCCCCGCAATCAAGCGGTGGCGGCTGCACTCAACCGGGCCGGACTCACCACGCTCCTGTTCGACCTACTCACGGCCGAAGAGGCGGCCGACCGGTCGAATGTGTTCGATATTGCTCTCCTGGCGGCGCGGCTCCATGCGGCCGCCGACTGGCTGCCGAGTGAGGCGGGGGCCGAGCTTCCCCTCGGCCTGTTCGGAGCCAGTACGGGAGCGGCGGCCGCTCTGGTGGCCGCCGCCGATCTGGGCGATCGGGTCTCGGCGGTGGTGTCCCGGGGCGGGCGACCCGACCTGGCCGGCGAACACCTTCCCAAGGTAGCTGCTCCGACTCTGCTGATTGTCGGAAGTCGCGACGAGCAGGTGCTGGAGCTCAACCGTCGGGCCATGGACCAGATGACGGCTGAGGTCGAACTGGCCGTCGTGACCGGTGCCGGCCATCTGTTCTCCGAGCCCGGCACACTCGAGGCGGTGGCCGCGCGGGCAGTGGAATGGTTTCGCGCCAGGCTGTCGACCTAGCAGGCACTCATGGTTCGAGCCGATAGCACGGACCCTGGAAGTCGTAGCCGGCGGCCAGCTCGGACACGGTGAAGTCCTGGATGAGGCTGAAAGCCGACACGGCACCGCTCCCGAACGTCGCCTCCAGGCCGCCCTGAGCCTCGAACAATCCATGATCGGGGCGGTAAAGGGCGGTGGCCCGGCTGACATCCCCGTTCGGATCGCCGGTGTAACGGTTGACGGGCCCGATCCCTCCGAAGTCGAGCTCGCCGATCCCCGCGGCGGCCGCCACCACCCCGGCCGGAGTGAGGTCACCGCCGGCGGCGGCCTGCTCGAGCACCTGGCGAGCCACCGAGAATTCGAGGAACCCCTTCACGACGCCATCACTGGGGAACCGGTCCGGGTAGGAGTCCGCCATCACCGCCAGCACCTCGTCCATGCCGTCGACCTGGGCTCCGAGGGGTGAGAAGAGCGCCGACAGCACCCAGTTCTGCGACAGATAGGGCCCGAGGGCCGTGTCGAGCAATCGGGGACTGAACGTGGGCATGGCTCCCGACCACTTGCCCTGATACCCGAGCTGGACGGCCGCCCCCACGATCTGAGCCGCGGTGATCGGGTCGGTGGTGAGCCAGGTCCAGGCGGCTCCGCTGCGGGCAATGGCGGCGGCCACTTCCGTCACGCTCGCCGGGCCGGTGATCGTGCCCTCCCCGTCGTAGGCGATGGAAAGCCCCAGCTGGACGGCGGCGTAATGGGCCCCGGCGGCCGAGTCTTGTCCGTAGTCGCCGGGGTTGGTAGCGATGGCGATGCTGGGATCGGATCCGGTGGTCGCGCGGTGGTCGTTCGCGAGGTAGCTGATGGCGTTCATGGCTTCCAGGCAATAGTTGCTGCCGGTCTCGAGCACGTTGCTGCCCAGCGCGGGGTCCGACCAGCCCGAATACCAGGTGGTCGGGATGGCGAGTCGGTCATCGTTGACGAGATCAGCGGCGATGGCAACCGTGTGCGGAGCCCCGGTGGAATGGGTGAACATCACGACCTGGTCGCGCAATTCGCGGTAGCGGTCCTGGTGGGCATCGACCTCGTACCTGGTGTCCGCGATGATCAATTCAACCCGGCGTCCGGCGATACCGCCTGCCTCGTTGAGGTCTCGCCAGAACGCGATCTGCGCGTCGACGATGTCGAGCACGTTGCCGGAGAACGGTCCGGTGAGGTCGGTGAGGAGCCCGACGTAGATCGTGTCGTCGGTCACGGTCACGCCATCGGTCTTGACGGACGGCGGCATCGGGGGAAGCGTCCCCATTGGATCAGCCTGGCGGATAGTCGTGGTGGTGATCAACTGCGTCGCCGATAGCACCTCGGTGCCGCTGCTCGAACAGGCGGCAGCCATCATTGCCATTGTCAGCAGGACCATCAGGGCCCGGTATCTCATCCCGCCACCTCGAATTCCACCCGGCGGTCCGCCGCTTGCGCCCCCGGGGTGCTCGGAAACAACTCGCCGTAGGCAACGACGAGCAACCGGTTGGCAGCGATGCCTTGCTCGATGAGGTAGCTGCGCACCGCCTGGGCCCGCTCTCCGCTCAGGGCTTCGTTGAACCCGGCACTGCCGGTGGTGTCGGTGTGGCCGGCAATGAGCACCCGCAGTCCCGGCTGGGCCTGGATGATCTCGGCGGCGGCGTCGAGAGTTGCCGCAGCGTTGGCCGACAGATCGGATCGGCCGAGCGCGAACACGACCGGGGAGGCGTCGGTCAGTTCCCGCAGCTGACGGCGCAGGGTGGCCTCGTCCCCGGCCAGCTGCAACCGATTGGTGAGGCCGGTCACTCCCGGGACTCGCAGCACCACATCCTCGACCTCATCGGAGAACCGGAAGAAACCGCCGCCCAGCACCTCACGCGGAACGGTCCCCGCCACGATGGCCACACCGTCCTGTACCGAGACGGCGATGTCGTGGAATCCACCGGTGTCGAGCGCTTCACGAGCTGCCCTTTGGATCGTGCCATCGGGCCGCGAAGTGACGAGCAGTTGATCGTCAACCTGGTCAACGCCGTCGACTGCGGACACCGCCGACACCGCCGAGCGCCGCTCGAATTCAGAGGCCACGGTTCCCGTCAATACGGCCACGCCGGACTCGACGCCTACCTCAGCAGCGGCCAGTCCGGCATTCGCCAGCGCGATCCGCGCGCTCTCGCTCGGATCGGGAACGGCGTCCGGGACCGGTGTCGAGGGTGCCGAAAAGTCTGTGTTCACCACCGCGATGCCGTCGACCGTCGCGACGACCTCGGCAATAGCCTCTCCAACCTCCCGGGATGGGATCGAGCCGGTGAGCGTTGCGGTCCCGTTGTCGACGGCTACCGTCACCGGCGGCAGACCCCTCTCGGCAACGGCCCGGCGGGCGGCCGCGGCCGGGTCGTCGGATCCGCCGAGCTGGGTTGCCAGCGCCACGCCCAGTACCACACCCACCACAGGCCACCAGTACCAGCGTCGCCGGCGCCGGACCGGCGGGGAAACTTGAGCCACCGGCGGGGCCACCGGATGGACGGCCGCAGGGGCCGGCCGGTGCCGTCTCGGGGTGAGGTCGATCGTGAGTTCGGGGGGCTCCGGCGCGATCGGCAATAACGTCCCGGCGACAGCCGCCGTCCCGGATACGGCTGCTCCCTGCTCCTGGCGGGCGAGAAGGGCCGGCACCAGGTAGGCGAGAGCGGCATCCGGCTCTTCCGGAACAAAGGAGACCTCGGTTCCCGCCAGTTCCAGGCGCAGTTCGTCATCTGCCCAACCGACAAGGTGCACTCGCGTGAGCGGGATGTTCCAGCTGGCGCCTCCGGCTTCGGTCGCCGTCAGCGTGTCGTCGTCGATGGAAAGGCCAACCCGTTTCGAATCCGCCGACTGCCCGGAGCCGAGCAGCCCAAAACACCTCGTCATCCCAGCGTATCCCCTCAACTGATCCGGCTTCGATTGTATGCACGCGCCGACCTGCTTGCCCAAACGGCTTCAAGGTGGGCAACGGTCCTACACTTGCTGGTAGGAACACGTGGACACGCTCACCGCTCCCCCGGTCCGTCCGTTGCCTGGCTTTGGGGTCAAACGCAGGAGTCGGTTTCGGGCGATCCTTCGGGGCGCTGGGCTCATCGTGCTGGTTGGGATCCTTGGACTGGGGTTCGCGTATCGCCGTCAGATCGGCTCCTGGCTCACCCATCACGTCGGCAGCCCGGAACACAGGGTCCCTTTCGTGGCCTTTCCGATCGGGGCTCAACCGGACCTCCACCTGGCAGTCGTCGGCGATGTCGGCGATGGCGGTGATCTGGAGTGGCGACTGGCATCGACGATGTATGTGGCGGGGCGCAGCGACGACCCCTACGATGCTCTCCTCCTACTGGGTGACAACGTGTACCCGTACGGCGATCCCGCCAAGCTCGACGAGTACGTGTTCCGGCCCTTCGCGGCAGTCACCGATACCGGTGCCACCCTCTACTCCATCACCGGCAACCATGACGCCCTCGCCGACGACGGCGGCCTTGCCCAGCTCGAGGCCCTGGGCATGCCCGGATTCTGGTGGACGGATCGGGTGGGAGACGTGCTGCTGGTGGGGGTGGACAGCAACCAGGTCGACAACGCCGAGCAGCTGGCATTCCTCGAGACCACCCTGATGGAGAGCGACGCTCTCTGGAAGGTCGTCGCCGTCCATCATCCGCCCTATTCGGCGGGCTACCAGGGATCGGCCAAGGACGTCCGCGAGAAGTTCTCGCCGATCTTCGAGCGCCACGGCGTGCAATTGGTCTTGTCGGGCCACGAGCACGATTATCAACGGACCGACGAGATCAACGGTGTCACCTACGTGGTGAGCGGTGCCGGTGCCGGCACCCGGCGCACCGGCAACCGCAGTTACACCGCATATTCGGCCTCCACCATGAATTTCGTCGACGTCAATGTGTTCGAGGACCGGATGGTGCTGCGGGCGGTCGACCACGAGCTCATGGTCTTCGACGAGTTCATCCTGTCGCCGTAGACGTCGACAGCGCTCGGTGAAACCGCGGCATCTCGGCGCACGTAGCTCCGTAGTCTTCCGTCGGCATGTTTATCGCACTCCGAGACATCTGGCGCTCCAGGTTGCGCTTCGGCCTCCTCGGCGGAGCCGTGGGCTTGCTCATCTTCTTGCTGTTGTTCCTCAACACGCTCTCGTCGACGCTCCTGGGATTCTTCGTGGGAGCGATCGAAAACAACTCGGCCGACGTGCTGGTCTATGAGGACACGGCCCGCCGCAACCTTCAAGCCAGCCGACTCGATCCGACCTTGGTGGCGAAGGTGGCCGAAGTGCCCGGAGTAGCCGCGGCGGCTCCCATCGGCGAACTCACGCTGACCGCCGACATCGGCGGCAATCTCACCGACCTGTCGCTGTGGGGCGTCGACCTCAACGGGCCCGGCCGGCCCCAGCCGGTGGTGAAGGGCCGCCTGCCGGGGCCGGGCGAAGTGGTGGTCGACGAGTCGGGAGTCGCCGAGGGGTTCAAGATCGGTGAAACCATCGCCCTGGTCCCGAGCGGGACCGAGTTGGAGATCGTCGGCTACGTGCGCGACCGCCGCTACGCGGTGGTGGCCACCGCCTACCTCGATTTTGACCACTGGGTGGCGGTGTTCAAGACCGAATTCCCGGGCACGCCTTTCGTTCCGCTGTCCCTCATTGGGGTGCAGGCGACTCCGGCTGATGATGCAGCCGCAGTCGCCGATCGCATCACCGCCGCCGTGGATGGGGTGGAGGGCCTCGACCGCAAGACCGCTGCCTCCGGCACGCCGGGGGTGGATTCCATCAGTCAGAGCTTCACGCTCATCATCGGCATCACATTCGGGATCGTCGTGTTGGTCGTCGGCTTCTTCTTCCTCATCCTGACCGTGCAGAAGCTTCGCAGCTTCGTTGCGTTGCGGGCCATTGGGGCCTCCACCGGCTACCTGGCCCGCTCACTCATCGTGCAAGTGGTGCTGCTCGTGCTGCTGGGATCGTTGCTCGCCTCTGCCCTGCTGTGGGTGGCCACCCTCGGCGCCACCCCGGCCTTCCCGCTCTCGGTCGATGGCGGCCTGGTGCTGACCGTCACCGCGGCAGTCCTCGCTTTCTCGGTTCTCGCCGGGATGCTCTCGATCCGCCGCATTGCCCGGGCCGACCCGGCCGAAGCCGCTCACGGGGGGAACTGATGCGCATCGCCCTCGCCGAGATGCGGCGCCGCCAAGGCCGGTGGGCGACCATCGTCGGCGCGGTTTCCTTCATCGTCTTCCTGGTACTGGTCCTCGCCGCCCTGGCGGATGGCCTGTTCATCGGTTCGACCGGGGCGCTGCGAACCGGCGGTTCAGACGCTCTCGTCTACTCGATCGATGGACGCCGCTCGCTCGTGCGCAGCGAGCTGCCGATCTCACAGCTTTCAGCCGTAGCCGCCGTCGACGGCATCGCCGATGCCGGTGCCCTCGGAGTCCTGCTGGCCACCGCCGCCACCGCCGGCGACTCGTTCGACATCGCCGTCATCGGACACCTGCCCGGACATGTCGGCGAGCCGGGCCGGCTGGTAGCCGGTCGCCGCCCGGGCCCCGATGAGCGGCTGGTTGGAATGGCAGACGTATCGCTCAAGACGGAAGGAATCGACATCGGCGACTCGGTCACATTGACCGGCTCTTCACAGCCGGTCGAGGTGATCGGGTTCGTGGAGGACTCTCAGTTTCTGCTGGCCGACACGCTATGGGTGCCCCTCACCACCTGGGAGCGGCTCCGCTTCGAGGTGCGCCCGGAGACCGTCGGGCTCGGATCGGTGGTGCAGGCATACCCCATCCTGGTCGATGACCGCGCGGACGTGGCCGAAGTGGCTTCAGCGGTTGATGCCGCCTTCGGAACCACTGAGACCGTCACCACCGATGAGGCCATCCTTTCGCTTCCGGGCGTCGAGCAGCAGGCCTCAACCTTCACGGCGATCATCGGCGTGAGCTTTCTGGTCGTCGGTGTCGTAATCGCGCTGTTCTTTGCACTCATCACGCTCGAAAAGCGCGGACAGTTCGCCATCCTCAAAGCCATCGGATCCTCCAATCCCCTGTTGCTCACCGGGGTCCTTGTGCAGGCCCTGATCGCCACCGTCGCCGGCTACCTGGGGGGGTTCGTCCTGTCCCGTCTCGTTGCGCTGGTCCTCCCGGCGGCGGTGCCGGTGGAGTTCCTGCCTTCGACGGCACGATCTCTCTTCCTGGCAACCATCGGTATGGGCGCCGCAGGTGCCGCATTCTCGTTCCGCCGCATCATTCGCATTGACCCGGCATCTGCTCTCGGAGGTGAAGCATGACCGCTTTGATCGTCGACGACGTCACGAAGGTGTACGGCGAAGGCCATACCGAGGTGCGGGCCCTGTGCAACGCCAGCCTGGAGCTGCTCGATAACGAATTCCTGGCACTGCTCGGTCCCTCCGGCTCGGGGAAGACGACTCTGCTCTCGGTCATCGGCGGGCTCCTGGCTCCCACCTCGGGGAGGGTGACCATCGGCGACACGCTGCTCACACAGCTTTCCCGCAAGGAGCAGACCCGCTTCCGGGCCAATCGGGTCGGCTTCGTGTTCCAGGGTTTCAACCTCGTTCCCTTCTTGACGGCTCGCGAGAACCTGACCGTCATGGCGTCGATCTCTGATGGGTCTCGCGCTGAGATCGAAGAGCGCGCCGATCAGCTACTCGAAGAGCTCGGTTTGGCCGAACGGCATGACAACCTTCCCGAGCAGCTGTCCGGCGGCGAGCGTCAGCGGGTGGCGATCGGACGGGCCCTTGTCAGCGACCCCGACCTCATCCTGGTCGACGAGCCCACTGCGTCCCTTGACACCGAGCTCGGCACCCAGGTGGTTCAGCTGCTGGCCTCGGAGATCAAGAGCCGCGGGAAGGCGGGGATCATGGTCACGCATGACCTGCGCATGGTCGAATACACCGATCGAACCGTTCGCATCCTCGACGGTGAGCTGCTGAACGGGACCTGAATCGGCGGGACCGAACCTCCAGCCCTACTCGGCGATGCCGGCTCTGATCAGATCGGTGTCCTCCCGGCAGGTATGCCCATCGGCCTCCAGGCGCTGCACCACATCGGTGAGCCCATCGGCGCGCAGCACGGCGCAGGTCAGGTTGGGAGCACTCTCATACCGCTCCCCCCAGCGATCGACGATGTCGGCTGCGACATAGAGGTTCTGCAGGTGGTGGGCGTCGGGGGGGAACTCTGCGTCGGTTGCGAGCTTGTGCGGGTCGAATGGCTCGCCGTCGGCCGGAGGCACGGCGTTCGGATCGAACTCCGACAGGGCGAACTCGAGGGCTTCTCGCACACCACTACCGATCGGGAGATGGGCGGCGAGTTCAGCGAAGTCGCCGTAGCCGGATTTCGCGAGCAGCTCTCGATACCGGGCGGGCGAAGCCTTGGCGCGCAGCTCGCCCCACGTGCGAGAGCGGAGTAGATCCATGACCTCGGCCAATTCCTCAGCACTTTCCGCCGGGAGCACGACCAGCTCCTGGCCGCGTGCGCTCGGGAGCACTCCGTACACGTAGTCCATGCCAACTCCTCTCCTCGTGAGAGTCCCTTCTCGAGTGTCGACCGCGGCCGCAGCCGCCCTCTTGAATATCGGCACCGGAGGGAAAACGTTGACGTTCGAGCCACCAGCGTCATGCGACGTGGTGCCGTGCAGACTTCTGCGGTGGAGAGATCGACTAGCTCGGGAAGATGCCGCGTCCGATATTGCGGATGATCTCGTCGCGCTCCTCGCGACTCAGATCGTCCTTGGAGAACGTGACCCGCTCGGTCGTCGGTTCGATTCGCGGCACGTCCGGTTCGGCGAGCGCTTCGAGGTCGGCCTGCCACTGGTCGGTGGGTTCGTCGGCGGAGTTCCAATCTCCAGCGTTCCCATCAACAGGTGGCCACTCATCGGGCAGGCCGGCGTCGGATTGCTGCCACCCCGTGTCGGCCGTCGGTTCAGCATCGACCCAGGCGCCGGCCGGCTCCAATAACCCGTCCTTGACAAGGTCGGCGACCTTGAGCGCGGCACGGAACTCGTAGACATCCAGAGAATCCGCCAGCTCCGTGACCGAAGCTCCCGCACCCAGCGCCGCCACCAGCGCCCACAGCGGAGCCGACAGCGTCACTTCTGACCTGTGTTCCGGCACGGTGCGCACCAGTTCGTACACCGTGTCGTTGGCCGGAACCACTTCTCGGATCCGGCGCCACTCTTCGATTCTGACATCGACGTCGCGCAGCAACTCCTCGACGGCAAACACGTCGATCACGTCCTGACCGGACTGAGCGAGAGAGCTCGCGAAGGCAAAGGAACCCGACTCGAGTGCGGTCAAAGAGTGGAGCACCTCGGTCAGCTGATCACGGAGAACGTCCTCGAGCGTCAGCGGCCCCTGGTTCAATGGCAGGGCGTCGAACCCACCGGTTCGATGACGCTCGAGCAGGGCATCCAGCTGCTGCACGATGTCGTCCCCAGTCGCGGTGGTTGCATATCCCACTGACCCGTTCTGAAAGAGGATCCGGCCGTATACATGGTCGGCGCTGACTGCCAGCTCCCCAGTAGCCGTTGTCTCAGCCAGGAATCCCAGGACCTGGCGCAGGTCGAATGAAGCAAGATTCCCCGTCAAATCAGACATGAGTTGGACCTTGAAGCATGCTTACGTAATCGGAGCCGACGAGCTATCCCTTGAGGGTTGCCTGGACGAGACGACGGGCGGGTTTGCCAATTGCACCGGCACCTGCCACGTTGATAGGGTCGGAGGGCAATCTCGGGAGCTGGCGTGGGCGGAAAACGGGCGGTGTTCTTTCTGGTACTCGGCTTTGCCCTGGGCGCCGCCTTGCTCCCGCCGGCGACCGCCAACGAAGAGACCCATGGTTTCGATCGGGTAGTTCTCGTCGAACCAAACGGGCGCTGGCACATTCAGATCCCCGGATCCGTCGACTACACCTTCTGGTTCGGCGTGCCGGGCGATATCCCGCTCCTCGGTGATTGGGATGGTGACGGGGTCGACACTCCCGGTGCATACCGACCGTCGGAGGGATCAGTGCATCTGACCAATGAGATCCCCGCCTACCTGAGTGCCGGCCACTCGGTCGACACCACGTTCTTCTTCGGCATGCCCGGTGACCGGGTGTTTGCCGGCGACTGGGATGGCGACGGGATCGATACGCTTGGGTTGAGTCGCCGGGGGCACGTGTTCCTTGCCAACACCAACGCCACCACCGTCGCCGACCGGCACTTCTGGTTCGGGACCCACCGCGACATCCCGCAGGCCGCCGATACCGATGGGAACGGCATTGATGGCCTGCTTCTCCACCGGACCTCTTCGTCATCGGTCTTCTACACGAATGACATTCCCCGTTCGCTGGTGGCGGAGGCGTCGGGAGCCTTCTATTACGGCACCTCGGGAGACGCGCTTGTAGTCGGCGATTGGGACGGAGACGGGGTCGACTCACCCGGTGTGTTCCGGCCGTCTACGGCGACGGTCCACACCCGGGACCTGCTCGCAACCGGACCGGCCGACACGAGCCATCGCTTCGGTCGGGCCGGATGGCGTGCCGTGGCCGGCAACACCCATCTGCACATCGTCCATATACCTCCCGTCGCGCCGCTTACCGGACTGCCCGGAGGCGACGCCTCCCAACGAGTCGTGATCGCCAAGATCTCCAACTCGAGCAAGGCCCGCCCCCAGGCTGGAGTCAACGACGCCGACCTGGTGATCGAAGTGATCGTCGAATGGGGGGTGGGACGCTGGATCGCCCTCTACCAAACCGAGTATCCCGAGATCGTGGGACCCCTCCGCAGTGTCCGGGAGGTTGATCCCAAGCTCATCGAGCCGTTTGACGCCCGGGTCCTCCACAGCGGTGGTCAGGCGCATGTCCGCCGGGCGATCGCCGAGGTCGGGGTCGATGAAGGCAACGGCCGTATCCCCGGTTACTACCGGGAGGCGGGACGGCGGCCGGTCTACGACCTCATGTATGACTTCGATCGCCTTCCGGCGGACGGCTGGGTAGGGTCTGTCGCCCCCGTCCTCAGCTTCGACTCGGCGATCCCGGCAGGCGGTGAGGTGGCCACCGCCATCGACATCGCCATGTCCGCGCCCAACATCCTGGCCTGGGAGTATGACGGCACCGACTACCTGCGGCACCAATCCGGTGTCCAATCGTTCGACACGGCGGGTGCACCCATCACCGCCGATACCGTCGTGGCTGTGTTCGTCGAACAGATCGACACCGGTCGTTTCGACTCGGCCGGCGGGGCGGTCCCCGACTTCGTCGTAACCGGCACCGGCGAGGCGGTCGTTTTTCGCAATGGCCGGGCGTTCGCCGGCACCTGGGAGCGGAATTCCACAAGCGAGTTCTTCCGTTTCTTCACGCCGGACGGTGGGGAGATCCCGATGGACCCCGGACGGAGCTGGATTCACATCACTCCGGAAACGGGCACCGTCGACTGGCGGTAGGAGTCAGCGAATCCCGGTGTCGTAGGCGACGTCGAGCTCGACCGGACGGGCGTCGACGACGAACTCCTGCGCAGGGGCCGTTCCCAGCAATCCTTCGTACGGCCGGGGTATGAGGACATAGGCGCCATTCGGGAGGCCGACCTCGAAGCGCCCATCAGCATTCGACTCCACCCGAATCAGCTCATCGCCCGTCTCGTTGGCAACGACGAGCACCGCCCCGGCTACCGGTTGATCCTCGCAGTCGGGGTCCGGCGGGAACCGGACTACGGGGCAGATTGGCCCGGCATGGACATACCCGAACACTCGATGCGTGTCGCGGCCGGAAGTGGTTGTCGTAACGGAATCGATCCCGGCCGTGGTGGTGGTCGTTGGGACCTGTCGATCGGGAGGGACCACCGTCGAAGTAGTCGTCGACGGGGCAACATCGATGATCGCCGGCATCGAGGTCGTCGTCGTCGCCTTGTCGAATGGATCCCCATCATCGCCGCCGGTCCGGCCGGGTGGGTCGTCGCCCAATCGGTCGGCGGCCACACCGGCGGTCGCTTCGTCGAGCCGGGAGCCGAGCTCATGGCCGGCCTCGAGCCGGTCGACGGCGACCGTCGCCCGTTCGACCTGGTCGGCGATCATCTCGGTCGGGGCATCCGAGGCCACCAGCTTCTCGAGCTCTTGAACCCGGTGCTCGGCGACCACGTCCTCGTCCACGAGGGCGCGAACTCGCTCGGTGACCTTCTTCACCGGGTAAAGGACGTCGCCGGGGACTGAGCCTTCGGCGGCGAGGGCGATTCCGGTTGGCAGCACGAGGAGCGAAGCCGTGACCAACGTCGCCGAAAGGCGCCTTCGAACTCGCCGGACCGGATGCGGCACCGCAAGTCCTGTCGCCACTGCCGACGCGATGGTTGCCAAATGCTGAGAACGGGTGTCATCGTTGATCGGCCGCCAGGTGGCCGAGCGGAGCCGATCGGTGAGAGGTCTCTTCATGTCAGACGCCCCTCTCGTCGGGATCGCCGTCATCGGACAGGAGCTGGCGCAGCCGGCGCTCGGCCCTCGCCGCGGTGGCAAACACGGCCGCCCGATTGGTCTCGAGAATGGTCGCGACCTCGTGGCCGCTCATGCCCATCACGTGACGGAGGAACAGCACGGAGCGCTGCTGGTGCGTCAGCTGAGACATGGCGGCCTCGAGGTCGCCCTCACCCCCCGGGGAAGGAACCGTGGAGAGGAGGTCATCGGGCAATTGCCCATGGAGGGTTTCCCGGCGACGCTGCCGGCGCCGGATCTCGTCGAGGCAACGGAAGCGAACGCTGCGGAAGAGCCAGGCGCGCAGCGCCCGCCCGTCGCCGCGGAAGGTTGGAGCAGCCTGCACCAGTTCGAGAAAGGCTTGTTGCACCGCGTCCTCGGCGGCATTGCCATCCCGCAACATCGAGTACGCAAAGGAGTTGAGCCCATCGGCGAGATGCTCATAGAGGACGTGAAAGGCTTCGGGCGCGAGCCGGCGCACCCCGTCCGGGAGTGCGTCCAGCTCTGGGTCGGTCCGATCACGCGTGATGGCTCGTCCTGGGTTCCGGCAATACTCCTAGGAATCGGCGTCGACGATTCGAAGATGAACATCATTCCCTACTCGGTCTGTGAGACGATCGACCGGTCGCTCGAGGATCCGGTCATCGGGACGGAGTTCGGCCGGCTCGTCGGCGGGACGTTCGAGAACCTCGCCGCTCGGCCTCGTATCCGCCGGCTTGTCCTGAGGGCGGCCCAACGGGCGGTCCGTCCTGTCGACAGGACCATCCGTCGGCCGTTCGGCCGCAACCGGCACGCACCTGGCAATGACGCCATCCCCGTCGACACACGAGTGGGGACCGCACCTTGGATCAAGCACCTGATCGGTCACCCGACAGGGGATGCATGTCCGGTCGACTACGTGGTCGATCGATTCGCAAGGAGCGCACCACCGGTCATTGGCCGCGTCGGGAGCGATGCAGGGAAGGGGAACGCACCGTCGATCCACGACCCGGTCGGTGAACCGACAGGGGGGCGGTGGATCGGGTCGCGGACAGTGACGGGCTCGGGGATGGGCATCGCACCAGCGCTTCCATAGCCGGATGCACCTCTCCTTGGCGCCGGCCGTCAGGCCGTCCTCGCCAAAGAGGCGTCGGCATCGCTTCAGGATGCTGATTCCGTCCAGCTGTCCACCGTCATCGACCTGAACGACCACGTCGGCATGAGCGCGCTCCGAGTCGCTGGCTGGTTTGGCGGCTGCCAGGCCGGCAAACAGGGTGGTGAACACGGCAAGGCTGACGGTGAAGACAATGACTCGTTTCAAGGGGGTTTCCTTTCCTTTCTTGATAAGACGCCGCCGGACTCCCGGATTCGACGCGGCAGAGGGGATTTGTCACACCTTCCGGGGACACTGCCATCCCCCACCGTCGAGTACCGTCATCAATTCATGGAAGACCCCAGCCCTGGAATCGCCGAAGAGATCACGGATCTGCGAGCCCGGATAGTGGCCGGCGACCACATCGGGGCCGCCGGCAACCTGAACGACCTGCGCCGCCGCTGGAACCGGACATCCAGCGCCTTCTCGCCCGAGCACGTGGAACAGCTCACCGAGCTGGGCGCACAAGTCGCCGGCCTCCAGGCATCTGCCATCGAAAGAGCGCTGTCCGCAACCTTTGGATTCTCTGGTTTCCGTCGCGGCCAACGAGAGATCACCGAGGCAGTGGTC
>Ga0224512_10003324_pt1 | contig 14229 bp, 11 predicted proteins | sample SF_May12_sed_USG_4_FD_169103 | JGI IMG/M metagenome (GOLD analysis project Ga0224512, IMG submission 169103) | Sediment microbial communities from San Francisco Bay, California, United States - SF_May12_sed_USGS_13 | ecosystem: Environmental > Aquatic > Marine > Sediment | place: USA...
CCATCGCTGATTGAGTGCAAGACCTATCGCCATTCCGGCCATTCGCGCGCCGATCCGGGCAAATACCGCCCGCCCGGCGAGCTGGAGAAATGGAAGGAACACGATCCGATCAAGGTCTACCGGGCGCGGCTGGCCGAGTTCGGTATCGGCGAGGATGTTGTTCAACAGATCGACGATGAAGCCTTGCGCAAGGTCGATGAGGCGACGGAAATCGCCAAGGCCTCGCCGCTGCCGCCGGAGGAAATCCTGACCACCGATGTCTATGCCAACGGAGGCTGGGCATGGCGGAACTGAGCTATCGCGAAGCCGTCGCCGCCGGCATCGCCCAGGAAATGGCGCGCGACGAGCGGGTCGCCTTTATCGGCGAGGACGTCGCCGGCGCCGGCGGGGTATTCAAGGCAACGGTCGGCCTGCTGGAGCAGTTCGGGCCGAAGCGGGTTATCGATACGCCGATTTCCGAACAGGCCATCCTCGGCGCGGCGATGGGCGCGGCGATGACCGGCATGCGGCCGATTGCCGAAATCATGTTCTCCGATTTCCTGGCGGTGTGCTGGGATTTTGTCGCCAATGAAATGTCGAAGCTGCGCTACATGACCAACGGCCAGCTCGGCTGCCCGCTGGTGGTGCGCACCGGCAATGGCGCCGGCTCGCGCTTCGGCGCCCAGCATTCCCAGTCGGTGGAGAACTGGGCGATGGCCATTCCCGGCATCAAGGTCGTCGCGCCGTCGACGCCGGCCGACGTCAAGGGCCTTCTGGCGGCCTCGGTGCGTGATGATGACCCGGTCATCTTCTTTGAACACAAATCGCTTTACGCCATGAAGGGCGAGGTGCCCGATGGCGAGCATGTCGATGAATTGGGCCTCGCCAAAATCGTCCGGCCGGGCAGCGACTGCACGATTGTAGCGCTCGCCATGATGGTCCATCGTGCCCTGGAAGCAGCCGACCGGCTTGCCGCCGAGGGCATCGACGCGGAGGTCATCGACGCCCGCTCCCTGGTGCCCCTGGATACGCAGACCATACTTGGTTCGGTGGTCAAGACCGGACGGCTTTACACCGTTGAGGAAAATCCGCGGCTGTGCGGCTGGGGCGCCGAAATCGCCTCTATCGCCGCCGATGAATGCTTCTATGATCTCGACGGCCCGGTCGTGCGCATCACCACGCCGCATATTCCGCTGCCGGCGGCCGACAATCTGGAAGATATCGTTCTGCCGACGCCGGAGCGGATTGTTGAAAAGATTAAACGGTCAATGAGCTGAGTGAAGACAATGAACCGACAATTGATCAATTCTGCGCACACCGATCTTTATATCGGCGGCGAGTGGCGGGAGGCCTCCGACGGCGGCCGCTTCGACGTTTACAATCCGGCCGACGAGGAGGTTCTGGCCTCCGTCGCCTCGGCGACGATTGAGGACGCCATTGCCGCCATCGATGCCGCCCAGGCCGCCTTTGCCGACTGGGCCGGCCGCACGCCGCGCGAGCGCGGCGAAATCCTGCGCAAGGCCTTTGAGCTTTTCAGCGCTCGCAAGGAGGACTTTGCCCGGCTGATCACCCTGGAAAACGGCAAGGCGCGCGCCGACGCCATGGGTGAGGCGACCTATTCGGCGGAATTCTTCCGCTGGTATGCCGAAGAGGCGGTGCGCAATCACGGTGCCTTCGGCCACGCCCCGGCTTCCGGCGCCCGTATCGTCGTGCACCACAAGCCGGCCGGCATCGGCGTCCTCGTCACGCCGTGGAACTTTCCCGCCGCCATGGGCACGCGCAAGATTGCCCCGGCGCTCGCCGCCGGCTGCCCGGTCATCGTCAAACCGGCATCCGACACGCCGCTCACCATGCTGGCGCTGATGCCGCTTTTGGCCGAAGCCGGCGTGCCGCCGGGCGTCGTCAATGTGCTGCCCTCGCGTTCGGCCGGCAAGATCGTCGACGCCATGCTGCACGACCCGCGCGTGCGGGTGGTCTCCTTCACCGGTTCCACCGAGGTCGGCAGGATGATCCTGCGCTCCGCCGCCGACTGCATCGTCAATCCGTCGATGGAACTGGGCGGCAATGCGCCGCTGATCGTCTTTGACGATGCCGATATCGACCAGGCGGTCGCCGGCGCGATGCTCGCCAAGATGCGCAATCTCGGCGAGGCCTGCACGGCGGCCAACCGCTTCTATGTCCACGAAAAGGTCAAGGACGCCTTCACCGAGACGTATGTCGCGGCGATGGACGCCCTGACCCTCGGCAACGGGCTGGATAACGGCGTCGATGTCGGGCCGCTGGTCAATGCCGAAGCCCGCGACAAGATCGTGTCGCTGGTCGCCGACGCACAGGCCAAAGGCGCGAAGATCGTTCTGGGCGGCGTCGTTCCGGACGGCAAGGGCTTCTTCTATCCGCCGACCGTGCTCACCGATGTGCCCGATGATGCGGATATGGCAAGCGAGGAGATTTTCGGGCCCGTCGCGGCGATCCAGACCTTTTCCGACGAGGACGAGGTGATCGCAAAGTCCAATGACACCGAATACGGCCTGATCGCCTATGTCTTCACCAGGGATCTGGCGCGCGGCATGAAGGTGTCGGAACGCCTGGAATTCGGCATGGTCGGCCTAAATCGCGGTCTGGTCTCCGATCCCGCCGCGCCCTTTGGCGGCGTCAAGCAGTCCGGTCTCGGCCGCGAGGGGGCTGAGGAGGGCATGAAGGAGTTTCTGGAAACCCAATACATTTCCGTGGAGTTGTAAGGCGCCATGGATGTCGTCATGCCGCAATTGGGTGAAACCGTCACCGAGGGCACGATCAGCGCCTGGTTCAAGTCGGTTGGCGAGACAGTCGCGGCCGGCGAGAACCTGTTTGAGATCGAGACCGACAAGACCGCCATGGAAGTCCAGGCGCTGCAATCGGGGACGCTGACGGAAATCCGCGCTGAGGTCGGTGAAAGCCTTGCCGTCGGCGCCGTGGTCGCCGTCATCGGCGAGGCCGGGCAGGGGGCATCGCCAGACCAACCGGCTGCCGCCGCGTCGAAGCCCAAACCGGCCGAAGCGCCGCCCGCCCGGGCCGTCGCTCCGCCACCTGCCGTCGCTACCAATGGCGCCCATCTTCATGAGGGCTTTGGCCCGTTTTCCGAGGTCCGCACCCCTGCGCGCAATTATGGTTCGGCCAAACGTCTCGACAATCTGAAAATAACGCCGCTCGCCCGGCGGCTGGCCGGCCAGCGCGGCATCGATCTCGGCGCGATCGCCGCGCGGGTCTCGGCAAGCGGCGGCTGGCGCATCGCCAAGGCCGACGTGGAAGCCCACCGCCCGGCGCCGCCTGCCGACACCGGCCGGGCAGTGATGCGCGATGATGCCGATGTGGTTCCGCTCAACCTTATCCGCCGCAAGACCGCCCGGCACCTGGCGGAAGCCTGGCGGCAGGCGCCGCATGTGCTGCAGGCGGTCGAAGTCGATTTTCATCGCATCGAATCCGCCCGCCGGGCGCTCAATGAGGCCCATTCCAGACGCTGGGGCGTCAAGCTGACGCCGCTGGCCTTCATCGCCCGCGCCGTCTGCCTGGCTGTTGCCGAATTTCCGCGGGTCAATGCTTCGCTTGACGGCGACAATCTCCTTGTCCACCGCCATGTCAATCTCGGTATCGCCGTCGACATGGACCATGACGGCCTGATCGTTCCGGTCATTCGCCGCGCCGATGAATTGGCTCTTCTCGACCTCGCTCGCGCCATCGCCGAAAAGGTTACCAGGGCACGGGCCGGCGAACTGACGCCGGACGATTATTCCGGCGGCACCTATACGATCTCCAACTCCGGAACCTTCGGCACGCTGATCACCGCACCGATTGTCAATGCGCCGGAAGTGGCGATTCTGTCCACCGACGGCATACGCAAGAAACCTGTGGCGGTGGAGACCGAGGCCGGCGATGTCGTCGTCGTGCGGCCTGTCGGCGTGCTGGCGCAAAGCTTTGATCACCGCGCCTTTGACGGCGCCTATTCGGCGGCGTTTTTGGACCGCCTGCGCACCATCATTGAAACGCGCGACTGGTCGGATGAAATCGATTGAAGCGGCCGGCTTGCCGAAACGACAATTTCTGAACCTGGAGTGGTTTAATGCCTGACAACAAACACACGCTCGGATGGATCGGCATGGGCCGGATGGGCTATCCGATGGCTGAGCGGCTGGTCAAGGACGGTTACACGGTCCAAATCTGGAACCGCACCCGCGCCAAGGCCGAACCGCTGGCTGAAAAGGGCGCGGTTCTGGTCGATAACCCCGCCGACCTTGCCGCCGTCGATTTGCTTTTCACCATGGTCTCGACCGGCAACGACCTTGAGCAGATCTATTTCGGCGACAATGGCGTGGCATCGGGCAATGGCGGCGCCATGCCGAAGATTCTCGTTGACTGCTCGTCCATCAGTTTTGAGCAATCAGAAGCTCTGCGCGCCCGCCTGGGCGAAAAGGGCAGTACCTTTATCGCCGCCCCGGTTTCCGGCAATGGCAAATGCGTCAAGGCAGGCAAGCTCTCAGTCGTCGCCTCGGGACCCAAAGCCGCCTTTGACGAGGCCAGTCCTTATCTGAATTCCGTCGCCGGCGCCGGCGTCTCCTATGTCGGCGAGGGCGAACTGGCCCGCATCTGCAAGATTGCCCACAATGTCATGCTCGGCGTGGTGTTCCATAATCTCGCCGAAATCACGCTGCTGGCTGAAAAGGTCGGCGTGCCGCGCCATGCCTTTCTCGACTTCATGAACAATTCCGTCCTGGGCTCCATGTTCACCCGTTACAAGTCGAACGCGCTGGTCAATCTTGACTGGACGACCACCTTCACGCCGGCGCTTTTGCGCAAGGACATCGACCTCGGTCTTGCCGCCGCCCACGCCAATGGCGTGTCGATGCCGGTCACCGCCGCGGCGCGCGAAGCGCTGCAGGCGCATTTCGGCGCGGCGACCCTGCAACCCGACCCGCAGGCCTATCTGGAGAAGGATTTTGCCGCCCTTCTGGAAACCCTGGCGCTGGCCGCCGGCATGAAACTGGAAAGCGAAAACGTGCCGATGCCATCGGGGCTGGAAGAGGAAGGCTGAGGGCAGCAGGAAAGCTTCTTGCCGCTTACCCGGCGGCGCGCCGCTCCTCGCGCAACTTTGCCAGATGCGGGTATTTTTCCGTCAGATGCGAGCCGTGATAATAGGTCGCGGCATAGGCTTTCTGAGCCCGGATCGCCGCCAGCCAGCGCCCGATTGCCGGTCTGTCGGTCCACATTTCGTGCAGGTTGATGTCGTCCATGCGCACAATCACCGGCATGATGGCGATATCGGCGAGCGTCAGCATTTCGCCCATTAAAAACGGTCCGCCGCTTGCCGCCAGCCAGTCATCCATGCGTTTGAGCGCCCGCGCCAGCCGATCGAGCGCGCCGTTCATCTCCTTTTCCGCAAAGCCGCTGCGGCCCATGGTCAGAAGAAACTCCTTGCGCAGCGGTTTGGAATTGGCCAGCGCCAGGAAGTCCTCTTCGCTCATTGCCCGAAAATGCGGCAGGAAGGCCAGATTGTAGGACGGGATGCGCACCGCCGGCGTTGGAATTTCGTCGATATAGCGCATCATTGAGCGCATGCGCGCGCGATCCAGCGCATCGTCCGGCGTAAAGCAGACTTCGCGCGGCCGCACCTCGTCGAGATATTCGATAATGACCGCCGAATCGATGATCACCGCGCCATCATGGACGAGCGTCGGCACGACGCCGTTGGGGTTGATCGCCAGATAATCGGGTTTGAGCTGGTCGCCGGAGAAAAGGTCGAGCTTGCGCTCCTCAAATGCCAGCTTCTTGGCGTTCAGCACGAACCGCACGCGTTGCGAGCAGGTCGATTGCGGTGCGTTGTAAAGAACGAATTCCGGCACGCGGCGAACCTCAGTCCCAGTCGAGGAAGCGCGGCAGCTTCTTTTTCTGCGCCAGCGTGCCGACAATGCCGTTGGGAAAATACAGCAGCGCCAGGATCATCACCAGGCCGGTACCGAAGATATTGATCTCGCTGGAGCCCATGGTGGCCACAAAGAACTCGTTGAAGGCAATCAGCACGATGGTGCCGACAATCGGTCCGGCCACCGTGCCCTTGCCGCCCAGGATGCACATCAGCACCATATTGGCGGCAATCAGAATGATGAGAAAGATATTGGGCCGGATATAGGTCAGATATTCGCCCCACACCGCGCCGGCCATGCCGACGAAGAAGGCGGAGATGGCAAAGGCCAGCATCTTGTAGAAGCGCGTATTGATGCCGGCGCTTTCCGCCTTGACCTCGTCCTGGGAGATGGCGCGCAGATGCAGGCCGAACTTGGAGTGCTTGATGCGGAAGGAGCAATAGACCGCCGCCGCGGCGATGAACAGCATGGCGTAGTAATAGGGAAGCTTTGCCCACTGCACGTCGATGGTCAGCTGCGGCAGCGTGACGCCGTTGGCGCCGCCGACGAAACTCCAATTGTCGAACAGGATCCGGGCGACCATCAGCAGCGCGATTGACGAAATGATGAAGGTCGGCCCGCGCATCCTGAGCGTGATGAAGCCGATGCCGAAGCCGACCAGCGAGGCGGCCAGGCCGGCGAAGGGCGCGGTGAGCAGTGTCGAAATGCCGGTATAGGCCAGAATCATGCCGGAGAAATAGCCGCCGATGCAGAAGAAGACATTGTGGCCGAGCGAGATATAGCCGGTATAGCCGCCAAGGATGTTCCAGCTCGACGACATGGCGATATACATCAGCGCGTAAAGCCCCAGATGCAGGACGTAATTAAAGCCGTCGAAGACCTGGATCGCCGGCAGCATTACGAGCACCGCCAGCAGCGCTATCGGCACCCAGGTCGGGCGTCCCGCCGCGGCAGTCCCGGCAAGCGCTTGCTCGCGCGATTTGCGCGCCTCCACGACTTCGCCGACATCCAGATGCGTGTTCATCTAACTCTCTTCCAACGGGTCGCCGAACAGCCCCTGCGGGCGCACCAGCAGGATCACGAACAGAGCGAGGAAAAAGGTCATGGTCGACCAGGTCGTGCCGATATAGGTGCTGACGAAGGCGGCGAGTGTCGCCAGTATCAGCGCCCCGAGGATGGCGCCGGCGAGCTTGCCCATGCCGCCGAGCACGACCAGCGACATCAGGATGGCGATCCACTCCCAGTGCTTGGCCGGAAAGAAGCTGAACACGAAGCTGACCAGCGCCCCGGCGGCGCCGGCCAGCCCGATGCCGATGCCGAAGGTGATGATGGAAACAAGGCCGACATTGACACCCATCAGCTGCGCCGCGTCGCGGTTCTGGGTCGTTGCCCGGATGGCGTATCCGAAGCGGGTGAATTGTAGGAACGCCACCAGCGCCGCGATCACCGTCAGGCTGGCAATGCCGGCAAAGAGCTGTCCTTTGGGAATGAACAGGTCGCCGAAGAAGATCGCCTCCGTGGCGTAGGACGGCGAAGTGATGCGCTGGGTATTGGAGAAAGCCGTGCCGAGCAGCCCGTCGAAGCACATGGCGACGGCGAAGGTCAAAAGCACGGTCATTTCGGAATATTTGGCGCTCGCCGCCTCGCGTTCAAAGACCAGCTTGTAGACGATGATGCCGACGCAGAACATGACGATGGCGGCGATCGGCATCGACACGATCGGGTCCAGACCGTAGAGCCGGAACAGCCAGTAGCTGACATAGGCGCCGGCGATGATCATGATCGGATGGGCCAGATTGACGATGCGCATGACGCCGAAAACCAGCGTCAGCCCCGAGGCCATCAGCGCATAGACGCCACCCAGCGCCAGTCCGAGAATGATGATTTGAATGAAATCCGCCACTATGTCCGGTTCCCGTTCAGGCAGCTTGTGTCGGCTTGCCGAGATAAAGTTCCTGGATGCGCGGGTCGGACAGGATATCCGACGCCGGCCCCTCAAACAGCGTCTTGCCGAGGTCCAGAACGCTGCCACGGTCGGCGTTGGAAAGTCCAACCACCGCGTTCTGTTCCACCAGCAGCACCGTCATGCCCTTTTCGCGCAGCATGTGCACGATGTCGTACATCTGTTCGACGATCTGCGGCGCCAGGCCGAGCGAGGGCTCGTCGAGCATGACGATTTGCGGCTCCACGATCAGGGTGCGCGCCATGGCCAGCATCTGCTGCTGGCCGCCCGATAATGTGCCTGCACTCTGGGCGGCGCGCTCGCCGAGAATTGGGAAGGCTTCCAGAACGAAGTCAATGCGCCGGCCCAGCACATGCGGGTCGTCGAGTATGAAACCGCCCATGCGCAGGTTTTCGCGCACGGTCATCTTGCCGAACAGGGCGCGCTCCTGCGGCACGAAGCAGATTCCCTTGCGCAGAATCTGGTCGGGCCGCATGCCGTCGATGCGCTCGCCATGCAGGCGGATCTCGCCGGAGCGCAGCGGCAGCAAGCCGGCGATGGCCTTCATCAGCGTCGATTTGCCGGCGCCGTTCGGTCCGATGATGCACTGGACATGGCCGGCCTCCACGCTCAGCGTCGTGCCGGTCAGGATATCGGGGCCGCGCCCATAGCCGGCGACAGCATCCTTCACTTCCAGCAGCTTAGCCATTGGCGGTCTCTTGTGCACGGGCGCGGCTGCCGCCGAGATAGGCGCTGAGAACCTGCGGGTCGGACTGCACCTCACCGGGACTGCCCTCGGCGATGACCTGACCGTGCGCCATCACCACGACCTTGTGCGACAGGGCCATGACGAGGTTCATATTGTGCTCCACGATGAACACCGTCAGCCCCTTTTCGTTGAGGGCGCGGATATGGGCGATGATTTCCTCCAGCAGGCGCGGATTGACGCCGCTGGCCGGCTCGTCGAGCAGGATGATTTTCGGGTCCGACATCAGCAGGGCGCCGAAATCCATCAGCTTCTTCTGCCCGTAGGAGAGCGAGCGCGCCTCCTCGTCGGCAAGCCGGGTGATGCCGAGAAACTCCAGGATGGCCATCGCCTTGTCGCGCTCGACAGGCGAGATGGCGGGACCGAACAGCGCCCTGAAGCCGGAAATCTTCGATTGCACGACGAGATTTTCCAGCACGCTCAGATCTTCAAGATTGCGGGTGATCTGAAAGGTCCGGCTCAGGCCCCGCCGCGTCACCTGATGGGCCGGCAGCGTGTCGATGCGGGTTCCCTCCAGCCAGACCTCGCCGGCGGTTGGCGACATCGACTTGCTGATGCAGTTGAAGGCGGTGGTCTTGCCGGCGCCATTGGGGCCGATAAGCGCGGTGATGGAGCCCTTCTCGACCGAGAAGCTGCACTCATCGACCGCGCGGATGCCGCCAAAGTGCTTGCACAGGCCGCGCACTTCGAGCATCGAAAACTCCTTGAGGGAAGGAAAAAGAGGGGGCGGCGTGCCGCCCCCCGATTGCTGTTGGTCCAGGCAGCCTACCAGGCCGGCTTGGGATAGACGATCTTTGACACGCCGGCAAATTCATCGGTCGGATAGATGAATTTCAGCTCGCCGTTCTGCCATTGCGCTATCAGGAACGGACGGTCCTCCGGCAGGCCGCGCTCGTCCCAGGAGAAGGGGCCGAGAACCGTGCGGACCGGATCGGCCTTGGTGCGGGCATGCAGCCATTCCGACAATTTCGCATTGTCGGTAGTGCCGGCGCCGAGGATCGCCTGCTCCATTCCCTGGCACACGGCAAAGGGTATCGCTGAGTCCTCGTCGGCCCCATGTCCGTATTTCGCCTCATAGGCCTTTAGAAAATCGGCATTGGAAAAAGGTTTGCCGGCGAGCGAGCCTTCAAATGGCGCCGCCTCGTGCCAGGAGGTAAGCATCATGACGCCCTCGGCGGCCTTGCCGGTGCCTTCCAGATATTCCGCCTGCGTGCCCTGGCTCAGATAGAGCAGCTTGAGCGGTGCCTGAACCGTCTGCAGGGCGCGCGTCAGCTGCACCGCCTCCTCTGGTGACGCGGTCAGGCCGATCGCCATTTCAGCACCGGAGCGTTTGATGGAATTGGCCAGGTTGAGCCAGTCCGAAAAGCCTTCTTCAGGCCAGGTTTCGGAGAAGACGACGTCGATCCCGGCGCCCTTCAGATAGCCCGGAGCCAGATTAGCGACAACGTCGCCGCCGGGGCTCTTGACTTCCTGGCCGAGGAAGCCGGCCGCAATCGCGTTGGCGAAGAAATCGTCGGCGTGAACTAGGGCCGCGCTTTTCGGCTTGTCATCGGCGGCAATGAGGTCTTCGATCACCCCTTGCAGGCTCGAGCCGAGATATTCGGCGGCGTTCTGCTGGAAGTAGAAGGCGTGCTTGAGACCACGCGTCCAGATGCGCAGCGCGCCGCCGGCGGGGACCGGATTGACCATGCCGTATTTTTCGATCACCGACGACGTCGGGAAGGTCAGCTTGCTGGAGAATGTCCCGAAGATCACGTCGACCTTGTCGACATTGATCAGCCGCTCGACCTGGTTGATGGCGGTTTCGGTGTCGGAGCGGTTGTCTGAAACGATCAGCTCCAGCTTCCGGCCGAGCGGGCCGCCGCTTTTGTTGATCAGCTCAACGCACAGCTCATAGCCTTCCTTGTGCTTGGAGCCGGGCACCGAGAAATTGCCGGTCAGCGGCAATGACGCGCCGATCTTGATGGCCTCTTGAGCGCTTGCCGGCGATACCACGAATGCAGCCGCGGCCATGACAAGCAATGCGTGTTTAATGTTCATGGATTGTCCTCCCATCCAACTGAACCAACCGTCACAATTTTTGTCTTAGTCTTTCACGCAAACGATTGCACGAAAGCATGGATAGGAATGCCCTGCGTGTCAATGTTGATCAACCCCGGGTGCTGCTTTTTCCGGCGTGGCAAAAGGCAGCACAGGCAGGGCGATTGTGGGACTTCAGATCATCTCCGGCACCATCTTGATGGCGCCGCAGGGGCATTCGGCGGCGCAGATGCCACAACCCTTGCAATAGTCGAAATTGAAGCGGAAGCGGTTGCCCGGGCCGAGCTTGATGATCGCATTGTCCGGGCAGATGCCATAGCAATTGTCGCATTCAAAGCAATTGCCGCAGGACAGGCAGCGCCGCGCCTCATAAAGCGCATTGTCCTCCGTCAGGCCCTTCACCACCTCTTCGAATTCCGATTGCCGGCGCACGGCATCGAGCTGCGGCTGCACCGTTTGCGGGGCATCCTCGTAATACCAGGTGTTGAGCTTGGCGAAATCGGCGAGTTCATGCTTTTCCGGCCGTTGCAGCGTCTCGCCGCGGAGCCAGGCGTCGATATTGCGCGCCGCCTTCTTGCCGTGGCCGACGGCGACGGTGACCGTGCGTTCCGCCGGCACCATGTCGCCGCCGGCGAACAGGCCGGCGCGGCCGGTCATCATCTGGTCGTTCACCGCCACCACGCCATCCTTGGCGACGTCCACGCCGGGCACGGTTTCCAGAAAGCCGGTATCGACGTCCTGGCCCAGGGCCAGGATCAGGGTATCGGCCTCGATGGTTTCAAATTCACCGGTCGGCTGCGGCCGGCCGTCGGCGTCGATTTCCATTTTTTCCACGGTAAAAGTGGTCTCGTCGATCTGCTTGATGGTCCTGAGCCAATGGATCATCACGCCTTCTTCCTCGGCCTCCGTGGCCTCAAAGTCATGCGCCGGCATTTCCTTTCTGGACCGCCGGTAGACAATCATCGGCTCCTCAACGCCAAGCCGCTTGGCGGTGCGCGCCACATCCATGGCGGTGTTGCCGCCGCCATAGACGATGACGCGCCGGCCGAGCTGCGGCGGCTCCAGGCCGGTCTCCATGTCGCGCAGCACGCTGACAGCATCGAGGATTTTCCCCGCCGCATGGGCCGGGATGTCGATGCGTTTGGCCAGATGCGCGCCGACCGCCACGAAAACCGCGTCAAAACCCTCTTTGCCGAACGCCGCCTCGATATCCTCCACCTTGGCGTTCAGTTGCAGTTCGACGCCCATATCGACGATGCGCTGGATTTCGTAGTCCAGCACGTCGCGTGGCAACCGGTATTTGGGAATGCCGAAACGCATCATGCCGCCGGCCATCGGCCCGGCCTCGCGGATTGTCACCGTGTGGCCGAGCCGGGTCAGGTGATAAGCGGCGCTCAGCCCGCTCGGGCCGGCGCCGACGACCAGCACCCGCTTGCCCGACGGCTCGGCGTCATATTTCGGCTTCCAGCCATGCTCCCAGGCCGTGCGCCCGAGAAAGCGTTCGACCGCATGGATGCCGACGGCCTCGTCCAGCTGGGCGCGGTTGCAGGCGCCCTCGCAGGGGTGATAGCACACCCGGCCCATGATTCCGGGCAGGGGGTTATCCTGCATAAGCACCTGCCAGGCGCGCTCATAGTCGCCCTCCTCGGCGTGATACAGCCATTGCTGGATGTTCTCGCCGGCCGGGCAGGCATGGTTGCACGGCGGCAGGCGGTCGACATAGACCGGCTTCTCGGTGCGCCACGAACCGGTCTGGTTGGCCAGGCTCGTGCCTGGGTCCAGCGTGATGGCGAAGGGCAGCTGTTTGTTCATGGCGTTTGCCGCTCTCCCATGAGGTTGAAACGCTCGATATTGGCGTCGGCCATGCGCTGCAGGCGGGCCAGGCTTTCAGTGTCCTCATGGCCCTTTTTGAACAGATGCGCAAAGCGGCGCTGGGGCCTCAGATAGTCCTCCACCGGCACCTGCCGGCGGATTTTCTTCGACCGGGTCACCTCACCGTGTTCCGCTTCAAACAGCGGGAACAACCCGCTTTCAACGGCCAGCCGGGCAAGACTGATGGTGGCGTTGGGCGCCGAGCCCCAGCCCAGCGGACACGGCACCATGATGTGGATATAGCGCGCGCCTTCAATGGCCATGGCCTTTTCCACCTTGTCCTCAAGGTCGTGCAGGTCGGCAACGCTGGCCGTCGCCACATAGGGTATGTTGTGCGCCATGGCGATGAGCGGCAGGTTCTTGCCGGTGCCGAAGACGTTGCCCGGCGCCGGACCGATGGCCTGCGTCGTCGCCGTGCGTGCCGTCGGCGGCGTCGCCGATGAGCGCTGCACGCCGGTATTCATATAGGCCTCGTTGTCGTAGCAGATATAGAGCACGTCATCGTTGCGCTCGAACATGCCCGACAGGCAGCCGAAACCGATATCCGTCGTGCCGCCGTCGCCGCCCTGGGCCACCACCTTGACGTCTTTGCGGCCCTTGCGCCGCATCGCCGCGGCGACGCCCGTCGCCACCGCCGGCGCATTGCCGAACAGCGAATGCAGCCAGGGGATCTGCCACGAGGTTTCCGGCGAGGGCGTGGTGAAGACTTCCAGGCATCCGGTGGCGTTGACGGCGACGAGTTGCCCCTTGCTGGCGCGCATGGCGGCATCGAGCGCATAGCGCGCACCCAGCGCCTCGCCGCAGCCCTGGCAGGCGCGGTGGCCGGAGGTGATGGCGTTGGACCGGTCCATGGAGGCCTGCACCGAGCGGGCGGCCTCGTCCATCAGCCGGTTGCCGACCGTATGGGTGCCGGTCTGGTAGAACTTGACGCGTTGCAGGGCGCTGTCTTCGCTCATGTCGTTGCCTCCCTCATTCGCCGCCGGCGAGCGCGGCCACGCCCAGATGTTTGAGGATATTTTCCGCCGCCGGGCCCGACCGCCGGATCTGCCGGGCCCGAACCAGTTCGTGCTCGACGGCGGCATAATCCAGATCGAGGAATTGCATCTCCGGCAGCCGGTCCTCACCGGCCACCTCAAAGACCTCCTGCAGCGCCGCCATGGTGATCGGCCGTCCGCCGAGCCCGGCAATGATAGTATAGACCGGCAGCGGCGCTTCGCGCAGCGCCATGCGGACATCGGGCGCGGCAATGCCGCCAAGGCCCGGCGCCAGGCTTTTTTCCACCACCACAACGCGCTTGGCCTTGATCAGCGCGGCGCGCAATTCGTCCAGCGGAAACGGCCGGAAGGCGCAGATGCTGACCGAGCCGATGGCGGCGCCGTCCTCGCGCATCTGATCGACGACGTCCTTGATGGTGCCGTTGATCGAACCGAGCGCCACGACGATCGTCTCCGCGTCTTCGCTCCGGTAGGGGTGAATGAGCCCGCCGGAGGCGCGGCCGAACACGTCCTTGAACACATCGGCGATTTCCGGGATGAGGCGCAGCGCCTGAAGCTGCTTTTCGTGGGCCAGATAGCGGACCTCGGTAAAGGCGTCGGGACCGACCATGGCGCCGATGGAATAGGGCGCCGCCGGATCCAGAACCTGCACCGGGTCATAGGGCGGCAGGTAGGCATCGACCTCCGCCTGGGTCGGAATATCGATGCGTTCATGGGCATGGGTGAGAATGAATCCGTCCT
>Ga0224512_10003325_pt1 | contig 14226 bp, 16 predicted proteins | sample SF_May12_sed_USG_4_FD_169103 | JGI IMG/M metagenome (GOLD analysis project Ga0224512, IMG submission 169103) | Sediment microbial communities from San Francisco Bay, California, United States - SF_May12_sed_USGS_13 | ecosystem: Environmental > Aquatic > Marine > Sediment | place: USA...
AGTTTCATGTGCAATATGTAAACAGGTAATTGGCGAAGTTGATTTTGATGCGGAGATTATCCGTCCAAAGTGTGGCCAGTGCTCAAACCCCACTCCTCACATTAAAGATAAAATGCCGTACTTGATTTCACATTAATCTTCTAACTTCATTAACAAATAACATGGATTATTTTTGATTGTTTGAATTTTTAATCAAAAATTAAATATTTTTAAAGATTTTTAGTGGCTTTGTTTAAATATTTTCCAAACAAGTTTTCTCTATGGAAACTGCTTTTGTTTTACTATCATGTGATCTTGGCTCTGAATCTGATGTTATTAAAGAACTAAAGCATATAGAATCAGTCAAAGAGACCGATGAAACATTTGGTGCGTATGACATAATTGCAAAGATAGAGAGTTCCAAAAAAAAGAGACTCAAAGAAATCATTAATTTGAATATAAGAAAAATTGATCATGTTCGTTCCACTCTTACCCTGATGGGGATTCAGGAACAAAACTAGTTTCTTCCGTTATTTTGTAACATACAAAATAACTGTCTATAGTAACATGATCCTGATTACCTTAAAAGACAAAATAATGCAATCATGATTATCTCCAATATACAATCACTCGGGTAAAATTGCAACAAGATTATGTTAGTATCTAAAAAACTGAGATAAACTCTGACATATTTCTGGAATATAATGTGATTCCGAGTTTGTATCGTTACTTAATGTTTGTAAAAAAATATTAATTAAATCTTACAAAAATTAAGAAATTTATAGATTAACTTGAAATAACATTTTACCAAATTTGATATAATGTTACAACATTACAAAAAACCATGTCTTGATTGTACAAGGATTAGATGTGAGACAAATTGTAACTGTGATTGTCATTTTGATCCACGATACCAATAATAAATCTGCATGGTTGGTTCTCACAGAGAAAAGGATTTTTGAGAGATTATTTCTACAAACTTTCCATAATTGATTTAAAATGATATGTGGAATATTGTTAGATTGGGTGTATAATGTCAACTATTTATAAAAGATCAGAAGTGTTTTTCATTACTTCATCAATCTTTTTTTCTTCTAAAGACATAACTTTTTCAAATTCTTTTCGCAATTCATCATATTTAGTTTGTTTTTCTTTCTCATCCATCTTTGAAAATCTAATCAATCTTATTTCTTCTACAATGGCATTAATTTTATCATTAGTTTCAAATATTATTTCGTCAATTTTCTTTGATGATTCTGGATCCATAACTAAGTATGCACGTCATAATAAATAATCATTCCATGATTTTACAATTTTCCAAATAGTAAGATCATTTTAAAACCAAATTACACGTTGCATCAATTATGCAAAATTAGCATATTTTCTAATCAAACCATTTGAAAATAACAATTAATGTAGTTACTCCCAATATTACAGGTAGAAAAATCATGGATGGCCCTTAAGGTTTCCCAGAAGAAAATATGGAATTTTTTGTGGTACTTGGATGCATATTATATTTTAACAGGCATAATCTTTAACACCCTCTAAACCCTGATGAACATCCTGATATGATCTATGTGGATGTTATCTTTACAGTTCCACAACATGATAAAGTTTCAAACCCTTGACTCTATTTCTAATCGTAACTTCAGTTACATTTGCAGCTTCGGCAATTTCACGTTGGGTTTTATCTTCTTTATTTTTAATACATGACAAATATGATGCAGCAGCAGCCAATCCCATGGAATCTTTTCCTGCAGGTTCTTCGTGTTCTTAAGATAATTTAAGTACTTTAATTGCATAACGTTTTATTTTTCCTGTAGTTTCTAATCTGCTTGAAATCCGTGCAATGCATTGGATGGGATTCACAATTGGCATTCTTAGATCTAATTCTCTATGCATCAATCTGTAACATCTTGCAAGGTCTTTTCGCTTAATATTTGCAGCATCCGCCATATCTTTTAACGTTCTAGGAGCTTCAGTATCACGACATGCAGCATAAAGTGCAGATGTTATCATTCCAGAAATAATTCTTCCCCGTGCCCTAATTTTGCAAAAAATTTGATAGTGATCTTCTAAAAATCAGACTCATAAGTCAAATTTGAATTCATGAAATATACATATTGTTTTTAATTTGATTCAAACTTGTTTGTTGTTTTAAAATAATTTGGATAAATGTATAGGCATCAAAACATCCATAATAAATCACATAATTTCCTAGACATAACGAGTTTAATTGTTATGGTCATGGCTTGAGATTGGATTTGGATTGTTGATAATAATGACGTTATTAGGCCTTGCAGTAAAATCCTCAAAAGAAAAAAATGCGATTACAAATGATGATGAAATTGCTCTAAACAAAGCAAAGCGGGAACTTGATAACTATGACTATTATGAAATTGAATCAATAGAATCGCTTGGCAAAAACACTACAGTAATTGCCAATACTGGATCTTTGGAAATTGCCATAGACATTGACAATAAAACTGGGAAAACACTCGGCAAAGAAAAGATTGCAAGACAATGACATGATTTCAAATCATTTGAAAATTTGTGTAATGAAATTAAAACATGATGAAATTTTTTGAATTGTTCACACTAGTCTGAAATCTCCTTTTATTGTGTTAAGTGCGATATGTGTAACCATATTTCTCAACAAGATAAAATTAGAAGATGGATAACTGTACAATTATTCTTCAGGTAATGGTTTCATGCCATTTGTCAAAGAATTAACTAGTAAGGTCCCCACTACATTCACCATCATTCTTGTTTTGTAATTTTTTCTATCCTGATTACAGTTGGTCGGTTTTTTTCAGTCTTTTCCACCTTTATGACCAATGAATCAATCTCTAAGCTATTTCCCTCTTTTGGTAGATCATGTAGTTTATCATGTAACAATCCATTAAGTGTTGAATAATCATCTCCCTGCGAAATTGATGTTTTGAATACTTCATTAATGATATCAATTTCCATATCTCCATTAGTTACAATTGTATTCTCGTCTATCTTCTCAAAGATGGGTTTTTTTGGATCTGTTTCATCATAAATCTCTCCAACTATCTCTTCAATAAGATCCTCCATGGTTACACATCCTTCCACGCCTCCAAACTCGTCTACAACTATTGCCATGTGAGTATTTTTTGCCTGCATTTCCTTCAGCAAAGAACTCATTCTTTTTTCTTGAGAGACAAATATTGGATTGCGTACAAACTCGCCTAATTTTCTTTTTTGAAATTCAGGTTCTAACAGATGTTTTAGTATGTCTCGGACATGCAAGACACCTACGATGTCATCCATGTTTTTGTTATATATTGGAATTCTGGAGTGGCCGCTTTTGTCTATAATGTCTGCTGCATTATCTAAACTCATCTGAGAGTCAAGTGCAAACATCATAGTTCTCGGAGTCATGACTGAACGCACCACCGTATCATTGAAGTTGAGTGCACCATGAACCAAAGTACTTTCATGTTTGTTTAACGCCTCGTCTCTGTGGCCTTGCTCTATTATGCCGCCAATTTCCTCTTTTGTTAATGCAGGAGGGTTGTAATCACTACCAGTTATCTTGATTATTCCTCTGGTTATTTTTTCCAATACCCATACTGCAGGATAAAACACATAACTGAATGCCATCAAAATACCACTACATCTTAAGGAAACTTTTGTGGCATTTGCATTACAGTATGTTTTGGGAGTTACTTCTCCAAAAATTATAATTAAAAATGTCATGATACCTACTGCTATTCCCAAACCATTTTCACCAAATAATTCGATTGCAACAACAGTTGCCAGAGATGCAGAACCAATGTTTACCAGATTATTTCCAAGGTTTACGCTTGACATCATCCAACCTGGATTTGACTTTAGTTTTTGTAGTGCTTTGGCTCCCTTTACGTTGTCTTTTACCAATCTTTCCACAGTTGCCTGAGTGGTTCCAACCAGTGCAACCTCAAGCCCACTGAAGAATCCAGATAAACCAATCAATCCAGCTAATGCTGCAAGTTCAAATTCTAAGGCCATCTAGAGTTTTTGCCTCATACTAGAAATAAAATAACATTTAGGTACATTCTGATTGTTCAGAATACAGCACAGTTCAAATGCTCTTTGAGACAAATTATATTTTTTGTACATTTTTTTATTATTTTAACGTCAACATATTACAGTGAACTTCGTTATGAATTGTACTCACCACGTCATTGTAGTGTGTTTCCTCTGAATGAGACATGTGAGGATGATCAACTATTAGCAGGTCTATTTTGTTGGATTCAACATACTGGATAATACTGTCAACCAGTGTTTCTGTGGATTTGAATGATGTTTTAAGGTCAACATTTTCTTGTTTTGCCTTTTCTTCAAATTTCTTTAGTGCATCTTCTACTAGATGTTTTTGATCATTCTCTTTTTCCTTGTTCTTTTTTGTCTTAAAGAAGAGAAACTCTGGTTGTTCTGCCTGTATGAATTCCACAACAGACAATTTGGCATTACTGGATTTTGCCAGAGACAAGCCCATCTCAAATGCGGTTTCCTTGTTTGTTGGCTTTACATAAGTTACAAGAATATTACTAAAAGCGTTGGTGTTAATCATGTGTTTCACCAATAATTGTTATGTATGAGTTGTTCAGTTCCTTAGTAGGGACAATTGTGCTTTCATTATTTTCATTTGCAATGACTATGTGCAGCAATTCCACGGCTGTGATTGTGCCTGATACTTCACCAATTCTTATCTTTTGACCTATTTTCAACACAGAACGCTGTTTTGCTGCAGTGTTGATTGCAGCAGGAAGTATGTCCTTTAATGTAAATCCCAAGCCTATTGCGATTGCAGCACCAACACCGATTGCTATGCTCCACGCAAATGCAGATACTAGAATTGGAATTATCGTGTCACCTATTCCAAGTTGGGTAAGTGCTACTGCAAAGATAATTGCATAGATGACTGTCTTGACTCCAATTATCACATATTTGGAGCCGCCAAATTCTTTTTTGATTAGCTCTTGGTCCAGCCATTTTCCAATAAAATTGACAATAATCAAACCAACAACTACGATGAGTATGAATGCTAGGAGATTTGGAACCCATAACCACAAGTCAGTCAATGCTGTGGACAGTTGTTCAAACTCTAATGCATTGATTGCAGCAATGATGAAGAAAAGATAAACAAACCATCGTACACTTGCGGCAATAAGTTTTGAAGAGTCACGTGAGGATGTAGTCTGAGTGACAATATCGTCATTTTCATTATTTCTGGTTACCTTTTGAAGCAGTTTGGATGCAGACTTTTCAACCACCTTACCAATCACTTTTCCAGCAATTAGGCCAATTATCAATAAAATAACTGCAGCAATAATTTTTGGTGCTGATTCTGCAACCCCAGTTGCAAACGCAGTTAATGCTTCAATTCCTGGCTCATATAGAAATCCGATTGAGCTTTCCTGAGCATGTGCAGTTTGTCCTAAAATCACACTGATAGAAAGAAGCACAGAGAATAATGTGAATATGGCTAATGATGAGACTCCTGTGATGAAACTAACTGATCTGATGTTCGTCATATTTTCTATTCTTATGTTTGTTACAGTGATTCGATCATATAAACTTTGTATGACTTTGTATTACAATACAGTACATAGTAATTAAACAAAGACAAAAAAACTCTGCTTTAAGAAAATTGATCAAGATCGATCAAATTAATTCACTCCTTAGAATAATACCAAAATACATTATCCAAGTAAAATGGCAAAGTTTGAACAAAATTGGGCAGTAAAACCAACTGTAAGCATTACAGAGAAGATTGGCGGTTCAATACACAAAGAAGGACCATTAAAGCCCAGAGTTGAAGGCGCTACAAGAAAGCTCAACCAACCAATCACAAAACTTGATTCCATGGCACACAAACTTGCTGAAAAAGATGCAAAATTATTCCAAAGAATAGTTGATGCAAAGCAAAATCATGATATGACAAAAGCAAAGGTACTTGCAAATGAGTTATCTGAATTGAGAAAAAACGAGAAAATGATTGGAAATATGAGATTATCTATAGAACAAGTCCAGATGAGACTATCCACAGTTGGCCAACTTGGTGACACTATGGCAGCATTAGCACCAGCAATGGCCACTATGAAGGCAATGGGGCCAGCCCTTGCAAAGTTCATACCCGAAGCAGACGCTGAATTTGCAGCAATGGGTGATGCATTAGGTGGACTCACATCAAATTCATTTGAAGGCAGCTTTGAGAATGATGTAGGATCCAATGAGGAAACAGACTTGATCTTGCAAGAAGCCTCAGCAGTTGCTGGAAGTCAGATTGGGGAGAAATTCCCATCGGCACCTACAGGAATATCTTCAGGCATATCGTCAACTTCTGCAGAACAATACTAGAGTAACACTCTATCTCTTTTTCTTTTTTGTTTTCAAAGCAAAGATGATCTCTACAGTATGATCCTCGATATCTTCTTCAATGGTGGTAATTTTTAGCTCAGAGAATAATTCTTTAAGAAGGGTTACAAAGTATATTGACCATTTTTTGCCAAGGTTGTGCTGCACTATAAACTTGATGGATTCATCATTTTCAATTATTCTGATTGGTACCTTTGATGATGTGAGCCACAGTTTCACAACATCTACGATAGTCTTTACGTTGACCTTTCCACCAATGAATAGTATCGCATCACGAGTCCTGGCATAACCTATTGTTTTTGAGACCTGTACAACATCCTTGTCTGAAATTTTGTCAAACAAGGCACGAAGCAACGGCTTTTGCATGTACATAAAGCCAACATCACTTACAAACCTGTCCCATGTAGCATATTTTCTCAGAATATTGTTGATGATGGTAGATACGTGAGAATCTCCAGATGATGCCTCAAATTCTATTTTTTCGTAAACGTACTTAGGGATTCTGATTGTGGTGCTAATACTTCCAACATTTCCACTTGATTTAGACATGAAGTCGTGATATTACCTTATCTTATGAGTATTGCTATTCACTGTAATACATTGTAATCAAATGTAAGAAAACATTTCGTGAAACTGGAATTATGATTTGTCTTGTACTGATGCATTATCAATTATTTCATTTACAAAACCCCCCTCCTGGCTTTCAGGTGGTAGAATTTTCTTTGCCTTGCCCATGCCAAGAGTGGTGATGATTACTGATACCATGATTATAACAAATACGATTTGAGGATATGCTTCTGCATTGGGGAGTCCCATGGTAAGTGGGAATGTTGCGAGCACTGCAGCTGCTAATCCTCTTGGGATCATGACGGATGTTACCTTTCTATCAAGTTTGGAGAATCTTTTGGTCAGGGTGGTTTTAGTAAGAATGACTCGCCCGACATAAATTATTACAGTCGCAACTATACCAAATATGATATATTCCACATTTCCAAAACTTGCCAGTAATCCCACAAACACAAAGAAGAATGTTCTTACCAGAAATGTTAGTTGATTATGCATGGAATCATCTGAATCCACTCTTGGCAATTTGAATCTCAGATATCTTGAGAGATGGCCCTTGTTTCCAAGCATCAATCCAAACACCAAAGCTGTCAGTGCACCAGATTCTCCAAATGCGTTTGCCATAAAGTAAAGCACAAATAAAATTCCTAGAGTCAGCATGTATGCGTGCTGACTGTTTGATAGTTTTGTTGTAAGATACATCCATGGAATTCCCACACTAAATCCAAGAAGCAATCCAACTGCAACAGCCCTGCCAATCGTATCTCCTAATGTGTTAATGTCGAGACTGCCTGTCAATACGGCCTCAAATAGAACAAACGCAACAATGGTTGCAAGAATGTCAGTTAACGCAGATTCAAAGCTTAGCATTGACTTTGCCTCTCCAGAAATGTGAAGATTTCTGACCAGTCCAAAGACTATTGCAGAGCTGCTTCCACCCACTATTGATCCAAGTAATATGCTTTCAATCCAACTCCATTCCAGCCAATAATGGGTAAGGCCTGTGACTATTCCAACTGATATGACAAACCCAATTATGGATAAAATAGATGCAAAGTGAGCTGTCTTTACCATGCTCTTGATCTCAAGGTTCAGACCACCATCAAACATGATAATTATCAATGCTAGTGCCGCAAAATAGGGAACCACTTCAAGTACAACTGCAGGTTGAATTATGCCCAGAACAGGGCCAATCAAGACACCAAGTATCATAATGAATGCAACATCTGGAATTCCAGTCTTTTTGAAGAAAGACTCTCCAATCACTCCAAAGAAGATCACGACACCTGCTGCCAGCAACAGCATAGGTGCAGATACTAAGGATGATTCTGAAGTAGACAAAGATGCCATTGTGTCCTGCATGTTCGCAAGACCATTAATTAGAAAATTAGATGTACTGTCATCTGGTAAATTAAATGACGGAAGCATCTCGGATACTCTTAATTTGAATTCTTGAAAATCTGATGAGAAAACAGACAAATTACCAAAATAATTTTTTATAGTATCTATCATGCTGAAGAGAAAGAATATTTCCATCTAGATTAGATATGAATTTAGAACATGCCTAATAGAACAACAAGTCAATGAATATTGATAAACGCAGATATGAAAAGTCCATTATTTACAGATACATAATTTAATCCAGAGAAAGAATCATTCAGCAGTTATCCTTTTAAGGAAATTTTGCAATGAAGAGTATGAATCAAGATAATGATTGCCTGTACAATGCATGTATGCAAGTCATCAGTGTCATTGTACACAAATAATCTATGACCTGAAGAGGTCACAGTTTCTCTTTTAAGAGATTAATTTCATATTACATATTTTAGAGATAGTATTTTTTAATAATTTCTAATGCAAATTCACAATCCAAGTATCTTTAACTCCACCACCAGAAGAATTGTTTGTTATTCTTCCATGTCTTGCAAATCTAGATAATCCGCCAGGTGGAACTTGAGGGCCATCACCAGTATAATATGAAAATACCCTAAGGTCAACATACGAGTCTCGCATGATTAATGGGCTGAATGACTCTCGTGTAACAACGGTGGAAAAGTCCAGTGTCTCTTGCAGAAGGTAGTTGTCTGGTTTTTCTGTAATCTCCTTTTTGATCTGCTCAATTAGTGCATCTCTTTTGGATTTTGGATGATCACGCGGAATCACGGTTCCAATACCTCCATATCCACCCCTCTCTTTTACCACAAGGTTTTCGACATTTTGAATTGCCATTTCAAGCTCTTCAGGTATTGTTGGATTGTATGATTTTGGTTGCTCCAAAATTGGCTCCTCAGAAAGATAGTACTGTATCATTTTTGGCACATAAGAATAAACAAGCTTGTCATCTGCAACACCAGTTCCCGGCGAATTGACCAGTGCTACCTTGCCATCAATGTATGCCTTTGTGAGCCCTGGCACGAAAACATCCAGATCCTCTACCCTGCGATAGATGACATCAATCTGAACCTCCCCTTCGCCTGGAATCCTAGCTGCAACATGTCCTGAATCTGTGACGTAAATATCACCAGTTTCCACAATCGGGATTTCCATAATCTTTGACAGATACATGTGCTCAAAGTATGCCGCACCTGAAGGTCCATCTGTAAGCAATACCATGAATGGGTTTTTTGTCCATGATGAATCTCTCATGGCCTTGTAAAGATGAGTCCATGGCTTGTATGACTCTAGATTGTATCCTCTTTTCAATACGTTGAGATACCTGTCTGACATTTCACGGATCTTTATCGGATATGTCACGCCACTTGGAACACGCAGGTTATCCTCAATTACATAGTATGTCTTTCCATTGTAAAGAAGGTCAGCCCCATAGACTTGGATGAAGATATTGTTTTTTGGCAAATGTCCAATTAAATCAGGATTAAAATACTCTGAGCCAATCACCAGTTCTTCAGGAACGATTGTCTTTTCCTCACTGTAGACATCCTTTAGGAACATGTTTAGCGCTTTTGCCCTTTGTTTGATCCCGTCTTCGATTACCTGAAAGTTTTCTCGAGATATTATTCTTGGAACAAAATCCATTGGGACTGCATTGTACTCGTTTGGTTTTACGTTGTACGTGAATCCTTCAAGATATGCCGTAAGATCTGCAGACATTGCCTTTTCCCGTAATCGGAGCAATCGTGGATTTTGAATGTTTTTAAAAAACTGTATGTATTCATCTCTTATCATCAGGTTGTCATCAATTGCCTCATTGTAACTTTCAGGTTTTGAAAAATCAATTGACTGGGATGGAAGGGAGTCTACATGCATGATATTCACTACTGTTGCTGTTGTTGATGGCGTGTCTGCTTTTGCCTTTTGTCTTCTGGTATTTCTGGTGGTGCAATCTCCTCGTTAATCACTCGACCCATGTTGTTGATTGCGGCAATTACGTCATTTGCATGCTTTATCACCTCGTCAATTTTTTGCAGGTCTGGTTTTTCCTCTACTGCAATTACCAAAATGTTTGATTCTCTTACCAACCGTTCAATTCCCAATCCAATTGCGTTTGTCCTCATGTTTCTTACAGCATACAGAATGCTGGATGGAATATCTCCATGTAGGATTTCCTCAAGGAATTTTTCATGCTTGGTAAACTCTATTCCAAGGCTGTCGGCAAGGGACATTAACGGTTCCTCGCTTTTTAGATGTTTTAGCGAATGAAGTGCGCTGAGTAATGCCCGTGACACACTGTCTACTCTTTCAACGTAACGACCCAACCAGTATGCTTTGTACAGCTTGCTTGGAAGAACCAAGTTTTTTGTATTTAGTTTATCATTCAAAAGATACTTTTCTACATATTTGCACTATTAAAGTAAGTTCTATTTGGTTTTGTTTATGACACAGTTAACTGTTAAATTTAGGCAACTCCAACTATTAGATCATGTATATTTATGAAGCATCTGTTGTTAAACTAATGGAAGAATCTATTCAATCAAAGGGAAAATTCAGAAAGTTTCAGCCACACAAAGTCCTCAACGAAGGATGGCGATACTTTAAGATTCAAGGTTCAGATAAAATCATTGCAACCAGAATTAACATTGTAAAAGCATTTACCATTGTAGAAAATGGAGGACAGCCCTCAATCAATCCAAATGACGGACAACCAGTATATGAATGGGATTCAAACAACGAATTTAAAATTCTCACATTAGAGGAATATGAAGAAATCCAAAAATCGGGATGGGACGATTAGACAACGCAGCACATTAAATAGAAACCAATAGAATTATTTTCCATCAAAAAAACAGAACCTAAAAAATAATTTTATTTTTCTATTATCGTTGGAATTACCATTAGCTGTGTAAGGCTATTTGGGCTGTTTGATTCAAAATAGCCAGTAATTGGTGCCACGTCATCATAGTCCCGCCCATGTCCGTATTTGACATAGTAATTTTCCAAATCAAATGACCTGTTGTGAGTTGGATCCAAAGGTATCCAGCCGACATTTGGCCAATAGGCTTCTGCCCATGCATGTGTTGCACCAGGAGTGTCTACCAAGACCCCGCTTACGTATCTGGCAGGAATCCCAAGTGAACGCAAAAATCCAATCAGTATGTGGGCCTTGTCCTGGCATACACCCACTCCCAATGCCAAAGAGTCTCTAGCTTTAGTTTGAATCGTTGTTGATGACGGAACGTATTCAATATTTTTTGTGACCCATTCTGTTAGAACTGTTAGAGCTTCTTTCAAAGTTGTAACATGCTCAACAATATCAGGAGCTCTCAGTCGTATTAGTTCTGGATTGATAAGTGTTGATGGATTCAAATACATTCGAATGCCAGAGGAGAGGAGAGATTTATCCAAAGGTAAGTTGAGATCATCATTCACTGTAACTTTGTAGGGACTAGTTTCTACTGTAGATATTACTTTATAGAAAACGCTATAGTGCGGTTCAGTTATCTTTATCCTTGCATTTTTGTTTCCAAATCTATCCGTATAATAGATTATTTTTCCATTTGGTTGTATGGATACTTGTTCATCAATTGGGTTTTGCCAAAATTCTTTTGGAGGAAATACCCGTAAAACATTGTCATTTATGGTAACTTGATTGTCATAAGAATAACTTACATTATATTCAACTGAAACTTTCATGGTTGTCATTATCTAATGTACGGTTATTTAAACTGGAACTGGTTGAACACCTTAAAGGGGAGTCACAAAGAAGATGTATCTCGAGATGACTTTTTTACGAAAATAATATGCAAACGCTGTGGTGAGGATTTGAGCCATAACATGATTATTTGCTACGGCACATTGTGTGTAAAATGCTGGGACATAGTAAAACCACGTGATGGACGTTACAGGCATTAGACCAAGGTAATCCTGTTGTTCATTTGGGAATTTAATTGGTCATTACTTAGATACGACATAACGTATCATCATTACAAATATGATAAAACGATGTTTTAATTCACGCAGACAAGTGATTAAATACTAAACAAAACCAATCAGGTAATGCCCCTTTTAATTGAAAGTCCACCGGACAATATCGGTGCTGATGATATTTGTCCAGTATGCAATAGGCCAAAAAAGAACCACACATTTGCAGAAATTCAAATCTGTTCCAAGAAGTTAAAAGATTTGGAAAAGTCTGACAGATAGCAGACATTCTCAGATTAATGCGGAAGATATGAAATATGTCATCATTTGAAGTATGCCAGAATAGACAAGATTATCGCAAAGGTGGTGACTACAAATCCAATTGGACTTAACATGTATCTCTACTTTCTAATCGTTATTTCCGTATACTAGTCTGAAATATTTGATTTTCTTCAGATTTTTTTATCACAGGTATTGAAATGGGAAATGTTCGTTCTACAAAAAACCTAAGATGTCAATTAATGTAAGAACTATTGTGTCATGTGACCATAATAGTTTCTGAAAATTTAGAAACTAATCCTCGTAAAAAATCCAGGACAGTCCTTGTATTTCTTCCCAACTTGGTTTGTTTTGATTATCTTGATTGCTCATGGTATGGTATTTGTATAATTTGAATAAAAGCAACACGAATGATTTGTTCATACAAATCATCAGTGGATTGGTATCAATCAAAAGATAATTTGAAAAGGATGGGCAAAAGTTGTCCCATCCTTTGGACGGTATGGTAGGTTAACGGTTAGATGACTCCTACCCGCAGAATCCTAAACTGATAACAGCAAAGTTTGCATTAAAGAAGAACGTATCATTACTCAGAATGATCTAAATACTGTTTTTGCAAAAGTACGGATAGACACATTGGATTTCTCACCAAGTAACTGATCGTTGTTGGTCTTAAGATCCAAATTTATGATTTTGTTATTTGTATAATTCAGAACACCGCAATTACTGGTATTGGATAATTTTTGGCAAAACCATAACTGTTTTTCAATAAAACCAATTATGTAATGTTTGGATAATTTGTTAATCCTTGACTGAATCAAGCGTACCATGTACCCACTGCATGATAGAACATGCATCTGGAGTCAGCTGCTCTTGTTCGTGTCATAATTATGGGGAATGACTACAATGATTGGACCGTGTAACATGTGTTTTTCGTCTGGGGTAAATGTGGCCCTTTCAGAGGATACATCTGAGGCATTGTGTGACAGATGTAGAAACTCGGAGAATAACTGATTTTAGTCGACTTTTTATCCTATTGTAGGCTCAACTGTCTTCCACACGTCGTAAGATTCCAACAACCCTTTGATTGCATGTACGTACTGTGGAGACCTGTAGTTTCTCATCTTCAAGACCTTGCTCAACTCCCTCCTGCGTAGGGTCGATTCTACTTCTCTTCGGTGCTTGCTGCAGTACAATCCAGATTTTTGGCAATCCAGACAGTGCAGGTACTTGGAATAGTCCATGTATCAGCTGGAAGATCATGTGGTTATAGACATTTCTCATAAATCATTTATCTTGTATTTTATTGCGTGGGGATTTGCAGTTTCAAGAAATTTCTAGATATTGCCTAATTGGTAAACATCATCGATCAGACTTGCTATCAACAGTTTCGGGAAAATCTCCGAATTGATACCGAATTGATAGTTTGTTGTCTCCGAATTGATAGTCCATTTCACCGAATTGATGAAAAATATCAGAAAAACAGCCTGTTACAACTCTTCTAACATCAGTGTCTGTTTTCAATACTATTGTCGTTTCCATTTTTGTAATGGTTGTACAACCACAACCCTCCAAAGATTGCAATCATTGCTCCACCAAAAATCAAGAAGGCCTTTACAATACCAGTGTTTCCAGTAATGTCAACTCCTTTCACATCTTTAAGATATTTCTTAAATTCTTCAGGTATGTCATTGA
>Ga0224512_10003326_pt1 | contig 14220 bp, 14 predicted proteins | sample SF_May12_sed_USG_4_FD_169103 | JGI IMG/M metagenome (GOLD analysis project Ga0224512, IMG submission 169103) | Sediment microbial communities from San Francisco Bay, California, United States - SF_May12_sed_USGS_13 | ecosystem: Environmental > Aquatic > Marine > Sediment | place: USA...
CTAATTAGAAGACAATTAAATTCATATCAAAAGATTGAACTGTCTTTTTCACTATATGAATCACTAAGAAAAAAAGCACAACGAGGAACAAAGGGGAAATCATTATTGCCTGACTCTACTCGAAAAGTATTCTCAAGACAGTTGGGAATTGGATCAAACCTTGCACAGAAAGGTTTGTGGCTGCTAAAAAATGCAGATGAATTAACAAAGACAAGACTGCAAAATGGAACCATTACAATTGGTAACGCATATGAGAAAATGCATTCATCTGAACAAAAAAGAACAGGATACAAAACATTTTCAAAATGCTCGAAGGTAAAATGCCCTCACTGTTTACGTGAGATGACAAAAGGAGAGTTGATCAGAATATGAATTCTATTGTTGTTAAACGATGTACATGTGCCAATAATTCTTTTACAAAAGATGTAGGTATTGGAGTCTGCATGAGATGTGGATTATCTTCATGCTCATGGTACGGATGTTTTGTTTTCGGATGTAACTGCTCTAGGGCAAAGGTGTTGAAAATATGAGTGACCATACCATTAAAGAAATCTACAAAAAGCAGGGAATCAACATTGTTCCAATTCCAAAAGGATCTGGTAAAGCACTAAACATCAAGACAGGTTGGAGCAAATACCAGTATGAGATGTTTACAGGTGTAATACCAGATGACCAGGACTTTGCAGTAATTCTGGGAAGAATATCAGGCAATCTCATAGTACTAGATTTTGACAACTGTGATGATATCAACGAGATTAGTATGATGACACAAAATATTCTAAACAAAACTCTGGTGGTGCGAACAGGGGACGGGTACCACGTCTACTTTAAGATAAATGAATTACCAGTACAGGCAAACACCTTTTTCTCAAAAGGAAAATACAGTATGGAGTTCAAAAGTGATGGTGCGTATGTGGTTGGCGCATCATGCAACCACTATGACAAGGATGAGTCAGGACTGTACGTACTGACTGGCAAAAAATACACCATAATCTCAAACACCACATCAATCTATGATCTAAATGGTACTGCCACACAACTAATTGAGAAATTAAAAAATAATGGATGGATTCCAAAAAACCAAACAAATGGAAACGGGCACCATACCATCATTCCAACCTCTGAGCTTGAAAAGGGAAACTGGTTATCTGGAGAGCGATACAACAATGGATTCAAGCTGGCACTAAGACGGTTCCATATGGACTGGGAGTATGAAAAAATTCTAAACGAGGCAATAAAGATAAACAATTCATGCAATCCCCCACACAGCAATGTAGAGGTAGAGCGATGGGTAAATGATGCGCATTCACAGTTTCAAAAAAACAGAGATGATCCTGAGCAAAAATACTTTAAACCTACAGATGATGAATCCAAGAAAGAAAAGAAAAACGCCAAGGCACTAGTTGAGAACACATTACTTACAATCCAAAAGACTCACAATTTCAAGTGTCTGAGGGATTCAGATGAATTGTTGTGGTTTGATGGTAAAATTTACAGGCAAAATATTGCAGAGCCGCTAATTAAAGAAGAATGCGAGAAATGGATAGAGAACTGTAGCACATTTGATAGATGTGAAGTAATCAACAAGATAAAGGCGATAAACTATACTGACAGAGCTGAGTTTGACTCTGATCCTGACATTCAAACAGTTGAAAATTGTGTGTTAAATCTAAAGACACTAGAGACCATACAACACTCACCATCAAATTTATCATGTGTAATGCTGCCAGTATCATACCATCCTATTGACATCAAGGTGAATACAGATTCCATTCTACAATATTTACATAATACACTGTTTCTAAAATATCTCACATCATGCTTTACCATAAATAGTAAGCTGGACCAAGAACAATTCTTTACAGTTTTAGAAATAATGGCATCATGTCTGATAAAAAAACAGTTTGATAAAGCATTCATGTTTATTGGTTCAGGATCTAATGGTAAATCAGTACTACTTGATTATATAGAATCTCTTCTTGGTAAAGATAATGTCTCTAACATTACAATCCATGACATTGAACTGGAACGATTCTCAAAGGCAGAATTATTTGGCAAGATGGCAAATGTATTTGCAGATATTGAAAGTAACGAGCTAAAAAAGACTGGAAACCTAAAGATTATAATTTCAGGTGACTCTATCACTGCTGAAAAGAAACACCGTCATCCATTCAAGTTCAAACCATACACAAAATTGATCTTCTCTGCAAATCGATTCCCATCAGTCCATGACCAATCTGATGGTTTCTTTAGAAGATTTGTAATTGTAAATTGGAAACGACAATTTACAGGAGAAGAAAAGAATCCAAATCTAAGAGAAGAACTAATTGCAGACAATGATGAGCAAAACAAGGTATTTTCTTTACTGGTTTTAATTGCAAGAAATCTTCGCATCCGCGGCAGATTCAAGCATGAGGACAACATTGAAGCACTACGCAAGCAATGGAATCAAAACAGTGATCCAATAATTCAGTTCATCAATGAGGTGGTAGTAGAGAAGGAAAATTCAGTGGTATCAAAGCGGGAGGTCTATTCCAGATATTGTGATTTTTGTATAGAACATGAAATTCCAGTTGTAACAATTAAGAGGTTTGGCATGATCTTTGGCGAATATTACGAAACTGATCAAAGAAAAGATTCCAGTGGAATCAACAAAAAGTTCTGGATAGATATCCAGCTAAAGGTGCCTGTCATACAAAGGAGGTTAAAGGATTTTGATGCCTAGTTATTTGGTAACTGATGTGCCAAACTTACTTTTCTACTATCTCGTCTTCTTTAATTATCTCCTTAGGAGAAAAAAAAGTAAGGGACATCGGTTACCTTTTGCTTGCCCTAAAACTTGTCATATTAGACAAAAACAAGAGGTAATTTACTAAATTGACTAGTCGCAAGCACTTTTCCTGGAAGGAATCCCTTATCCCGCAATCAAAAAGAGCAATACTGATAGAAAAAGACAACAAGCATTTCTACAAAACACCCCAAGGTCATACCTATCCTTCAGCAACTACCATGCTATCGCAAACCATGTCACCAGAGAAGAAAAACTCTTTGAAGGAATGGAGAAAAAGAGAAACAAAAGCAGATGAGATAACAAAACGTGCAACAGATATTGGCACATTTGTCCATAAACTAGCCGAAGATTATCTTAACAACAGGTATGATGATACAAGAAACCAAAATAGCATTGAAACACAACATTCTCAAATAATATGGAAACATTTCAGACAACTGCAACCATTTCTAAACAAGATGAATAACATCTGTGAAACTGAGATTCCGTTATACCATGACTATCTTATGTTTGGAGGAACGTCCGACTGCATTGCAGAGTATGGTGGAACCCTTAGCATAATTGATTTCAAAACAAGCAGAGCAGAAAAATATGAAGGATACATTGAAGATTATTTTCTGCAGGCAACATTGTATTCAATGATGTACCACAATCAAACTGGAATCGCAATCTCACAGATTGTAATTCTAATATCTGGTGAAGATGGAACATCCAGAGAATTTGTAAAAAACATTGATGACTATGTAGACTTGTTGTTTCAAAGAATTTCTCAGTTTAATATTTTGGAGGCTAAAAATTGAGAGAACCACTCCTTGAAAGGTCTTTTGTTGTTACTTGTAAAAATAGACCACCAAAAAATGGCAAAAGTTGCACAGGATTGCTTGCAGGAGGCGCTTGTCGTGGAATTTGTACAAGATATGCAATCAAGACAAAGTGGGGACAAAAAAAATATGAATTAGGATTGAGGTTTTGCAGTTATTGTAGGGTGTGGTTTGATGATGAGTGTAAAATTTGTTGCATATGCTGTAAAAAACGAGTTCGCCACAAAAGACGGGACAAACAAAAATGAGTTCAAGATCAGTACAGCATCTTCATTCGATTAATGTTCAAGATGAGTATGGTACTCCCAAGGAATTATTTCAAAATATCTGCAAAAAACATGACATTTATCCACAAATTGATATCTGTGCTAGTCATACAAACCATGTCTTACCAAACTATATCACAAAAGAGCAGAATTGTTTTGATCATTCCATAACAAAAGATTTTTTCATGAATCCTCCATATTCGCAAGTCTCCGAGTTTATGGAATTTGCATATTTGCAACACAAAACAAACAACGTGTCTTGCTTGATATTGACTTATTCCAAGACAGACACCATTTGGTGGCACAAATTTGTGGAAGGCAAATCTAAAGTTCACTTTATCAAGGGCAGAATCAGGTTTTTAGATGAATGGGGTATTCCAACTAGCAATGTGGCACCGTATCCCAGCTGCTGGATTGTCTTTAGAAAAAATAGACATGAAAAGTGAGTGTGAACGAGTTTTCTACAAAGAGTAAAAATGGCATCCCCCCGCTTTAGGCAGGAAAACATGTTATGGTCGTAAAGCTTTAGAATGTCTAATCTAAGAAAATATAGTGAGATATCCAAAAATAGATTTTAAGAAAATTGATCAATTCAAGGAAATTACTAATGACGATGAAGCTTTTAGTCTAATCCGAGAAGAATTATCATTAATTATGTCTAAGTTAGAAAAGGAAACAGAGCCAGTAATTGAAACGCAATTAAAAAACTACATAATAATCAGACTGGTAACTCTATTAGAAGTATTTTTTCAAAATCAGGTTGTAAATTTAATTGACAATTATAAAATAAAACATAGTGATTTGTTTGTAAATGACGAAATATCGATTTCAATTTCTAGCTTAGATAAATTACAAAATGCAAGCAAGGGCAAAATTATTGCAACCAGCTTGTCCTTTCATTCTTCGTCAGACATAGATTTTGCTTTTTCAAAACTTCTAAATGTTGAATTTTTGACTCAAATTAAGAAATTTAATGTGAATGAAGAAATACCCAATCCTTTCGCTCAAAATTGGGATAAATTTTTTGAGATTTACCACGAACGACATAAAACGGTGCATTCTATCTACTTATGCAAAAAATATAGTAAAAAACAAATTCGACAAATAATAGATGCAGCAGAGTGGTTAACCGTTTTATCAAATATTGTGATAATGGGAAAAATTCTTGAAACTATGGAGCTTTCGTTCAAAAACATACAACCAAAATTATATCGATGGTTGACTGCCAATTTTTTTAGAAAACCAAAAAAAAAATCTAATTAGTTACAATTCACTTTCAGGCTCATAACTCTCTTCATCAACCAATCAATCTCCTCATTTGAAATCAAATTAGAAACAATATCTGCAGGAATTGCAGCAGAATCACACTTTGTTTTATCATTGAGTGATTTTAATTCCGAAAACCAGTTTCTCTTCTTATCTGAGTTCAGATTAACCTTCTTCTGATATGATTCAATTTTACACATCAAGAAAATAAATCGTCATACTACAAAGACTAATTGTCACACTTATCAAGAATTAAATTTTTAATTTTTACAGATATTTTATACCCATGCTTCTTCCTAATTTTGTTCTGTATATTCTAGAGTCTGCTTTGAAATCCCAAATCTCTTGATATCCTTTGGTTTCAATTCCAATATTCTTGATTTAAGTTTTTGAATTTCTGCGTCCCAATCCATCATTTCATCTCTTATTGTTAACTGGCTTTGCATTATCATTACTTTAGGATTAGACATTACTTTTTCAAGAACTTCTATTATGTTTTCAATAAAAAAGCAATTATGTCTCCAACTGGCATACGGTGGATCATCATGTTTTTCAAATTTGAATAATATGCCCTGAATTTTACCATTATCGTTATTATCTTCATGTAATCCTGCCCCATGAGCCAAGTTTCTTACTATTGCAGGAATGTTTAATGTATAGTAGTTCTTTTTCTTCTGATCATTCATGTGAAGTTCTTTTAAGACATGTTTGATTAAATTTGAATAACCCTTACCCATGAATTTTTTGTCTAATCCACTGTTAATGCTCTTAAACATATTTTCTACATAAAATAATGCCACTGTAAGGAAAGAAATTCTATTCATCAAATCCCAATTATATATTTCCAAAGGATTTTCCTGTTTTTTGAACTCTAGTCTTTTGTTGTAAATTGACTCGATAAAATCTCTGTAAGGATATGTTGGAGAATCGTTATAACAAATTTTTTATCTAAAACTATAATGAGTAACAAAACTCAATACCAATTAACACAAGAACAAGCAAAAAAAGCCATCAAAATGTGCCTAGACAATGCGTGGTCATATCTTGAAGATGCTGACATGTATATCGCAAACAACAGAACAGAGCATATAGCAATCCCAATTGCATTTGCAATGGAAGAAATCGGAAAGGCGAAAATCATTTATGATAAAATAGAGAAAAATAATTCAAAAATTCTTTTGTCAAATGATAAAGATGGTATCTACGATCATACAACGAAAATAAAGAAAACAATTTCATTAATTGAACTAGATTTTGATGATGATGTAGGAGAAGCAGTGATGATAGAACAATTAACTTTTGGTGGCTCTTTTGAATTTGAATATTTTATTGATCAATCAAAAATTTCAGATAAAATAAAACAAGAAAATGAATTAAAAGATATAGGAAAACAAGGACATAAGATACGACTTGCAAGTTCATTTGTTGGCTTTGATGCTACCACTAGTGAGCCTAAAATAAAAAAATCTACAGTAGACTTGACTAAACTCATCAAAGCATTATACCAAATCATAACTGGATATCCCTCTTCATTTAACACCTATTGACTCTAAAAGGTAGAAAAATTATTACAACATTAAACTATTAGGTTATGGTATATCTATAAAACAAAATAACAAACAAACCATTTTCTTGATATAGCAATAATTATGAAATTATTTTTTCGCTAATAACCTTATTAATCAATTACATGGGGCCAAATTATGAGACAAAATTTAATCTCTTTACAATGTTACTGTGCAAAACCAGAAATTGTTTTTCTCCCCTTTGAAAACGAAACGGTCTGTAAAATATGCGGTGTGGTTCTACAAAACAATGAATCATCATACAACATAGAGCAAACAGTACCATATGAGATGCTCTGCAAGACAAACCTCAATTTACACCAAAGAAAGCAAGTCGGTGGGGATCCACGTGATGAACAAATGATAACATCTACAAAATTTCATACAGAGTCAGATTCCCTCTTGGCATTCTCTGATGTCTGCCGCAAACTATCCCTTACTAGTGCCATCTCAGAGGACTCTTGGAAATCATTTTGCCATGACACCACAAATCTAACAAAGGCAAAAAAGATGTGTCATGCAATATACCGGACTCTACAAAACAATGCAATCCCATATGATGAAAATATAGTTCAAAATATTATCTGTTGCAGCCTTGGTGTAAAAAACGCATCAGGCCCTAGAGGCATACAATTCAAGACTGATTCCTCTGCATTTACCTCAAAGGAGGTAAAGATGAGATTCTACCTGAATTTATCAATTAAACAGGCACAAAATCAGTATGCTATATCTGATGTATCGGCACTGCAGAAAAATTCCAGAAACTATATGAATATCCTGATAGAGTCATTTCCAAACTCAGATTACAAGACCTTGGCAAAAAAGGCAACAGAGATGGCAAGACTGAGGTGTCTGAATTAAACATCTCAACTGAAAATATGGTTCAGACCATTCAGCCTGATTCAATTGTGTTGCTTTCAGAAAACATTGGAATTGTGATGGAGACAAATATCTTAAAGTACTCCTCAATGAAAACGCAAGACCTTCCAATAGTTAGACTAGGAAAAGTAAATGACAAATTGTATGCCATAAATCACTATGATGTAGTACTTGGATGTAAACAGTCAAAAAATAATGCATTATGCACCATTGAAGAGTGTAAAAATATCTCAGATATTATAGTACAGCATTTTTGTGATGTACTATCTAGTGATATACTCAACACACCACTAGTTTACAATCTAGTTGATTCACTCCAAGAGAAATTAAAAACAGACAAGATTACAGTTCTAAAAATTCTTGGAATAGACAAACTCCAGTATTGTAGGTTGTTGATGGCAACTAACCATATCTCAGAAGCTGCAATCTCAAAGCTAGAAGAACTGGTAAATGAACTCTCAAAGAGAAAAGGACTAACTGCAATTCAGGCAAGCACTCCAATTTATGTCCTAGAAAAGATATCTCGAATCACTGATGAATCACAACAAATTCAATTGATACACTTTATTGCGTCTGATCTAAGACCAAAAAGTGATTCAAGATTTTTCTGGATGACACCAGAACAAATTGACTCCATAACTCAAATGATAAGACAAAATGCAACTCGTACAGAATATAGAGACGAGTCAACTGTTGCACAATTTGTCTTATCTGAAAATCTTGGAGAAAAAGAATCATCATCAAACAAAAACAAAAAACCAAAACCATCAAAAAAGACTAGAGAAATTCTTGAGGCCATTCCAAATATACTAGTCATTCCAGATGAGAAAGGAAACCCAGACATTTTAGTTGATAAAAAAACTGGTACAGTATCAAAAATAGATACATCATCAAACAAAAAAATCATAAAGACAAGTCACATCCCATCAAAGAAGCTCTACTCCATACCATTTGATGTTGTAAATTTTCTTGAAATGGAGGGACAAATACGACATAAAAACATCACAGGTACTGACAACCTCAAATTGTTCACAGATTCCCAGAAAGATTCTACACAAAGATACACAATATTTTGGAATGTATCATAGAACTTGCAAAATAATAGAGATCTATTATGGTATAGATGCAACATAAAGAGAAACTCTACAGGCTCAAAAATTCTTGAATCATCATATGTTTCAGGATTTTCTCTTTTAGAGATTTCAAAAAAGACCAAAAAACAGTACAGATATACCAAAAAAATAGTTCTAGAGCTGAAATACTCTGGATATCTTGAATCAGAAAGCAAAGGGCGATATTCCATAACTCAGAAGGGTAGGTGGTTTGTCATATGTCAGAGACTTGGATTGTCTTTTTTGTCATTGTGTTTATTGGCTGAAGTTTATCACAGGGTCAATTCCAATCCAGAATTCTTTTACCAGTTTTCATCATTTAGGCAGTGTTATGAGACAGGATATGATGAGAATTTTACATATATGGCAATATATCGCAGACAAAACATTTCAAAATCCCTCAAACATTTGACATCAAGAAATCTAGTGTATGCATTAGGGGATTTTATCAAAATGACAAATACAATGATTGAATTTCTAAAAAAGTATCACCGAGATCTTGAATCGTTATTTTTGTGGTGCAGTGATATGTATGAAAAATGTATTTGCAATACAATTGAAAATAATAATTTTAATGCCAGTGGTATCTTGCAAGGATCCAATTAGAGTGTCAAAAAATGCTACTTTGATTGGGTCTTTTGGTTTTATTCTATATGTTATGAGTGGTTGTGGAGTTTTTCCAGATGAGAATAGTTTTGATACTAGTAATGTTTGGAGTAGCATCTATCTTTGACTATAAATCAAGAAAAGTTCCTGATGTTATCTGGATTGCTGGTATCAGTACAGGTGGAGTGATGTATGTAATTGACTATGAAACATTTTCTGTATACCATGGAGTGAGCATTGTAACCTCTTGCTTTTTTGGTTTTATTTTGTACAGATTTAGGTTTGTCGGGATGGCAGACCTGTTTGGCATCATATCTGTTAGTGTGATACTACCAGTTCATTATACATTTGTAATGGTTCCAATATTAGGAACTATTTTGGCGCTGATTCTGGTCGTATCTACAATCATCTTGTACAATGTGACACTCAATGCAATTGACATGATGTCAAAAAGAAGACTATTTGGAGGATTTGCAGGGGAGCCGCCGTACAGAAAGTTCCTCGCAGTTTTCTTTATTCACAGAAAGAGAGGATACGAGAGATTTGTCATTTCAGCTGAGAGTCAATACCCGGCAATCCCAAAAAACAGGTCATTTGTCCTGATATCTAGGAGCAAGGAAATTTCCCAGGTGGTGGGACTCGTGCAGAATGTGCCGCCATTTGTAGTGTTTATGATGATTGGAATGATCTTACTGTTGTTGCCTGAAATTCTGAATATAGTATTTTCTTAATTTAGACTATAAAATTAATTTATAATTGATCCGAGATATTTTGTAATGTCATGACCGGCAGGATTTGAAGGTTTTTGGTGATTGTTTTGGTACCAACAGGTATGAATTATTATTCTTTTGCATCATTGAAAGTAACTGTACATTCGGTAGTTAATAATATCCTCTAATCATGTAAAAGTAGATGGCAACCAAAATTACAATAGATAATAACCTTAGTGGAACTTTCATAATTTGCTAAAAAAGAGAATCATAGCTTCAGGTTAAAGAAAGATTATGTGGATCATTTGGTGAGCATTCTAACTAAAAGTAGATCGTGTTTTATTTTTAAATAATAAAAACTATTTTTTCTAGTAAATTCATAATTTCTTATAATTTCTCAAAAAATACTATCTTAATCATACTAGATTTTAGTTGCAGATCATGTTGGATCATAATATATTCACAATAATGCTATATTATACATAAAATGACCATACGAGATTTTTACCTAAAGATTGAACAAATTTCAAGTTATAGTCCAGTACACCCTGTTGACAAAGAGCCTCCGGGGGTGGAGTACAGTCGAGACTGTATGTATGGTGAAGGGCATGAGAATGGAAAAATACCACAAGCCGAAGTAGATGCCAGAACCCTTGACGCAATTGTATACCGGGAATACCTGGATAAGGATTTTCTTATTCCAAAACCGGATAAAATGGTAGAATCGGATATCAATGAACCTGTGTTTGACAGTAGGATTGGAACTGTATTGTATGCTAGTCCTGGACAGACATTAAACATTCATGTTTTAAATGCAGATAACAAACCCCATTCCTTTCACATACATGGACTTGAATTTGGGATAGATTCAGACGGTGCTTGGCCCTTTGGTACACAAAATGAGGATGGCTCTAGATCAGATAGGATCTGTCCAGGAGAAAAATGGACTTACATCTTTAATGTCAGAGAGGAGATGATAGGGGTTTGGCCGTTCCATGATCATTTTGGGATGGTAGGAAAAAATATTGATAGAGGTTTGTTTGGAGGACTGATTGTTCAGCCAAAAGGCCAGATCACAATTCCGGAACTTGAAGTTTTTCCAAGAGAGTTTGAAGATTTGCTAGACAGGTATGTAAGAATCAAGGATATAATTGGTGAAGTTCCACAGCCTAGACCCAGACCAGATCCTCCTCCCATATTTGAGAAAGACAGAGTATACATACGCGATCAAGTGGAATTTTTGAAAGAATGGTTGGGTGTTTTTATTGGAAAGCCACCAAAAAAGAAAAGAAAAACACTTCACGTTCCATTGTTTTTCCACAAAATGAAGAGTCATCAAAGCAAACCTGTTTTTGACACAGGAGACATAGAGGAATTAGGCGGAGAACACGAGGTTATTTTTAATAATCAGGGAGCCTTTGATTATTTTTGCATATACCATCCCATGATGGAAGGAAAAATCAATGTTGTCCCAGGAGGATCCCTTCTAGTTACAGTCAACATATTGGATAACCCTCAAATGGGATTTTATCCTCCAATAGTGGATATTGGAATAGGCGGAACTGTGAAATGGGTTAATCAAAGTCAGTTCCATCATACGGCTACTTCAAAGGAAGGTGCATCATTGGCCACCCATTGTTTTAATGGCAGAGGCTTTGTTGGAAACTCTCCTACCATTGTAGCTGAAAGTGGCCAGAAAATAAAATGGTATGTATTTAATTTGGATGTTGGTCACGAATGGCACAATTTTCATACACACTCACAAAGATGGAAATTAGGAAATGAAAACATTGATGTTAGAAGTTTAGGCCCTGCAGAATCATTTGCAGTTGAGACTACCGCACCGCCAGTCCTATTATTTCCAGATAAAGAGATGAATGATCTGCAAGAATGCAAAGTAAAGCCCAAAGATGCAAAGATATACAGACTCAAAGGAGATTTTGTATTTCACTGCCATGTTCACCATCATATGATGAATGGTATGGTAGGTTTGGTGCGCTCGTTCCAAAATGTTTGGCTAACTCCGGATATGATTACAAAGTTAAAAAAGACAAGAGGGTTTCCTCTTGATGATGGTACAAATAATTGTCCAACACTTCCAGAAAGCTGTTCGAATTTAGATCTTGGGAGATGGGAAGAGATACCAGGTGATCCTGAAGTAACATTAATGCATTCTGTATTGTTACCTAAAACACAAAAGGTCTTGTATTGGGGATATACAAGAGCAGATCAATCCAGGCTTTGGGATTATGGAACCAACACCTACTCTTCGCCAGTAAATCAACCGGCTAGTTTACCCGGTGAAAATGAAAACACCTCCAATCTTTGGTCTGCAGAACATTCTTTTCTTGATGATACAGAGGGCACTGCGTTGATTCATGGAGGTTTAACTCAAGGACCAAATGGCACTCCAACTGAATCATTTCTTTTCAGTCCCTCAACACTTCAATGGAGCAAGACTAATTCAACAACGAATCCTAGATTTTATTCTACAACCATTACATTGGCTGATGGAAAATTAATTACCCTCTATGGTTCTAGTTCAAAATCCATCGAGGTGTATACGCCTGGAGCAGGTTGGGGATCTCCAATCAATTTACCCTACCTTAACTACCGATATTATCCGTGGACATTTCTATTACCTGATGGCAGACTCTTTATTGCAGGGCCTGAATCTCCTACTCACAGATTTGATTGGCAAAATCCAATAGTGGATCCTAACAACACTTGGAATACAAATGAGGGTACAAGAGATCAGTCTAGTCAAAACGGAACAGCAGTGATATTTCCGTTAAGACCGCCAAATTATGAACCAAGAGTTATGATTATGGGTGGAAGAAACCCAAATTTAATAAAATCATCTGAGACAATAGATCTTTCCTTGGGTGCCCCATCTTGGTCAAATCTGTCAGATATGAATGAGGCAAGAGGGAATCTCACTTCAGTATTGCTTCCAGATGGCAGAGTATTTGTTGCAGGCGGAATACCAGGTGCACCAGGTGTGAACGATGGAGGTCCATCTGAGATATTTGATCCTCAAAATCCGAATGATGGATGGCAATTGGGACCAATAATGAAGTATCCGAGAAATTACCACTCTTCAATGATTTTATTGCCAGATGGTAGTATTCTAGCAGGAGGAGATCCTAGACAAGCAGGAAATCCAACTCCTCATGAAAGATATTATCCTGGTTACTTTAACAAAACTAGACCACAAATTACAAACATTCCAAACACTACTGTAAACTATGGAAATAATTTTGATGTGCAAACTCCAAATTCACCAGACATTACAGAAGTAGTTTTGATGTATCCTGGTGCTGTAACTCATAGCTTTAACATGACTCAGAGAATAATAGAATGTGAGATTGTAAATAATGTTGGAGGGATTGTACGGGTAAAAGCCCCAACAAATGGCAATATTGCACCACCCGGACACTATCTTGTTTTTATTCTTGATGCAAACAGAATACCTTCTACTGGTGAATGGATACGTCTTAGAAATTAGACCCGAAATGCATCATTACAGAATTGAATCGTTTGGTATGATATTAATCGTGATTCAGGTTAAATTCCATAATAGGGAATTGCATTCTTAGTTTAGTTCTCTAATTCAAGACTGATAGAATTTGAAGGTTATGGGTGATTATTTTGGTACCAAAATAACTTTCATGTTATAATAATTTCTTGAATTTTTTTAGTTATCTAATTCCTTGTAGAAATTTCAGTAAAAATATCCTTCTTTTATCAAAATTTCTCATACCATTTTGATTTCATTTGGGTAAATTCTGGTCACTATCACAAGAAAAGCAGTCAGGAGTACTGGATAAAACAAGAAACTTTTTGGGACAAACAAATGCCAGCATCTCTTGTTGTTCCCTAAAAGTTCCAATATCAATGGATGTAAAATCTGCAATCCAAACAATTCCGGGATTGATTTCATCTACACCCGAAGCAATTCGCTCATTTGAGATATGGTGGGACGGAAAACAAAAGCAGCTAAGGTATGTTTTATCTGCACAAAACAATCTAGATCTGGCAAACTACAAAATATCTTTTCAGAATGTGTATCCCAACGTATCTTTTGTATCTCAACAGGAAACTATTCCTGAATGGTTCTCTCCACATTCATCCTATGAAATATTTGACGTATCACTCCAACATGGCCATTATTCCACTATATTTGATATTGCAACACATCAGC
>Ga0224512_10003327_pt1 | contig 14220 bp, 6 predicted proteins | sample SF_May12_sed_USG_4_FD_169103 | JGI IMG/M metagenome (GOLD analysis project Ga0224512, IMG submission 169103) | Sediment microbial communities from San Francisco Bay, California, United States - SF_May12_sed_USGS_13 | ecosystem: Environmental > Aquatic > Marine > Sediment | place: USA: California...
GAGAAAGCTGACGTGTTGGCCGACGTTGGGATGGTCTCCTCAGCTGCGTGGATCGACTACGATGACGATGGTCAGCTCGACCTGATCGTCGTCGGAGAATGGATGCCGATTCGTGTCTTTCGGCAACAGGATGGCCTGTTTGTGGACCGCACCGCTGAAGCCGATTTTGCCAAAACAAACGGCTGGTGGAATAGCGTGACCGTGACCGACCTGCAGGGAGACGGGTTGCCGGATCTCATCTTGGGCAACTTGGGACTGAACTCCCTGATCCGGGCATCACGTGACGAACCTGCACGCCTCTACATTCATGACTTCTCTCAGAACGGAGCGCCGGAGCAGGTTCTCACCATCTACAAGAACGGCGTGAGCTACCCGCTGGCAGGCCGGGACGAGTTGGTCCAAGCGATTCCGCAGTTACGAGACAAGTTCGGCTCTTACTCCGATTTCGGCGCCAGCCAAATCGAGGACATCTTCCCTCGATCAGAACTGCGACGGGCAGAGGTGCGCGAGGCATATCTGTTCGCCAGCTCGGTCGCGCTGAACAGCGGAGATGGTTCCTTTGACCTCAGGCCTCTACCCACCGAGGCGCAATTCGCCCCGATCTACGCTGCGCTGCCCGGTGACTTCGATGGTGACGGGTACACGGACGTCGTCCTCGCCGGCAACTTCTCTGGGGTCCCGCCTGTTCGGGGGCAGTACGATGCCAGCTACGGTTTGTTGATGCGGGGAGACGGCACCGGTAGCCTTGCAGCGGTTGACCTGGAGGCGAGCAATCTGGTCATCGACGGCCAGGTAAGAGACTTGGCATTGCTGCGACATGCCGATGGTGGCCGACTGATCGTCGTGGCGCGGAACGATGACTCGCTTCAGATTCTTCGTCCTTTGCGCTTGCGCTCCCCTCAAAGCGGCGACGCGGTGAACGCTCCCTAATCCAACGCGATGGATGAAGCGACTGGCGCGGTGGGCTGCACCACCTGCCTACGAGCCGTCCACCACATCTCGACGAGCAACGCGACGGGTCCCACGAGGAACAGGGCGTAGAACGGCGCATAGATCACCTCTGCCAACCTGAGAAACATCTCAACGAACGCGACGAAGCAGGCGACGACCACGGCGCCCCACGTGGACGACACCGTGGTCTTCGGGTCGGTGATCATGAACAGCGCGAAGAGTTGGTACATCGGACCCGTGATGGGAGCGACCTCGGCCGCGTACGAGCTGCCGGTGATCAGACTGCGGACGATGGCAAAGGCGAAGAAGGACGCCACATAGGCCAGCGTGATGTGTGCACGCTTAGCCCGCCAGATCGTGAAGAGACCCACCGCCCAGATGACGAGCATGGGCCACAGGTCGTTGCCCCATTGCACGCTCAATGGTGCCACGGCGAACGGTGCCAGGAAGAGCAGAGCACAGATACCGAAGTTGGTGGGGTTCCAAAGATGCCGCCGCTTCGTGCGCAAGACGTACTTCGACATGATGGAGATCACGCCACCGAGCGCGTAGGGCCACAACAAGGGCGATCGCACGAGAATGGATATGCTGATGCCGGAGATGTACGCGCTTGCGATCTGAGGTGTCTGGCCCGTCAGGAGCCGCCGCAACGAAAGCTCGGTAGCGATCGTCGCGGCGACAGCGAGAAGGATGGCCTCGTACCCACGCAGCACCCCGAACGACCAGTGGGCGCCCAGCAGGATCAGCGTGATGAGGAGGGGCGCCGTCAGGCGCCGGTCGAACTTCACTGGGGCTCCATGATGGTGTGAAGGGTGTTCGTGGCGAGCATCGGAATTACCTGCTCCACGCCCGAGGGCCAGCGGATGACGACCGAGTCGACCTCCGAGGCTTTGCCCAGCCCAAAGTGCGCTCGGCGCTGGTTCTGCGCGGCGAACCCATTACCGCCTTCTATCTGTTGAACCTGCTCCAAACCGTTCCAATACAAGCGAATCTCCGCTCCGATCGCGCTGCGGTTGCTCCGCGTTCCCTGCAGGGCAAACGCCAGCCAGCCGTGATTCGGCGTCACCGTGTTCTTGTACACGAGAAGCGGTCCGCGCTGGTTCGCCACGACGGCGTCGAGGACACCGCGGTTCCATAGGTCGGCAAACGCCACCGAGCGACCATCGTTCGCGTTGACGGCTCCGATCGCGCGGGTGACGTCCCGGAAGCGTCCGGCACCGTCATTCAGCCACACACGGTCCTCCTGATACCCCGAGAGGCTGCGGCCGCGCATGGCAGGCCAATGGCTCGCGTCGGCGATAATGTCGCGATGGCCGCCGGCAACCATCGAATAGTCGTACCAGTAACTCTCGCGCCTCTCGCCCGACACGTAGCCATTTGTCACGAAGAGATCGAGCCACCCGTCATTGTTCAGATCGCCGAATTGAGCACCGAACGCAAACCCGGCCAGCTCGACCCCCATGGCACCGGCGAGGTTCCGATAGCTGGGCTCATCGCCGGGGTCTTGCGTGGGCACCCACAGGTCGTTGCCGTGGATCAGCACTCCGGGCTCGGAGATATTGCTCACGTAGAGCGTCCACTCCCCACGGTTGAACACGTCCCCGAACGACGCGTTCATGCCGCTCTTCGGCGTGCGTGCAAGGTTTGCTGCGCGCCCGACCTCGCGGAAACGCTGGCCTCCCTCGTTGAGATAGAGCTCGTTGATGCCGTAGTCGTTGGCCACGAAGAGATCCGGATCGCCGTCGCCATCCACATCGGCCGTCGCAGCGGCGAGAGTCCAGCGTCTGGTGGTCAAACCAGCGGCGTCGGCGACTTCCTCGAACGAGCCATCACCGCGATTGCGGAGGAGATAATTTCGCCCACCGTTCTGCGCGTACTCGAAACTCTCCGGCATGATGCGCGTGTGCGGCAGGTTCCACAGATCCACATCTGCGGGGTAGAAGCAGCCCACAAAGAGATCGAGCCAGCCGTCCTGGTCGAAGTCGAACCAGACAGCCGTGTTGGCGTTGATCCAAGCGGGAAGCGCGATCCCCTCCGTGACACGTGCGAATCCCCGACCCGAGTCGTTGTGAAACAGCGCAGGCTGACCCCACTTGTAGAGAAACAGGTCTTCGTAGCCGTCGTTGTCGTAGTCGCCCCAGACGGCACCCATTGAGACACCGGTGCCTTCCCGATTGAGGTCCGCCACACCCATGCGAGCTGCCACATCTTGGAACGTCCCGTCGCTCCCGTTGCGATAGAGCGCGTTCCGACCCCCCATAGCACTGCTCGTCACGTACAGGTCCTGCCAGCCATCGCGGTCGAAATCCGTCACCGAGACGGCAGCGCCGTACGCGGCTACCGCCGGCATGATGGGCTCGAGCTTCGAATCGAGCAGCGGGGGCTCGTGGCTGAACCGGATACCGACTGCGCGTGACACCTCTTCGAACGCAAAGCCATGCCGCTCGAGTGCCGCCGCTGTACTCAAGGCGCCTTCCTCGGAGGCCGAGGAGAAATGCCGGATGGCTAGCGGCGTTGCGAGGAGCGCGAGGAAGACGAGAGCCGCGACGACTCTCAACACCCGTCGCCGCGTCGCCGTCGCGTCACCGGTCATGTGTTGGTGCGAGTGCACGATGAAAGTTCCGTGCTGTCACGTAGCGGGTGTGAAAGGTCTCCCAGTCCTTGGGGTGGCGGCGGTACGCCGGATCATCCTGCAAGCGGCCTGGCGGACGGGAATAGTCGGCCAGTCCATGGTATGGTAGGGGGAGAACCGTGGTGGAAAAACCGGTGTTGTAATCCCCGTCCTTTACCCAGCCATCGCCGATGAGTACGAAGTCGCGTGTCCAGCCATCGCTGGGAGGACTCAGGGCGGGGAACTGAAGCACCAACTCGTCTCCAGCGTTCATGATGACGTAGCGGTCGTCCACCGCCTCGTTCAAGAGGCCAACGTCGCCGAATCGAGTGTAGAACCCGACAAGGTCTCGCCATAGGGGTGCGGTGGTGGCAATCGTGCTGTAGTCGGGAAGCTCGGGCGCTTTGCGGCTGGCCTGAGTGACTTCCGAGAAGCCGCGGTAACGTAGTTCGGCAGTGGTGGGCAGGAGTCGGCGGGTGGTGATTGTTGCATCGGGCCAGCCCACGGCCCATGAGATCCGGTCCCAGTAGATCTCCATGTTGGTGCGCAGCCGCACGTGGCGCGGCGTGCCCGGGCGGAAGGCGTGTTCGAGGTCGATGAGCATCGTCTTCGTCTTCCCAGCCGGGAATCCGAGATCGGACTCGACGATGTTCCATCCTCCCTTGCCGTCCGGCACCTCGAGGGTGAGCCCGTGCGGTACCGGATGGTCGCCTTGGGTCACGGCGACATTGATCGAGGCGTCGGTGGGGTACACCCACCCGGATGCTACCAGCCAAAGCGGTCCGTCGGTCGGCACGTCGTCACCGAGGGAGACCTCGACGAAGTGCTCGCTGGCGATTCCCTGGTAGGGACCGAGCTCGAAGGTGTCCAAGAACTGCTCGTCGCGTTCATGGATGAGCGCCGTCACGTCGCCGCCCGTCTGATCCCACGCCTGTGCAACGGGGCGAAGCGGTTGCATCGCATGAACGGCAGGTGTCGGCGCCGGAAGCGTGAAGCGCTCGTCCACGAAGACCTCGGTGCCCGCCGGATGGTCCACGACGAGCAGCGCAACGTGATCGAAGAAGTGTGTCTCCCACAGGTCCGCCGTGATGCGTACGTCGTAGACCCCATCGCGGGCGGCCAATTGGTCACCGCGGATCTTGATCCAATCTTCACTGTGGATCACCGCCGCTTCCCCCTGCGCGTTGATGCGCAGGCCGAGCGCGGTTCGCCATATGAAGTCCGAGACGAATCGCATCGCCTCGCCGTCGAACGCAAAGACCCAGGGGCACGAGCCCTTGAGCCGCTGACGGGTGAGAACGGTCTCGTTGGTGGCGGCGAGGTTGAACTCGGCCTGGACGGTGCCGTTCGGCCAGATGATGCGCGCGACGTCGACCAGTGGGGCTTCGCCGGTGCCAAAATGGACGGTCGGACCCTGGATCACCTGCTTCTGGTACAGCAAGCCCGCCCGAATTTCGATCTCACCGCCGATGCCGAACGAATTGATGCGTCGGTCGCCCGTGGCCTCTGCTGCCCGCGGGCGGATGCTGGTCGAGTAGTAGTCGAAGGTTCCCTCGTTGACGAGCAACCGGGACTCTCCGTCTGACGATACCGCTATCAAGTCGAGCCGACCTTCACCGCTGATATCCGCCACACTGGTGATCTGGCCTTCGATGGGTGGGAGCGAATGGATCCCGAGCGCCGTGTTCAGCCACGCCCGAGCGCCATCCGGTGTGGAAGCCACCACGTCGAGGTCGCCGTTGTTGTCCAGGTCCGCTACGAAGAGCCGGGTCGATTGGACGTTTGCGGGAGCGAACTGCAGCCACCGTCCGAGCTCGCTGACATCCCACGCGTCGTCGATCATCGAGAGGCGGCGTAGCCCACCGTCTGCCCCGAGGAGTATCAGGTCGAGCGTCGCGTCCTGATTCAGGTCAGCCGCGGCGACGGCGTGCACGGAGCCGACCGCGTTCGGCAGGGTGAAGGGCTGGAACTGGGGGAGGCGGTAGCGCCCGTTGCGGAACACTCGGAGGCGCCCCGCTGCGTCGAGGAGCGCGGCATCCGGGTCGCCGTCCGCGTCCAGATCGGCCCATACGAAGTCGCGCAGGCGGGTCACGTCTTCGAAGGCGCGGTACACCTCGAATGTCCCATCGCCCCGGTTCCGCAACGCAACAGGCGGACCATCAACCCGTGCGAGCACGAGGTCCAGATCGCCTTCCATGTCCAGGTCGGCAGCCCAAGCGCCGGCGTATGCGGCGTGAGCGACCCCAGGGGCAATTGCACGGCTGGTCGCGTCGACAAAGGAGCCAGACCTGTCCTGACTGAACACGCGAAGTCCACCGGGTCCGGCCAGCACGAGGTCCACGAGGAAATCGTAGTTGTAGTCGAGCGCTGCGACGCCAGATGATGAGAGCGGAACCGCGGACGTCCCTCCCGGAAACGTGAACGACTCAGCCTGACCGGGCTCGGTGGAAACCCACAGGGTTTCGCGACTCGCAGCGACCATCGCCAACGGCACGTCATCACTGAGCCAGAACGTGCGCACCCAACTGACAGGGCCTCTCCCCACTGTGAGCGTCTCAGGTATGAACCGAAGACCCGTATCCGGCGCCGCCGATAGCGCGGTAGGTGTCGGAAGTCGCACGAAGCGTGTCAGCAGGACGTCCATTCGGCTTGGTGACGTGCGTACGGCCTCCTGGTCGTCGCGGTAAGCGGGCAGGGGCTGCAACACCGAATGCAGAAACCCGATCAGCGTCGCGGCGCGGTCGAACTCCTCGGCCTCCTCCGCGGTCCGCACTGCCTGGAGCTCGGCCGTCAGGGAGAGTGACAAAGAATCGGCCCGGACTGCAACGCGGTCGAGCGTTTGCTCGAGCGTCCCGATGTCGCGCAGCTTTGCAGCGAGGCGTGCGCGCTCGAGCAGGGCGACGAGATTCTCAGGCTCCGCGGCCAGGATCCGGTCGATCAACTGCTGCGTCTCGGCCTCGCTTCCTGGCCGACCTTCCTGCTCGACGAGTTGGGCCAGGAGGTAGAGCGCTTTGAGACTCTGGGCGTCCAGTTCGATGGCGCGGCTGAGGAGCGCCGTCGCCGAGTCGAGGCGACCGCGCTCGCGCTCGACGATCGCGGAAACGAGCTGGATGTGACTGTTCTCTGGTGCAAGCACTCGCGCCTCGAGCAACCGGTCAGCCGCCTCGCCCAGCTCGCGCCGCTGAAGCGCGATCAGTCCGAAGTTGGCCCAGCCGGCTGGTTCCTTAGGGACGAGCTCAGTGACGCGTTGGAACGCGGCCGCCGCCAGCCCGCTCTCGCCTGCTTGAGCGGCGGCCACGCCCCTGTAGAAAGACGTAACCGCCTCCGCGTAGATTGGCGACGAGGCGTCTGGCAGGGCGTCGCGCTCGCACGCCGCAACACTGAGCGGGAAAAGGAGCGCGGAGGTGATACGAAGAGCGAATCTCAAGATGGCGTGACCGATGTCGTCCAGTGAAGTGCCCACGGAGGCCAGGGTGCCACGCAAGCTAGATTCTGCGGATTTGGGGCGCAAGGCGATGGAGCGGTCTCGAGGGTGCGCAAAGGACCGGGCGTGGCCCCCTGCGAGAGAGGCATTTCGTGACGGCGTACATCGGCGTATACTGGCAATTCGCGTCGGGAATTGTGATTCCATTTCGCCACCAAGACTGTGGGATCCTCCCGCAGGCCTGAGCCAAAGAGGTGCCCGTGGGCTTATTAGCGAGCGTGGACTGGGTAGTCATCGGCTTGTATTTCGTGCTGGTGTTTGGCGTGGCGATCTGGGCCACGCTGCGCGAGCGGTCAACCCGTGGGACGTCACAGGACTACTTCCTGGCGGGACGCAATGTTGGCTGGTTCATCGTGGGTGGCTCGCTGTTCGCCTCCAATATCGGATCGGAGCACCTCGTTGGGTTGGCGGGAACCGGCGCCGCGAGTGGTGTGGCGGTTGGACAGTTCGAGATTCTCGCCTCGCTGATACTCCTGATGCTCGGCTGGGTGTTCGTGCCGTTCTATCTGTCGAGCGGTGTCTTCACCATGCCGGAGTTTCTCGAACGACGATACTCCGAGAGCGCTCGGTGGTACCTGGCGGTGATCTCCATTATCGGCTACGTGCTGACCAAGATCTCGGTGACGATCGCCGCTGGGGGCATCGTCTTCGAGGCAATCATGGGGATCGACTTCTGGACGGGTGCGCTGGTCGTCGTGGTGGTCACCGGCGTGTACACGATCTTCGGCGGTCTCCGCGCGGTGCTCTATACGGACCTCCTGCAGATGTTCGTCCTGATCGGTGGCGCGCTTGCCGTGACCTTCCTGGGGCTCAATGCCCTGGGCGGGTGGAGTGCGATGACGGACACGGTGGGTCCCCAGTTCCTCAGTTTGTGGCAGCCAATGTCGGATCCGGATTTCCCCTGGACTGGTATTCTCTTTGGGGCGCCGATCCTCGGTGTCTGGTATTGGTGTACCGACCAGTTCATTGTGCAGCGCGTGCTTGCGGCGCACAACCAGGATCACGCTCGGCGTGGGACAATCTTCGCGAGCTACCTGAAGCTGCTGCCGCTTTTCATTTTCGTGATTCCCGGTGTGATCGCCTACGCATTGTCGCAGCAGGACCGGTTGCAGCTCGCCACGCCCGACCAAGCGTTGCCCACGCTCATTGCGGTGCTGCTCCCGATCGGGGTGCGCGGGCTGGTCGTGGCCGGGCTGCTGGCGGCGCTCATGAGCTCGCTCTCGTCGGTGTTCAATTCCACTTCCACGTTGGTCACGCTGGATGTCTACAAGAAGCTTCGCCCGCAGGCATCGGAACGACGGCTCGTGCTGGTGGGGCAAATCACCACCGGCATGCTCGTAGTCTTCGGCCTCTTGTGGATCCCATTCATGAAGCTGATCTCCGGGCAGCTCTATCAGTACTTGCAGAGCGTGCAGGCGTACATCTCACCGCCGATTGCGGCGGTATTCCTGATTGGCGTGCTGTGGCGGCGGGTCAACGCGAATGGCGCGATCGCGGCTCTGATCACGGGATTCGTGTTGGGCATGGGACGGCTTGTGGTGGAGATCATCCAGCCGCTCCAGAAGGGGGTCCTGGAGGTTTATGCTGACATCAACTTCCTGCACTTCGCCATCGTGCTGTTTGTGATCTGCACGGCGGTACTGATCGCGGTCAGCCTTGTGACGCCACCGCCGCCCGCCGAGAAGGTGGCCGGCCTGACGTTTGCGACGACGGAGCCACCGGCTGAGGGAGAAACCGACTCCCGCTGGCGCCGCAGGGACCTGATACTGAGCCTGTTTGTGGTGGTCAGTGTCGGATTGGTGTGGATCTACTTCTCATGAGAATTGCGGATTTTAGATTACGGAATGCAGATGGGCGCTTGATCTCAACCAACTCCAATCGCCAATCTGCAATCTGCAATCGCGACCACGTTACCGCCCGACTTCGGTAAGCCCGAACACGTAGCTCTCCAGCGATCCGAGCGATCGCAGCGGGACGTAGCTGTCGATCCGCCCGTCTCCTCGCACCGTGAGGGACGCGCCCTGTGGGCCGCCTAGCAGGTTCTGCGCGTCATATCGGCCTGCCGGAAGTACTCGGGTCTCCGACGAGAGCCTGACGCTCGAGAGCGGTGTCGTCCCCAGGTTGGCCACCACGAGTACCGAGCGATTCCCCTCGCGCCTGACGTACGCCGCCGCAGCATTCGTGCTCGCCGAGAGCGACACCAGCGCACCGTTCGCAAGCGCCGGGTGCTCCGCCCGTAGGTGGATGAGGCGGCGGTACAGACTGAGCAGGGAGTTGGGGTCGGCGTCCTGCACTTCGACGTTCGCCGTGAGCGAATCCTGCTGCAGCGGCTCCCACACGAGACCGTCGGTGAACCCGACGGCGGGGCCGCGAGTCCAGTGCATCGGTGTGCGCAGCCGGGGGTCCGGCTTGTCGCCGCTCATCCCGATCTCCTCGCCGTAATAGACGAACGGGAGACCGGGAAGTGTGAGTAGTAGGGTGGCTGCCACCTTTGCGCGTGCCACGTCGCCGCCCAGTGCGGTGACGGTGCGTGTTTGATCGTGGTTGCGGAGGAACGGTGCCCAGCGCTCGGCCGGCAGCTCACGCTGCAACCGGAGGAAGGGTTGGAGCAGCGTCCTCGCCGAGCCCTCACGCACCGACTCGATGATAGCATCCGAGGCCTCGAAGGCGAAGTACGCGTCCAGCTGATCCGGGTAATACGAGAGCATGGCACCGGTGCTGTCCCACACCTCGCCCACGGTGTACGCGTCGGGCGCAACGCGTCGGACGTGCCCTGCCAACTCTCGAAGAACCGCATGTGTGAGGGGTGCATGCTGGACCACTCTGCCGCTCTCCTCTTCGGTCAAGAAACTGACCGCGTCGAGGCGAAACCCATCGACTCCTAGCTCTTTCAGCCAGAAGGTGGCGATCTCCTTTGCCTCATCGCGCACGGCAGGCGTCTCGTAGTTCAGATCCGGCATGCCGTGCCAGAAGAATCCGTAGTAGTACTCGTCACGCACGATCGACCGGTGCCAGTTGTCGCCGCCCCACGGATTCTTGACGCCCGGGTGCGATGGCAGCCAAATGAACCAGTCGCGGTAGGGCGAGTCGACATTGTGCAGCGCGTCTTGGAAGTGGGGGTGTTCACTGGAAACATGGTTGAGCACGAGGTCGACCAACACACGAATCCCGCGTCGATGTGCCTCGAGCACGAGCAGTCTGAAATCCTCGTTGGTCCCGTACTCGCGGTCGATGCGGTAGTAATCGGTCACATCGTACCCGTGGTAGCTCGGTGACTGAGCGATCGGCATGAGCCAGATGCAGGTGGCGCCGAGGTCGCGCCGCGATGTCGGATCGCCGTCATTGATGTAATCGAGCTTTTGGATGAGCCCCCTGAGATCGCCAACGCCGTCGCCATCGCTGTCGTAGAACGAGCGCACGAAGATCTCGTAGCAGACGGCGCCACGGGTCCATGCCGGAGCTGAGAAGGCCTCACGCTGCTGGCCTTGGAGCGCGGATGGTTCACCGAAGAGCACCAACGGAAACACCAGTGCGAGCATGCGGGGCATTCTCATGCAAAACCGACCTCCGTTGGCGGGCAACGTAGCCGGGGGCCGGCTGCTGAACAAGCGGGCCGGCGGATGCCTACGAATACATCGCGGAGCCCGCGCTCGCTGCGTACATTACAGCTTCCGGCCGCCTTCTTCCTCTGACTACAGCCCGGATGGTTCGCCGATGCACGTGCCCGCATCTCTCCTCGTCGTGCTGTTCCTGCTGCAGGCATGTCAGGCGCCCCCACGGGCGGTGCAGTCCGCGGTTTTGGAATTCCCCGAAGCCGGCGTGGATGACCCGGCAGCCTACGAGGGGTACGCGACCCGGTTCTTTCGGGATGCCCGCGGCAACACCTTGCAGATCTACCTCAATCAACGTGACGGTCGTGTCGTTCACGTTTGGGCAGACGCCGCAAACGAGAGCGCCGCGTTCACGGTTCGCGATGCGGAGGGGCGTGCCGCTCCGGTGACGTGGGGCGGTGCCGGGGTGGAAGCAGGATCGGATGGGCAATCCAGAACGATGCGGTACCAGCTCGCCGCAGACGTCGGCGCCCTCGATATCGGCTGGTTCCTGCTCGGGACCATGCGCCAGGAGCGGGATTTCCAGTATCTCGAGTGGCACAAGCGGCCGTGGGGCGATCCGTCGTTCATCTTGCCGGAGCTGACCGGACTCATCGAAAGCCTCGAGCGTCTACCGGCGGAAGAACAGACCGAGCACTTGGCGCTCCTCGGTGCCTTGAATGTCGAGGAACTACGCTCGCGGCTGGAGCCGCGCGTGAGCCTGACGGCAGACGACGCCGGTTGGAGCGTGCTGGTCGAGCACACGAGCCTGGATGGTCGCAACCGACTCACACTCGAGCTTCACGGTGACGCGGATGCCTCGGCGGCCACGCTTGCGGCCGACAGAGTCGCGGTGCGCGCCATCGACGGAGGGCGCATCGAGCTGGCGGTAGCCGTCACGACAAATTCGGAGGCCCTCACGCCGTTAGGCCGCGACCGGCTCTTCAACGCGGCGTTCGAGGACTACTTCGCGCGGCAGCGGCGCACGGCGGACAGCCTGCGCCTGATGTTGACGGTGGAGCAGGCTGCACGGGATCCCTCACTCCTCGCGTTCCGACGCCTCGAGCGGCAGGTGCTCGGTCTCGAGCTGTTGAGTTCGGAACAAAAGCTCGTGGCGTCGATGCCGAACTACGCGACGTACTTCGGCCGCGACCAGATGATGTCGGCGCTCATGCTGGAGCCGATCTCGTCAGTGGACCTGCAGGAGCTCGTGATCGCGAGTGTGCTGCGCAAGCTCGCTCCGTCGGGTGCGGTGAGCCACGAGGAAGCGTTGGGCGGTCAGGCAATCAGGGAGAACGCTGCGGAATACAGTACCCGGGTCAATGCGTGGGTCGAGGCAAGCGCGAAGGACGCTGCACAGCAAACCGAGCAGCTCGCGCGTGCGCGTGAGTTGCTCAAGGATCTGCAGGCGGTCCGCGAGAACTACCACATGATCGACGACGACTTCCAGTTGCCGGTGCTCGTCGATCGATACCTGTCGCGCTCGGACGTGACGGCCGAGAAAAAGCGTCGCTTCTTGAACGAGCCGGCTGGGTCTGGCCTGTCACGCCTCGAAGCGCTCGCACGGAATCTTGCCTTCGTCGCCGAGCTTTCACGACCCTATGTCGACGACCCAACCGCGACCAAGCTCGTGAGCTTCTTCCACCGTGACGCATCGGGGTGGCTGCCCGGTAGTTGGCGCGACAGCCGCGCGGGATACGGCAACGGCCGGTTTGCGATGGATGTCAACGTCGTGTGGGTGCCCCGTGCACTCGAGTCCGTCGAACGGATCCTCGAAAACGTGAGCGCGCTCGGCCTCTCTGTGGAAGGTGCGTTGTCGGGTGCCCCGATGGACGTTTCGCTGCTCGAAGCGTATCGGCGAGACCCGGCGATGTTGCGCGCGGCGATCACAACGTGGCGCCGCGCCCGACGACACTTCAACGTGCGCGTGCACCCGATCGAGGTGCGACGCACGCTCGATGGTTGGTTCGAGTCCCTGCCGCCGTCCGAACGTGACTACTGGCGACCGCGGTTCGTGGCGGATACGGCTGAGGGACGCCCACTCTGGTTCTTGGCACTCGCTCTCGATGAGCAAGGCCGACCGATCCCGGCCGTGAATACCGACCCAGCGACCGATCTCTTCATTGGGAATTACACGGCGGATATCGTCGAGGGGACAGTCGACCCGAGTCTCGTCTACCAGCTGGTCCGACCCATCATGCGTGCCTACCCGGCTGGATTGTTCGTCGAGGGCTTGGGACCCGTCGTCGTGAACGACGCCTTCGCGAGCACGGCGGTGCAGCAGCGCTTTCGCGAAGATCTCTATCACTCACCGCGCGTGGTCTGGGGCCGGGAAGTGAACCTGCTCCTCCTCGGTCTCGCTCGTCAGATCGACGCAGCCTACGACTCATCCGGGAGGCTGCGAGAAGAGAGTGACGGAACCCGCGCGTATGTGGAGGCGCTGCGCGATGCGCTCGACAGGACACTCGAGGCGGTGGAGGCGTCCGGCCTCGGCCACAATGAGCTGTGGAGCTACCGCATCGATGGCGACGCACTCCGCCCGGCACGCTACGGGACGAGCTCCGACATCCAACTCTGGAATGTGACTGACCTCGCCGTCGGGTTCTTGTTGGATCGATTGCCACCGCGGTGAATGACGGGAGTCTCTGGGACCGCGTAGCGGAAGAGGCATTCCAACCGGAAGATTGTCGGTACGCTAACCACCTTGGGCATCCCAGGCTTCTTGCGAGATGCCTAGAATTGGACCACCAATGTGTCCAACAGTGAGGTGTGTGCAAACTGGATCTGAGTCCTGTACACCTCTCCTGCGCTTTCCACCGACCAGCCGGAGGATAATTCACTCCGATTGTGAACGACTGCAACGGGTCTGAAGGCAGATACGACTTCCGTCTTATTCAAGTGTCCGGCAAATGCTTTCAGTACCACCAGCAGGCTGTTGCTCCGTCGGTTGTACTCGCTTTCCACTAGTATCCCTTCGGTCGAGGCGAGGTAAGGTGCTTCAATCTCCCCGAGTTCTACTTCGATCGTTGTGGCGGCCATCCCTGATCCCGGAAGCACGGCCGAGGATGACGGCCTTCCATCGATCAGCAATCGCCTGATTGTGGGACCGGCCCCGCGCACCAGAACCTGCGCACGGTTTCCGCCTACCGTCAGTCCATACTCGATTTGCTGAGTGTTCTCGGGTACGAACGGCTCGACAGCAATATTCCACTCGTTTTCCCGGACGCCAAACAGCCTGTAGAGCGCATACTGGTACCAGGCGGCCGCCCATGTGAACTGGGGCTTGTCCAGCTGCCCATACGCCTCGTGGTCCTCTGAGTTAGCGTTGCGGAATTCATACATGGCCGGCTGGCCGTTCGGGCTCTTCATTACGCCTTCGAGCGTCATGACATTCTTGATGAATTCGAGTGCCTCTGGTTTCTTCCCCACGGCCATCAGGGCCAGCGCGTACCAGGCATTGCCGTGCGGCCACACCCCTCCATTGAAGTAGTAGTATTTGTCGCCCGCTTCCCCTCCCGAGAACTCGTATTCCTCGATGCGTTCATGGAAATCCATGGGATACGCATTGTACAGCCCGACTTGCT
>Ga0224512_10003328_pt1 | contig 14218 bp, 8 predicted proteins | sample SF_May12_sed_USG_4_FD_169103 | JGI IMG/M metagenome (GOLD analysis project Ga0224512, IMG submission 169103) | Sediment microbial communities from San Francisco Bay, California, United States - SF_May12_sed_USGS_13 | ecosystem: Environmental > Aquatic > Marine > Sediment | place: USA: California...
CACGCCGTCCTGCGGCTCGAGCAGGTCGTCGAGCGATCCGCCGGAGGGCGCGCCGTCGCCGCTGAGGATCGTGAGGTTCTCCGGGTCGAGGAGCAGCGTGCCGGTCGCGCCCGCCGGCGCGCGCAGGTCGGCGAGGCCGCGGTACACGAGTCGCTCCTTGCCCGACACCTCGGCGAAGCCGCCGTCGCCGCTCTGCTCGCCGCCGCGCGCACTGATCTCGCCGTGGAAGACCGTGACCTCGTCGGCCCAGACAATGACCCGGCCGCCGTCGCCCGCTTCGGTGGCGTCGGCGCGGATCTCGGCGTCGGAGCTCACGGCCGTGCGGCGCGCCGTGGGCACCTCGCCCTTCCCCTGGTAATCGCCGCCGATCCGGATCTCGCCGCCGCCGGCGGCGCCGGAGGCGTCGATCGAGGCGTCGCCCACCACGACCTCCTCGCCCAGCACGTCGATGCTCCCGCCGACGCCGCTCGCGTTCGAGGCGTCGATGTCGCCGGCCACCTCGACCCGGCCGCCGGCGCCCCCGGCGATGCGGACGTGGCTCCCGCGCGCGATCCCCGAGTGATTGGCGGCGAGGGAGTAGACGTCGCCCGCCGTGAGGTTCACCTCGCCCCGCCCGGCGTCGAGCAGGCCGGTGTTCTGCACGCCCCAGGGGTCGGGGTCGGAGCCCGGCGCCGGGCCGTCCACCCGGATGAGCACGCGTCCGTCCACGGAGCCCAGGAAGACGTCCTCGCCCGCCACCAGGGCGATCATGCCGTCGGCCGCGATCACCGAGCCGTGATTTGCGACGGTCCGACCCAGCAGGCTCACCGCGTGGCCCTGGATCGTTCCGAGGTTCTCGACGGGGCCCGAGAGCCCCGTGAAGCGATCGATCCCAGCGGCGAAGTCGTCGTCGCTCAGATGGCCGGCCGCGGCGACGAGGCGGCCCACGTCGACCACGGCGCTTCCGCCGAAGAAGACGCCGGAGGGATTCACGATGTAGACCTGCCCGTTGGCGATGAGCGAGCCGTCGATGCGGGTGGCGTCGGGCCCGAGGACGCGGTTCAGGACCCTCGCCGCCTCGCTGGGCTGGAGGAATCGCACCGTCTCGTGAGCCAAGATGTCGAAGCCGTCGAAGTCGATGATGGCGCCGTCGCTGGCGGTGATCTGGGTGAGCGACCCGTCGCGCACGACGTCCACCGTGCCGCGCACGACCCGGTCGCCGCGTGGGGCGGCTTGGCCGGCAGGGATCACCGGCAGCGTCACCAGCAGCGCGACCAGCGCCAGGACCGTGGACTCGCGGGCTGCCTGGGACCGCATCAGTAGAGCACCGTCCCGACCACGTAGAACTCTGAATCACCGACCTCGGTGGTCCCGTCGCTCAGATCGGAGAGGGCGACGGCGGCGTCGAAGCGGAGGCTCAGGTTGCGCAGGAGCTGAAGCTCGATGCCCCCGCCGGCCCCCATGAGCGACTCGCTCGTCTCGAAGTCCAGTCCGCTGCTCGGGTGCACGTAGCCGCCGTCGAAGAACACCCGGAAGATCAGGTCCCAGTCCGGGCGGCCCCAGACTTGCTGCGGGCGCGCCCGGAACGTGCCCATCACGGGGAGCTCCGGGGGCTTCGGGTCCGGCCGGAACAGGCGCGGCAGGTGGAAGCGGTACTCGGCCGAGCCGATCACCGCCGTGTCGCCGGCCGTCGCCGACTGCGGGTAGCCGCGCACCGTGTAGAGGCCGCCGGCCACCTGCTGGAAGTTCGGGACCAGCCGGAAGTCGAAGGCCCACTGCCCCTTGAGCCCGAAGGCCAGCTCGTGCGCGAGTGTGGAGCTCCGGGGCGTGTTCGGGTCGAGCCACGCACCGCGGTTGACGAGCGGCTCCAGGTAGAACGAGAAGGCGGCGTCCCACTGGAGGATGGCGAAGCTCCGGTCGGCGTCGATGCGGCCGAGGACGTCGAGGTCCACCCCGCTCGCGGTATTCGCCAGGGAGCCGAGGTTGCCCTCGACGTTCAAGCTGGCCTGGAGGGCCGAGGTGTTCGTGTCGCGTCTGGCGACCACGCCGAGATTCGGAAGCAGGAAGTTGGAGTCTCCCTTCGTCCCCAGGAGATCGTTCTCCACCTCGATCCACTGCCAGCGGGCACCCGCCTGCACGTCCAGGAAGAGCTGGCCGCTCTGGAAGGTGTTGTGGGCGACCTGCCCCCCGGCCGCCCACTCCCGGCCCGCGAAGCCCGCGAGCGAGAATCCGACGTCCGTCCCGTCGAAGCGGCTCGCGCCGCCGAAGACCTTCCCGCGCCACCGGGGTGCCCGCAGCGTGAACGGGGTGTCGTAGGAAGCGGTGATGCCGTGGACCTCGTCGAAGTCGCCCGTGACGTAGTCGAGGCGGAGGCTGTCGTCGCGGCCGAGAAGCTGGTTGTGGCTGAAGCCGAAGCGCTGGCGGTTCTTCGTGGTCGCGCTGGTGCCCGTGTTCGAGTACTGGCCGTAGACCAGCCACGGCTTGTTCTCGGCCACGCGGTAGACGACCTTCGTCGTCCCGGGCTGGGGACCCGGCGACAACTCGGCGTCGACGCGCCGCCCAGGATGGCGGCTCAGCGCGAAGGCATAGTCGTTCAGCTCCCCGATGCGCAGGAGGTCCTGCTTCCCTCCGGGCTGCACCGGGGAGAGCGCCAGGATCCACTCGTGCGCCGGGTGGTTCGTGCGCTCGCCCACGCCGAGCCGGCCGAAGCGGTCGCCGTCGGCGAGGGTCGCGACGTCGGCGGTGCGCCCCGTCCAGATGCGCAGGCGCAGCTTCGTGTTGCCCTCTTCGCGCAGATCCCGGCCGGTCCCGGGCTCGATCTCGGGGACGGTGACGAAGATGCCGTCGAGCCCGCGGCGGCTGTAGTTGAGCACGATGTACCAGTTGATGTGCTGGAGCGCGCTGGGGAAGAAACGCGCGTTCTGCGGGAGCGACGAGAGCTTCATGCGGTAGGTGCGGTCCACGGGCCGCGGCGCCACGAAGCCCCGCTCGGTGGCGCGCAGACCGACCTCGAGATCGAGGACCTGCCCGATCGGAGGATGGTCCGGATGGTCGAGCGCGTACTCGACGACGAACTCGCTGACGGGGTAGCTGTTCCGCTCGTTGTCGAGCTGGAGGGCCGCGGCGGGAGCGGCCGCGATCCACAGCGCGAAGACCACCCCCCGGGCGCACGCGGCGGCGCGTCTCGTCCCCGGCTCTGCGCTTCGCATCCGCCTTCTCCACCCGTCCTGTCGCCGGTACTGAGCCGCCGAAGGCGGAGGCTCCCCGTGGGGTTCCATTCTAACCCGGTTTGGCTTCCCGGGGTGGGTCTCGGGCTTCAGCGGTAGTCGTGGGAGGGGGGCAGGGCGTCGCGAGCGACCAGGGGGCGAAGCTCGCGCACGCGCACGTGGATCACACCCTCGGCGCTCTGGAGGGGGCCCGCGATCTCGATGATCGAGGCGGTGTGCAGCGGCACGCGGAAGCGCCGGAACTGCTGCGGGGTGAGGATGGCGTTGGCGGTGCCCGTCTCGTCCTCGAGGGTGAGGAAGCAGAAGCCCTTCGCCGTTCCGGGGCGTTGCCTCACGATGGTGTGGCCCGCGGTGCGGACGAAGCGCCCGTCGCGAGCCCCGCGCAGCTCCGCCGCGCTGAGCACGCCGCGCGCGCGCAATTGCGGTCGCAGGTGCTCCATGATCTGCGGGCCGGTGGTGAGCCCGCTGAGGCGGTAGTCGGCAAGGGTCGTCTCCAGCGGTGACAGCTCGCCGAGAGGTGAAGGTCCCGCAGGAACGGGGGAGGCGCCCGCGAAGAGGGAGCGGCGGTCGCGCTCCACGGCGGCGGCCTGCCACACGGCGGAGCGCCGCGTGCGGGCCCCGGAGTCGATGGAGGCGAGCGCGCCGAGCTCCGCCAGCGTGTCGAGTTCGTCGCGGCGCAGCGCCACGCGCCGGGCGAGGTCGGCGCTGCTCGCGAAGGGGGCGCGCCGGCGCTCGGACTCGATGGCGACCCCGGTCTCCTGCCGCAGCCCGGCGACGTATCGCAACCCGAGTCGGACCCGTCCGACTTCGCTCGGCTGCGCCTCGCTGCGCGGCCTTCGGCCTTGCGGGCTCGCTGCGCGCGCCGCTTCGCGGCGCTTGCTGTTCGACTCCGCTCGCCTAGGGCTCGCTGCGCGCGCCGCTTCGCGGCGCTCGCTGTTCGACTCCGCTTCCAGGGTGCACTTCCAGCTCGAGTGGGCGACGTCGATGGGGCGGACCTCGACGCCGTGGCGCTGCGCGTCCTTCACGAGCGTGGCGGGGCCGTAGAAGCCCATGGGCCAGGCGTTGAGGATCCCGGTGACGAAGGCGGCGGGGTGGTGCGCCTTGAGGTAGGCGGAGGCGTAGGCGATCAGCGCGAAGGAGGCCGCGTGGGACTCCGGGAAGCCGTAGAGCGCAAAGGAGGTAATGCCGCGCAGGATCTCCTCCTGCGCCCGGCCGACGATCCCCCGGGCGCGCATGCCCTCGACGAGCCGCTGCTCGATCCGGCTCATCCGCTCTACGGAGCGCTTGAAGCCCATGGCGCGCCGCAGCTCCTCGGCCTCGCCGCCGGTGAAGCCCGCCGCCACCATGGCGATGCGCAGCAGCTGCTCCTGGAAGAGCGGCACGCCGAGGGTGCGCTCCAGGATCGGCTCGAGAGAGGAGTGGGGATAGACGACCGGTTGGCGCCCCGCGCGCCGGTCGAGGTAGGGGTGCACCATCTGCCCCGTGATCGGACCCGGCCGGATGATGGCCACCTCCACCACCAGGTCGTAGAAGCGCTCGGGCTTCATGCGCGGGAGCGTCGCCATCTGGGCGCGGCTCTCGATCTGGAAGACGCCGATGGTGTCGGCGCGACGGATCATGGCGTAGGTCGCCGGGTCGTCCGGGGGGAGGTGGGCGAGGTCGAGGTCCGTTCGCTCGTGCGCGCGCACCAGCGCGATCGTCTCCTCCAGCGCGGCCAGCATGCCGAGGCCCAGGAGGTCGATCTTGATGATGCCGAGGTCCGCGCAGTCGTCCTTGTCCCACTGCACCACGCGCCGGTTCGCCATTCGCGCCGGCTCGATGGGCACGATCTCGTCGAGCGGCCCCGCGGCGATCACGATGCCGCCGGTGTGCTGGCCCAGGTGGCGGGGCAGCCCGCGGACGCTCTCCGCCAGGTCGAGGAGCGCGGCGATGCGCGGGGCCGCGGGGTCGACGCCCGCCTGGCGCAGGGTGGCGGAGAGCGCTTCGAGGTCGTCGCGGTGCTCGAGGCTCGAGATCAGCTTCGCGAGGCGGTCGATGGCGTCGGGCTCCATGCCGAGCACCTTGCCCATCTCGCGCACGGCCAGCCGCGTGCGGTAGCTGATCACCACCGCCGTCATGGCGGCGCCGCGCTCACCGTACTTCGCGAACACGTACTGGATGACCTTCTCGCGCGGCTCGCCCGAGGGCAGGTCGAGGTCGATGTCGGGCCACTCGCCGCGCTCCTCCGAGAGGAAGCGCTCGAAGAGCAGGTCCATGGCGATCGGGTCGATGGCGGTGATGCCCAGGGCGTAACACACGGCGCTGTTGGCGGCGGAGCCGCGGCCCTGGGCGAGGATGTGCTGCGCCTTCGCGAAGCGCGCGATGTCGTGAACGATGAGGAAGTAGCCCGGCAGGTCGAGCTTTTCGATCACGGCCAGCTCGCGCTCGAGCTGGGTGCGGACCCGCGCGGGGAGGGACGTGCCGTAGCGCTCGCGCGCGCCGCGGAAGGTCAGGCTTCGCAGCCACGCGGCCTGGGTCTCGCCGCGGGGAACCGGGAACTCCGGAAAGCGGTAGCCGAGGTTCTCGAGGGTGAAGGCGCAGCGCTCGGCGATCTCGACACTGGCGCGGAGCCACTCGGGACGATCGGCGAAGCGCTCGGCCATCTCGCGCGGCGGGCGCAGGTGCCGCTCGGCGTTGGGCGCGAGCCGGCGGCCTGCGCGGTCGAGGGTGGTTCCGAGACGCAGGCAGGTGAGGGCGTCGAGCAGGCGCCGGCCCTCGGGCCGCGCGTGGGCGACGTCGTTGGTGGCGACCACGGGAACCCGCCGCGCCTCCGCCAGGGCCGCCGCCCGGCGGCTCTCGGCCTCGGCGGCGCGGCCGAGGTGGCGGGAGACGTCGACCCACAGGCGGCCGCTCCCGAAGACGGCGCGGGCGCGGTCGAGGATCGCGGGCGAGAGCGTGCGGTCGCCGCGCGCGAGCGCGACGAGGCCCGCGGCGTGCTCGTCGACCTCCTCCCACGTGACGAGAGATTCGCCCTTGGCGCGATTCGCATGGCCGTGAGTGAGCAGGCGGCACAGGTTGCGGTAGCCCTGCCGGGACTCGACGAGCAGGAGCAGGGAGCCCGGCGCGGTGCCGGCATCGAGGGTTACCTGGGCGCCGACGATGGGGCGGATTCCGGCGGCGAGCGCGGCCCGGTGGAAGCGGGGGGCGCCGTAGACGCCGTCGCGGTCGCCCAGGGCCAGGGCGGGGGAGTCGAGATCCGCGGCGCAGCGGACGAGGTCCTCGGGGTTGGAGGCGGCTTCGAGGAACGAGAAGCTGCTGCGGCAGCGCAGCTCGACGTAGCTCGAGTTCGACTTCGCTCGCCTTCGGATCGCTGCGCGGCCTTTGCGACCGGGGCCGGGACCGGGGGGCATGCGGATCGACTTTTGCTTTTTATTCGCTCTCTGTCAAGGGCATGTCCGGCCTATGCTGTCGGCGTCGCGGAGGGGGACCACGCGTGGCATCCATCGTGATCGTGGGCGGCGGCGTCGCCGGCCTCACCTGTGCCTGGCACCTGCGCCGCGCCGGCCACGACGTCGAGGTGCTCGAGGGCGCGCCGGAGCCCGGGGGTCGCCTGCGCACCGAGAGCCGCGGCGACTACGCGCTCGAGTGCGGTGCCCGGTCCGTCGCCAGCGGCCATCGCAACTGGCACAGCGTCGTGCTTGCCCTCGGCCTCGGCGACCGCGCGTACGCGCTGCCGCGCTCCCGCAGCGCGGTGCTGCGCGACGGTGCGCTCCACAGCGCCGATCTCACCGCGCCGCTCGAGTTGCTGACGACGACGCTGCTGTCGGTGCGCGCCCGGGCGCGGCTGCCGCGGCTGGCGCTCGAGGTTCTGGCCCACGCGCGCGTTCTCGATCCGCTGCGACCGGAGCGCGCCGCGGCCCTCGACGGCGAGGATCTCGCCGACGGGGTGCGGCGCACGCTGGGCGAAGAGAACCTCGAGTACCTGCTGGCGCCGGCGTTCGCGTCCCGCTTCGGCAGCGCGCCCGAGGACCTCTCCTGGGCCTTCGCGCTGCTGGCCCTGCGCCTTCGGGCCCAGGGATTCCGCGAGGAGTCCCTCCGCGGCGGCCTGGGCGGGGTCACGCGGGCGCTGGCCCGACGCGTACCCGTGCGGACGAGCTGCGAGGTCGTCTCCATCGAGACGGAGACCGACGGTGCGCGCGTCCGCTACCGGGCGCGGGGGCGGCCGGGGAGCGCGATCGCCGACGCTGTGGTCGCGGCCGTGCCGGGCTCGGAGGTGGTGCGCCTGTGCCCGAAGCTCACGCCGAGCGAGCGCGGCTTCTTCGAGGAGGTGCGATACGCGCGGGGAATCGTCGCGCACCTGCTGCTCGAGAAGGCGCCCGCGGCGCTGCCGTGGTCCGGCGTCGCGTTCCCGCGACGCGAGGGCCTGGATCTCAACGGTCTCATCGTCGATCACCACCGGATGGGTGCGGCGCCCCCCGGTGCCGGCCTCGTGAGCGCGGTGCTCGACCCCGGCGCGTCGGCTCGGATGTGGCAGGCGCCCGACGCCGAGGTCGGCGCCCTCGTCGTCGACCGGCTGGCGCGCACGCCGATCGGAACGCTGGCACCGCGCGAATGCGTCGTGCACCGCTGGCCCGCGATGCTGCCGCAGTTCGGAGTGGGGCATCTGCCGCGCCTCTCGCGCTTCCTCACCCGCATGGACCGCTCACCGCGGCTCGCCTTTGCGGGCGACTACCTGATCGGCCCGTACGTGGAGGCCGCCGTCGCCAGCGGAATGCGCGCCGCCAGCGAGATCGCGCGGGGCCTCTGAGGCGGACCGGGACGGCGATCGGGGCTACGACGGGGGGCCAATCCCGGACCCGGCGCGTCGGACGCCTCAGGGTGCGAGCGCTTCCGCGTCGGCGACGAGGTCCTCGAGCAGCGCGAGCCCCTGGTCCCAGAAGCCGGGCTCGGCGATGTCCAGATCCATGCGGGCGAGCAGCGCCTGGGGCGTGTCGGAGCCGCCGGCGCGCAGCAGGTCGAGGTAGCGCGGCACGAAGCCCGCCCCTTCCTCGTCGTAGCGCCGCAGGAGCGCGAGGACGAGCAGCTCGCCGAAGGCGTAGGCGTAGCAGTAGAACGGCGAATGCACGAAGTGGGGGATGTAGAGCCACCACCAGGCGTAGTCGTCGGAAAGCTCGACGGCGTCGCCGAACATCGGCCGGTTCGCCTCCATCCACAGCTCGTTCACCCGCTCGATGGGGAGCTCGCCCTCGCCGCGGCGCGCCGCGTGCAGCGCCTCTTCGAAGCGGGTCATCGCGACCTGGCGGAAGACGGTGGCGAACGCGTCCTCGATCTTTCCGCACAGCAAGCCCAGGCGCACCCGGGAATCCGTCTCTTCCCGCAGCAGCCGGCGGAACACGAGCATCTCGCCGAACACGCTCGCGGTCTCGGCCGTGGTCAGCGGCGTGTCCTGTTCGAACAGGCCCTGCCCGCGCGCCAGGAACTGGTGGACGCCGTGCCCGAGCTCGTGGGCCAGGGTCATCACGTCGCGCAGCCTGCCGGTGTAGTTGAGGAGCACGTAGGGATGCACGCTCGGGACCGTCGAGGCGCAGAAGGCGCCCCCCCGCTTGCCGGGACGCAGCTCGGCATCGATCCAGCGCTCGCCGAAGAAGCGCCCCGCCACGTCCGCCATCTCGGGTGCGAAGTCTCCGTAGGCGTCCATCACGATGCGGCGGGCGGATTCGAAGCTCCGCAACGCCGCCTCCGCGGAAACCGGCGCGTAACGGTCGTAGTCCTCGAGTCGCGCGAGTCCGAGGAGCCGCGCCTTGAGCCGGTAGTAGCGCGCGACGAGGGGAAAGCGCGCCACGCAGGCCGAGAGCAGGGACTCGACGCCGGCGCCGTCGATCTCGTTGGCCAGGTTGCGCGCCGCCATGGGCGCCTCGAAGGTGCGCAGCCGGTCTTCGACCGCCTTGTGCTGGAGCAGCGTGTTGAACACGAAGGACAGCGGGCGCGCGTTCTCCTTCAGACCGGCGGTCAGCGACTTCGCGGCCTCCCGTCGCACGGCGCGGATGGGATCGTAGAGACGGGATAGTACCTCCTCCTCGCCGAGCAGGTCGGTCTCGCCGTTCCGGCCGACGCGAAAGCGCAGCGAGCTGACGAACTCGTCGAAGAAGCGGCCGAAGGCGCGCGGACCCGTGTTCGCCGTCTCCTCGAGGATCCGCTCCTCCGGCTCCGACAGCACGTGGGGCCGGTAGCGGCGCATGGCCGAGAGATGGTGCCACCGCCGTGCGAGCGCGGGGTCTCCGAGCAGCGCGTCGACGGATTCGGAGTCGAGCGCGACCCATTCGAGCTCGAAGAAGAGCAGGGTCGTCCGCACCTCCGTCGCCCGCTCCTGCACGTGCTGGAGGAGCGCGCCGTGGCGCTCGCTGGCGGTGTCGGCGGCGAACAGGAGCTCCGAGTACGCCGCGGCCTTCGAGACCGGCTCGAGTAGAGTCTCGTACTCGTCGACGGCGCGGGCGAGTTCCGTCGCGGTGAGCTTCGCGACGCGGCCGCGGAAGCCGCCCTCGAAGGCGCGCGCATCGGCGAGCGCGCGGTCGAGGTCCGCGTCGATGCGCGGGTCGTCCGGACCCGTGTAGAGATCGGAGAGGTCCCAGCGGAATCCCGCGGCGAGCGCGCCTTCGCCCGCGCCAGGGGTCGCTTCGCCGTCGTCCATCGCGTGCGAAGATACCGCGGTAGACTCGCTCGCACGATGCCGGCGAGGCGACATGTCGTCCTGCACGCGGACATGGATGCGTTCTACGCGTCCGTCGAGCAGCGCGATCGGCCCGAGCTGTGCGGCAAGCCAGTGATCGTCGGCGGGACCGGAGACCGCGGGGTCGTATCGGCGGCGAGCTACGAGGCGCGCCGCTACGGCGTGCACTCGGCCATGCCCACGGTAGAGGCGCGGCGTCTGTGCCCGGAGGGGATCTACCTGAGCGGCGACATGCGCCGCTACGGCCGCGAATCGAAGCGCCTGTTCGAGATCTTTCGCCGCTTCACACCGCTCGTGCAGGGGCTGTCCCTGGACGAGGCCTTTCTCGACCTGAGCGGAAGCGAACGCCTGCTGGGCGCGCCGGCGGAAGTCGGACGCCGCCTGCGCGCGGAGGTGCGCGGCCGGACGGGGCTCGCGGTGTCGGTCGGCATCGCGCCCGTCAAGATGGTCGCGAAGATCGCGAGCGACCTGGCGAAGCCCGATGGCCTGCTCGAGGTGAAGCCGGGGGACGTCGGCAAGTTCCTGGCGCCGCTGCCGGTAGCGCGCATCTGGGGCGTGGGTTCCGTCGGGCAGGCCCGGCTCGCCGCGGCGGGCTTTCACCGGATCGGCGACCTCGCCGGGGCGGACTCGCAGCGCGTCTCGTCCCTGCTGGGAGCCTGGGGCGTCGGCGTGGCCGCACGGGCCCGCGGCGAAGACCTGAGCGAAGTCGAGCCGTACCGCGAGGCGGTCTCCTACAGCGAGGAGAACACCTTCCCGCGCGACGTCGACGACCGTGCGACGCTCGAATCCGCGATCCTCGCCCACGCCGAGGCGGTGGCGCGCCGCCTGCGCCGGGACGCGCTGCGCGCTCGCACCGTCGTCCTCAAGCTCAAGCTCGCGCGCCGGCGCTCGCCCGGCCCCCGCGGCTATCCGCTGCGGACCCGCCGCACGACGCTTCCCGACGCCACGGACGACGGCGAGGCGATCGCGCGGGCCGCCCGCGGGCTGCTCGGGGGTGCGCGGCCGAGGGAGGCGGTGCGTCTGATTGGCGTGGGGGTCACGAATCTCCGCCCGCGGGCGGCTGGCCAGCTGGGCCTGTTCGAAGCGGGCGCGCGTCGGGCGCAGCTCAACCGGGCGCTGGACGAGATCACGGATCGCTTCGGAGTCGAAGCGGTGGTGCGGGGCGGTCTCGGGCGCCAGGAACGGGCCGGGCTCTCGCTACAGATCAAGCGCGGGGAGTCGGACGCCCCCTCCGAATGAGCCGGTGGCGGCGGCGCTTGCTTTCCGGCCTCGGTTCTCCCTTTCGCCAGCAGTACACGCGCATCGGCGGCACGTTGAGGATCTCGGTCTGGACGCGCGCGCGCCCGAAGAGCTCGCGGCCGAGGCTCGCGACGCGGTCGCGGACCTGATAGGCGATGAAGATCCCACCGTCTTGCAGGGCATCGTGCACCGAGTACAGGATTTCGCGGCCCGTCTGACGTTGCATGGTGGAGAAGGGGATTCCCGAGAGGATCACGTCGGGCGCCCCGAGGCCGTGGACGGCGAGCGCCCCGGCGATGTCGGAGGCGTCGCCCTGATGCACGATGAGGCGCGGGTCGTGCATCCGTTTCAGGACCTCCGCGAAGCGCTCGTTGATCTCGATGACGAGGACGCGCGCGTCGGGCTGCGCAGCGCGCAGGATGGCGCGCGTGATGCCGCCGGTGCCCGGCCCGAGCTCGACGATCGTCTTCGCTCGAGTCAGCTCGGCGCCGCGGATGATCCGGCGTTCGAGGAAGCGCGAGCTCGGAAGGATCGAGCCCACCTCCTTGGGTCGTTTCAGGAAGCCCTGGAAGAAGGCGATTCGGTCGTCGGGCTGCGGCCGAAGGCGACGGAGTTCCGGCATGGGCGTCCTCGCGTTCGTGGTGGCGTGTTTGTACCGGCACCCCCCTCCGGGGTCAAGGCGAACGCAAACGGAACGGGGATTCCGCGGCAGGCCGCCCAGCGAGCCGAAGACGAGCAGAGGGGCGGGTCAGTCGTAGACGGCGTCGATGTGCCAGGCCTTGCGGACGTAGTCGAAGCGTAGCCTCGCGACGACGCCGTCGCCGGTCTGGACGTCGAAGCTGTCGTAGGCGAAGCGCTCCTCACGGGACCACCACCCGCCCGTCGTGCGCCAGGGTCCGGCCAGGCAAAGCACCTCGCCGTTGGCGATCGCGCTGCGGACGCGTTCGGGGCGGCCGCGGACGACGCTCACGTCGGCGGGAACGGGAGGGCGCAGGGCTCGCACGGCGAGGGAGGTTCGGAAGGGCGCGGCGGGGTCGGAGGCGGGACCGGGTGCCGCAGCGCGACCGGGCTGGAAGGGGCGCAGGCCGAAGGCGTCGGGACGGTGGTCGTCGGCCGCTTCGGGAGCGCCGATGCGCCCGCTGCCGCACAGGCTCTCCAGCTCGGCCAGGGTGCGTCCGAGCACCGCCGGGTGGGGACCGGCGGGGCGGAAGAGATCGAGCTGGTCGGTCCTCACCGGGCGGCCCTGGCTCTCGAGGGCAGCGCTCACCACCGGCGCCGTCGGGGGGTGCGTCTCGAGGGCGTGGCGGGTCTGCCGCATCAGCACCCGGAGGTCGAGGGTCGGGGCGGCCACGCCGATGCGCCGCGCATCGCGTCCGCCGGCCTCCAGCTCGAGGACGAGAAAGAGGTCCGAGCAGGCCAGACGGCGGGCCTCGAGGCGGTCCCGCAGCCGCGAGAGCAGGCCCCGGAGCACGAAGGCCAGGGGCTCGAGCCGGTCGATCGGGAACTCCAGGTCGATGGCTTCGGCCAACCGCTCTCCGGGCGGCACGGGCAGGGCAAGCTCGGTCTCCTCACCCCGGGCCCGCGCGATCAGCTGCAGCACGGACGGCCCGAGACGAGCCGCCAGGGCTCGGCGCGGCAGCGTCAGGAGGTCGCGCACGGTGCGCACTCCAAAGCGCGTGAGGGCTTCTGCCAGCGCGTCGTCGGGATCGAGCAGATCGATGGGAAGAGGCGCCAGGAAGGCCGCCTCGGAGCCGGGGGGGAGGACGAGCGAGTCGCCGCCGGCCAGATGGCGGGCGGCGAGGTGAGCCACACTGCGCGAGGAGGCGACGGCGACGGCGGCCGGCAGCCCCAGCTGCTCGGCGCGAGCGACCAGGGCGGTGGCCCACCCTCGCTCGGAAGAGAACAGCGATGTCACTCCCGAGGCGTCCAGGTGGACCGCGGCTTCCGCCGCGTAGGCGCCCGGGGCGCGGGGGGCGGGTGCCGCGCGGGGCGAGAAGGAGAGCGCGGCGTCGAGAAGGGCGGCGCGCGCCGCCTGCTCCAGGGCCGGAGAGGCGATGCGCAAACGGAGGTCTCCGCAGATCGCACGGGCGTGGGCGACCGACGTCAGGCGCCGGACGCCCCGGCGGGCGGCTTCGGCCGAGACGGCGACGAGCTCCGCCCGCGGACCGGGGCTCGACGCGACGGCGAAGGGCCGGTCCGCGAGCTCGGGGTGGGCGCGCAGCTCCGCCGCGAGGGGAAGCTCGGAAACCCGCAGGCAGGCCGTGCGCACGGAACCCTCATGCCGCCGCGGAGTGGTGCAGGTGCACTCGGGTGCTGCGCTGGATGGGCGCACTCGAGTGGCGCACGAGCGCGGCCTCGATCTCCAGACCCTGGAGCAGGGCGGGGGTGCCCGTGAAATGTGCCCGGGTCGCCCTCAGCTCGACGGCGAGCTCGGCGGAAGATCCCGCCATGCGCTGCGCGGACAGGACGATGAGCGCCGTTCCCGTTCCCGCCGCCGCTCGCACGAGCCGCAACCAGACCGCGGGGACTGCGCTCGCCCGCGGGTCGGCGGGGGGCAGGTCGAGGAGAACCAGGGCGAAGCCACGGGCTTCGAGGAGTCGCTCGGCGCTGCGCAGGGCCTCGCGCCACCCCGGCGCGCGCGCCCACAGCACGCGGTCGAGCAGGGCGCCCGCGGCCTCGGCCGAGGCGGGGTCGAAGGCGTCGGCGGCGTCGATCACGGCCACCACCTCTCCGGCCCGCGTGGCCTGGGCCAGCAGGCAGAGGGCCAGGGAGGTGCGGCCGGAGGAGAGGGGACCCGTGATCTCGCTGAGGCGCCCGCGCGGGAAGCCCCCGTCCAGGAGCCGGTCGAGATCGGAGATGCCCGTCGGGAAGCGGGGGAGGGGCTCGGCGGGCCGTCCCCCGCGGCGCAGCCGGGGGCCGAGGTCGCGAAGCAACGCGTCGAGGCGACGAGCCGTGTCCGAGGGGGAACGGAGCACAGTTCAATTTTCGTCTTTTTTTCGCCTCTCTGTCAACCCCGAATTTCAGGACATCGCTCGCGGGGCGCGGGGCCGAGGCCGATCCCGCAGCG
>Ga0224512_10003329_pt1 | contig 14216 bp, 7 predicted proteins | sample SF_May12_sed_USG_4_FD_169103 | JGI IMG/M metagenome (GOLD analysis project Ga0224512, IMG submission 169103) | Sediment microbial communities from San Francisco Bay, California, United States - SF_May12_sed_USGS_13 | ecosystem: Environmental > Aquatic > Marine > Sediment | place: USA: California...
GCTGCAGCAAAGCGCCAAGGTAGCCGAGTTGCGCAAGTTTCTCGATGCGCTTTACAACAAGTCCGGCGGGGAGACCGAGAAGCTGAACCAATTGAGCGATGCGGATGTGCTGGAGATGGCCGCCAACCTATCTAAGGGTATCCCGTTCGCTACGCCAGTGTTCGATGGCGCCGAGGAGGCGGAAATCAACGCCATGTTGAAGCTTGCCTACCCGGATGAAATCGCCCTGGCCAAAGGCATGACCGCTACGCGCACGCAGTCGATGCTGTTCGACGGCCGCAGCGGCGAGGCCTTTGAACGTCCGGTCACTGTGGGCTACATGCACGTGTTGAAGTTGCACCATCTGGTCGACGACAAGATGCACGCCCGATCCACCGGCCCGTATTCGTTGGTCACACAGCAACCGCTAGGCGGCAAGGCGCAGTTCGGCGGCCAGCGCTTCGGCGAGATGGAAGTTTGGGCACTCGAAGCCTATGGGGCGGGCTATGTTCTTCAGGAGATGCTCACGGTCAAGTCTGACGACGTGAACGGACGCACCAAGGTCTACGAAAGCATAGTCAAAGGCGAGCACTCGCTCGACGCTGGTATGCCGGAGTCGTTCAATGTGCTGATCAAGGAGATTCGCTCGCTTGGCTTGGACATCGAACTTGAGAAGACCTGAGTGCGGGCGGCGCGACATCCAGATTCAATTCCAAGATTAAGTTTAAGGAGAGAGGCATGAAGGGTTTACTCGATCTTTTCAAGCAATTCACGCCCGATGTGCATTTCGATGCCATCAGGACCGGCTTGGCTTCGCCGGAGAAGATACGCTCGTGGTCATTCGGTGAAGTCAAAAAGCCCGAAACCATCAACTACCGGACTTTCAAGCCCGAACGCGACGGCCTGTTTTGCGCCAAGATTTTCGGTCCGATTAAGGACTACGAATGCCTGTGCGGCAAGTACAAGCGGTTAAAGCACCGCGGCGTGATTTGCGAGAAGTGTGGTGTCGAGGTAACGCAAACCAAGGTGCGACGCGACCGCATGGGCCACATCGACCTGGCGGCGCCGTGCGCGCACATCTGGTTCTTGAAAAGCCTGCCAAGCCGACTTGGCCTGGTGCTCGACATGACCTTGCGCGATATCGAACGCGTGCTGTACTTCGAAGCTTATGTCGTGGTGGACCCGGGCATGACGCCGTTGAAAAAGTTCACCATCATGAGCGAAGATGACTTCGACGCCAAGCGAAACGAGTATGGCGACGAGTTTGTCGCGATGATGGGCGCAGAGGGAATCAAGAAGTTGCTGCAAGAGATGGATCTCGATCTTGAGATCGAAAAGATCCGTGGCGACATGACGGGCTCAGAACTCAAGATCAAGAAGAACTCCAAGCGGCTGAAGGTGCTGGATGCGTTTAAGAAATCGGGCATCAAACCCAATTGGATGGTACTGGATGTGCTACCGGTATTGCCACCGGACCTGCGGCCACTGGTTCCCTTGGACGGCGGTCGTTTCGCAACATCCGATTTGAACGACCTGTATCGCCGTGTTATCAACCGCAACAACCGGCTGGCACGCTTGTTGGAATTAAAGGCCCCCGAGATCATCGTGCGCAATGAGAAGCGCATGCTGCAAGAGTCTGTCGATTCGCTGCTGGACAATGGCCGCCGCGGCAAGGCAATGACAGGGGCCAACAAGCGCGCCCTCAAGTCTCTGGCCGACATGATCAAGGGCAAGGGCGGTCGTTTTCGCCAGAATTTGCTGGGCAAGCGCGTCGACTACTCGGGACGTTCGGTCATTGTTGTGGGCCCGACCTTGAAGCTGCACCAGTGCGGCCTGCCCAAGCTGATGGCGCTCGAATTGTTCAAGCCCTTTATCTTTTCGCGCCTGGAGACGATGGGCGTGGCCACCACGATCAAGGCGGCGCGCAAAGAAGTCGAAAGCGGTACGCCGGTGGTATGGGATATTCTTGAAGAGGTCATCAAGGAACACCCCGTCATGCTCAACCGTGCACCGACCTTGCACCGCTTGGGTATACAGGCGTTCGAACCAGTGCTGATCGAAGGCAAGGCCATCCAACTGCACCCCCTCGTTTGTTCGGCGTTCAACGCCGACTTCGACGGCGACCAGATGGCCGTGCACGTACCGCTGTCGATCGAGGCGCAGATGGAAGCCCGCGTGTTGATGCTGTCCACCAACAACATCTTGTTTCCCGCCAATGGCGAACCGAGTATCGTCCCGTCGCAAGACGTGGTGCTTGGCTTGTACTACGCCACACGCGATCGCATCAACGCCAAGGGCGAGGGGATCATCTTCTCGGACGTGTCCGAAGTGCATCGCGCTTTGGACAACCGCGAGGTCGAGATCACGACCAAGATAGCAGTGCGCATCACCGAGTACGTGCGTGATAAAAGTACGGACGAATTTATTCCCGAAACAACTCTCGTCAACACCACGGTCGGACGTGCGCTGTTGTCGGAGATCTTGCCCAAAGGATTGGCTTTTGCGAACATCAACAAGGCACTGAAGAAAAAAGAGCTGTCGCGCCTAATCAACGCTTCTTTCCGCAAGTGCGGCCTGAAGGAAACGGTCATATTCGCGGACAAGCTGCTACAGAGCGGTTTCAGGCTCGCGACACAGGCCGGCATCTCGATTTGCATAGACGACATGCTGGTGCCCAAAGAGAAAGCGGGCTTGATCGAACGCGCTGAGAAGGAGGTCAAGGAAATCGAACAGCAGTATGTTTCCGGATTGGTGACCGCAGGCGAGCGCTACAACAAAGTGGTCGATATCTGGGGCAAGACTGGCGACGAGGTCGGCAAGGTCATGATGTCCCAGCTTTCCAAGCAAAGCACCAAAGACCGCCACGGCAAGGCCTTGGACCACGAGTCGTTCAACTCCATCTACATGATGGCCGACTCTGGCGCGCGAGGCTCAGCGGCGCAGATTCGACAGTTGGCGGGCATGCGTGGACTGATGGCCAAGCCTGACGGCTCCATCATCGAAACCCCGATCACGGCCAACTTCCGAGAAGGTCTCAACGTTTTGCAGTACTTCATCTCCACGCACGGCGCCCGCAAGGGATTGGCGGACACGGCGTTGAAGACCGCCAATTCGGGCTACCTGACGCGCCGCTTGGTCGACGTGACGCAGGACTTGGTGGTGACTACCGACGACTGCGGCACACACGAAGGCATGAATATGCGGGCGCTGGTTGAAGGTGGGGAGGTCATCGAGTCCTTGCGCGACCGCATCCTAGGGCGTGCCGCAGCCATCGAGGTGTTGCACCCTGAGACGCAGGAGCTGCTGGCCTCCGGTGGCGAAATGCTCGACGAGGACAAACTCGAGGGGCTGGAGGCAGCCGGGGTGGACGAAGTCAAGGTGCGCACGCCGCTGAGCTGCAAGACCCGCTTCGGTTTGTGCGCCAAGTGTTACGGGCGCGATCTCGGTCGTGGCGGGTTGATCAATATTGGTGAGGCAGTCGGCGTGATCGCTGCTCAGTCCATAGGTGAGCCCGGCACGCAGCTGACGATGCGCACCTTCCACATCGGGGGTGCGGCCTCGCGCGCGGCAGTCGCTTCAAGTGTGGAAGCCAAGTCGGACGGCATCATCGGCTTCAATACCACCATGCGCTACGTCACCAACGGCAAGGGCGAGTTGGTGGTCATATCGCGCTCCGGCGAAATCGTCATTTCCGATCAGCATGGACGCGAGCGTGAACGTCACAAGCTACCCTACGGCGCTACGCTCAACGTCAAGAACAACCAGCAAATCAAGGCCGGCACCATGCTCGCCAATTGGGACCCGCTGACGCGGCCCATCATCACCGAGTTCGCTGGCAAAGCCAAGTTCGAGAACGTCGAGGAAGGCGTGACGGTTGCCAAACAAGTTGACGAGGTCACGGGGCTGTCAGCGCAAGTCGTGATCGACCCCAAGCGCCGTGGTGTCGCCAAGGTCGTACGCCCACAGCTCAAGCTGCTCGATGCGGCTGACAACGAGGTGAAGATCACCGGGACAGACCATTCGGTGACGATAGGCTTTCCGGTCGGCGCATTGGTGCAGGTTCGAGACGGCCAGAACCTTGTTCCGGGCGAAGTGCTGGCGCGCATTCCGGTTGAAGGCCAGAAGACTCGCGACATCACCGGCGGCTTGCCGCGCGTCGCAGAGCTGTTCGAGGCGCGTTCACCGAAGGACGTCGGAATTCTTGCCGAGCAGACCGGCACAGTGTCGTTCGGCAAAGAGACCAAGGGCAAGGTGCGATTGCAGCTCACTGACCCGGACGGTAAGGTGTATGAAGAGCTGGTGCCGAAGGAAAAGAACATCCTGGTGCACGAAGGCCAAGTGGTGAACCGGGGCGAGTTGATCGTTGACGGATCGGCCGACCCGCAGGACATTCTGCGCCTGCTTGGCATCGAGGATCTGGCACGCTACATCGTCGACGAAGTGCAAGATGTCTACCGATTGCAGGGCGTGAAGATCAACGACAAGCATATCGAAGTGATCGTGCGTCAAATGTTGCGGCGCGTACAGGTCGAAAACGTCGGCGATACCAGCTACATCGCCGGTGAGCAGGTTGAACGCTCCGAGCTGCTCGACACGAATGACCGTATGCTGGCTGAAGACAAGTTGCCGGCCACGTATACCGATGTGCTGCTAGGGATTACCAAGGCGTCGCTGTCTACAGACAGCTTCATCTCTGCAGCGTCGTTCCAGGAAACCACGCGCGTGCTCACCGAGGCCGCCATCATGGGCAAGCGCGATGAATTGCGTGGCCTCAAAGAGAACGTCATCGTCGGCCGCCTGATTCCGGCGGGTACCGGTATGGCCTTTCACGAAGCACGCAAAGCCAAGGAGGCCATGGACGAAGCCGAACGCCGTGCGATTGCGCAGCAAGAGGCTGAAGAGCTGGCATCGGCTCAGTTGGCGAGCTTGGATGCCACGAGCGGTGAAGCGACCGAGTCGGAGGGTTAACTCGCAGATTGCACCGCTTTTGACACCGACCGCGGCGTGGCGGCCGGTAGTGGAGCCGCCGCACTCACCGCTCTAGCGCAAAGTCTCTCGCGGTGCGTGCGGCAAGCTCCGCGGTGTGGTAGCGGAAGGTGTTTCTGCCTTGCTTTTTTGCAAGGTACATCGCGGTGTCGGCACTTTTGAGCAGGCGCGCAGCGTCATGGCCGTCGGTCGGGTAGACGCCGATGCCGATGCTCGCCGACACTTGCATGCCATATGAATCAACGGACAGTGGTTCGGCGATTGCGGCCAGCGCGCGCTTGGCCATCTGCGACAGCTCAGCCGGATTGATGCAGCCTTCGACCAGCAGCACAAACTCGTCGCCACCCAGCCTGGCCAGCATATCGGCTTCGCGAAGCAGGGGTCGCAAGCGCGCCGCCACTTGCTTGAGCAGCTGGTCGCCGGCTGCGTGTCCCAGTGAGTCATTGACGCGCTTGAAGTGGTCCAAGTCGATGAAGAAAACCGCAAACCCACCGCCATGACGGCGGCTGCGCTTAAGGGCGCGGTCCAACTCGTCCATGAGCATGACGCGGTTGGGGAGCTCGGTCAATCCGTCGTAAAGCGCCAAGCGCTGAAATTGAAGTTCGGCCAGCATGGTCTGCGTGACATCGCTGCCAACGCCGAGGTAACCCTTGAACGTGTCGCCCTCAAAGATAGGTTCACCAGTGATACGCATGTAGCGTTTCCAGCCTTCGGGTGTGCGCACGCTAAAAGTGAAGTCGCAAAACGGCTGGCGTGCTTGCATACTAAGATCTAGCGCCTTCATCGCGTCTGGCGTGGCGTCGATAGTGCTGCAAACGGTTAAACGTGCGCCCAGCAGCACCGATGGTACGAGACTCGAGTTGTTTCGAATCTGATCGGAAAAGTACGTGAAGTGCCCCTGTGCATCTTGCTCCCAAATCCAGTCGGACGACAGCGACACCAAGCTGGCTAGCCGCCTTTGGCTGGCCTGTAGCGCGGCGTTCAGTGCCGCCATCTCGTGCGACGAGAGTTCTTGCGACCGATCCATCAGGTAGCGGTCTTGGTCGGCGTCGATGTAAGCGCGGCTCACCCGTTCCAGCAGTTGCGCCCAAGACGCGCCGCACGGTGGGTCGCTGGAGGCGTCAAGCCCTAGTTTGCGCAGTTGGCGCAGCAGCAGGGGATGTATATCCGCGTTCATGTTTCATGCTTCGCTCAGGGTCGTAACGGTCATGGTCTGGTTGTGCAATTCGCTGACGCCGCCGGTCAAAAGGGGAGAAACTTCGCCATAAGAGTAGAAGCCGACTTGCTGAGCACCCGACGGCATGGCGTCGAGCACGGCTTCGACTTCCTCCTCTGTGCGCTCGCGCAGCATGAGTCGCCTACCGAAGCAGCTGATAGAGACCACCAGCGAGTCACCCTCCTGGGCCAATCCATTCGCAGCCGTAGAACCCGCGTGCTCGGCGCTGGCGATCAGCCGCTCGCTGTTAGCGCGCATCAAGCGCGCAATCGCACCTTGGGGCATGTCACCGGCAAAAGTGAGTGCTTTGCGGCCTTCATTGACGCCGAGTATCGTTCGCACTATCGAAGGGCCCGCACCAGTTTGGCGACGAATAGACAGCGGGAACAGCAGGGCTGTGCCGGGCAGGCCCGAGGACAGCTCGCCGAGATACAATTTGTAGAGATCCAGCGCGGGCATACCGTCGAGCTCATACAGCACATTGCCCTCAGAGCGTGTGATGCGTCGCTCCGGCCCGAAGTCTGACCACCCCCCGTTGCAACCCAGACCCAGATGCAACCGAGCGCCGTACAGGCCGACCGCGCAGACGCGCCCGTTCAATGGCAGGTCGTCAGCCAGTACCCAAGTCCTTGAAAAACTTTCGCCATCACCAGCCAGGCCACCCGTTACCGTGACGCCCTCCGGCAAGTGGCGAACCAAACCACGCACCAGCGTCGTACCGTTGATGCACAAACCGTCAGACAGCAAAAATACCGTTTGCAGCTTGTCGCCGACCAGCTGCTGTGCGAGTTGCTCGCCGGCCACTTCAGAATCTGTTGGGCATGCGACTTGAGAACTGGCAAGCCGCAATTGCGTGTGCTCGAACTTCGCTACTGCGACCACGATGCTGGCATCGCTGACGCGTCGACCGTAAATCTCACCCGCCGTGGAGCATCCGATCCGAATAGATCGAGGAAAGGATAACGCTAACTCTTCGAATGGACGCGGATCGTCGGCAAACTCGCTGGCGCCAAAGGCCAGCACCAAGGTGTTGGGCCCATCGAGATGTACGGGGTGGGGGTTGGGCCAGCCTCCCGCTTGGCTGTAAACAAAAGTGGACAGCAGCATTTTGATACATCTTCGCGCTAGAGGCGCCGCATGCTCGGCGGTTTGTTGTCCAAGTGTAACCTCTGCGGCGTTAACGGACGCCTGCTGCGGGCCGGCCCTGTAGGCCGGCCCGATAGCGGAGATCTGTTCGTGGGCGCGGCGGTCTCTCGCCAGGCCGCAGTGATTGGGCAGCCGTTACCAGCGATAGCCCAGGTTGAGCAGATAGTTACGGTCGAGCTTAGCCCGGCCAGGCGCGGGAACGTTCTCATAGTCGGCGTTAACTTGTAGCGAGGCCGCAACCCCGGCGCCGAGCGGCATACGCAAGCCAGTTTGCGTGCGCAACAAGGTGCGGCGCGACTCGCGTATATCCACCAGCAATTCGTGGAAGTGGAAGAATTGCAACCGGTTGCCGAATGCAAAGTGATCGAACTTGAGCGACCAACGCGCTGCCGGGTCGCTTTCGTCTGGGGTCAATTCGTAGTCGCTGTTGACGTAGTTCAGGCCCCCCTCCAAAGACAGGTTGGTCTGCTCGCTCTCCCAGAACTGATATCCCGCGCCCACGCCAAGGGTAGTTCTCAGATTCAGGTCTTTGAAGCGGTCTTTGTTGAACGTGCCGTTTGTGTAGGCGTACCACTTGTCGTCTAGGAAGTGGTCGTACTTCATGTAGGCGAGCGAACTAGAGCGTGTCTCGATACCTCCTTCCTTGGCACGGTCGAGGATCGCCCCTGCCGTGTAGCGGTTGCTGCGGGTTCGCGCCACGACCTCGGCGTCAACGTGCACGCGGTTGTTCTCGGTATTGCCGCGGTTGGCGCTGGCGCCTATGTTCACGCTGCGCTGCAGGCGGACGCCTCGCCCTGTAACTTCAGGCGGTGGATTGATGTAGGCCACCCTGTTCAGCGGTAGCGGTGCGGTTTCGAGCACATCACCGGCATTAATCCTGACCCGACCATCGCCCGCGTCGAGTGCGAGCCCGGTCACGGTCGTGTCGTCGGCGAGCAAGACCGTCACTGCGGCCGAGGTCACCAGCGAAACGACTTCGGACCACTTTATCTTCAACTCGCCGGCATAGTCGGTCTGGAATACCAACTCGTCGCCCGCCTTGCGCACCGTTGTGCCGGTCAGGCGATCGCCGTTGACGAGCCGGATTTCGTCCGCTAAGCCGGGCGGTCCGGTAGCGCTCAGTACGGCGGCGATGAAAACGAGGGCGGAGCGGCGCGTGCGCATGTGGATTCTCCTGAAAGGTTATTGGCAGTACAGCGACTCGCACCCGGCTCCTACCGAGAGCTGCGGCGTTGAGTCGATCGATCTGTTTGACACCCGAGACAGTGTAGAAGGGTTGGTCAGCAGCATGCCGAGTCGGCAATCTTCTGGCCGCTTGGTCAGATGTTGACGTACCGAGGTGCGAGCGGCGACTTCAGTCGTCGCATTGCCAACACCGAAGATTTACAACAGGTGCGCGATATGACGAGAAGACTATGGTGACGTAGTAAAGACCCTGTGCTGAGCCAGGTTCGGGCGCAGGGTCTACACTGCACCGCGACGGGTCCCGACAGACCCACACGATGCGGCGCGCGTCGGCTGCGACCCAGGTCATCGACTGCGCTGCAAATGCGCCGATTATGCCAAACACATTGCAACGGATACTGTTCAGCGCGGCCACCATCACGGCCGTGTGTCTGTTCGTGCTGTATCTGGTGAGCGGGTTCTTCGTGCTCCCGGCTGTCGCCAAGTGGCAGATCGAGACCAGGGTGTCAGAACAGCTCGGTCACCGCATCAGCGTCAGGCAGGTGCGTTTCAATCCCCTTGCCTTTAAACTTGAAATCGGCGATCTCGCGCTGTTCGGCTCAAACGATAAGCCTATGATGGCGTTTAAGCGGATGACCGTCAACTTCGAGCTGCGCAGCGTCATCGATCGTGCCTGGACTTTTTCTGAGGCGAGACTCGACGCACCAGTCCTTCGCATCGCACTCGACAAGGACGGCCATCACAACTTCAGTGCGCTGCTGGACCGCCTGGGCAGCAACGAGGACACAACCGAATCCGGCGCGTTGCCGCGGGTGATTGTGGATCGCGTTGTGCTGGCTGGCGCGGACGTCGAGTATTCAGACCAGTTGTTGGCCGAGCCGCTGATTGCGCGGATCGCGCCGCTGCAGATCGAGATCGACAATCTTTCTACCCTGCCTGCGCAGAAGGCCCGCTACCGGATATCGGCGCGGACAGCTGCCGGCGAAACACTTGAAACGGACGGCGACTTTGCGCTGAACCCTATCGTCGCTGCCGGCAAGTTGACGTTGAGCGGGCTCCAAGTGACGACACTGGTGAAGAGTCTGTCACGGGTGGTTGTGCTCGACTCGCTGACCGGGCAGATCGATTTCACCGCAAAGTTCGCCTTTGCGGTCGATAGCAGCGGCGGGGTCTCCGGGGCCGCACAGGAACTCGACCTTGACGTCACGGCGCTTTCGGTCAAAGCTCACGGCGCGAGCCGTTCGATGGCTGCCATTCAATCACTTGCGATCAAGCAGGGGCGTATCGATCTCGACCGGCGTGAAGCGACGTTTGCCAGCTTGCGGATCGCCAAGGGCAATGTCGCCGCGGTGCTGGACGAGCACGGTCAACTCGACTGGGCGAAGATTGCGCGCGTACCTGCGGTAGCGAAGTCGAATGGGCAGACGTCGGCAACAGCGTTACCGGTGTCTGAGCCGGGTGCTTGGCGAGTATCGGTGGCGAACGCCGAATCTTCGGAGATCGCGTTCACGTTCTCCGACACAGCGCGCCGTCGCAGCGCGAAAGTCGCTGCGATCGGGCTCAGCATGTCCGCTACCGCCGAGGTCGGGCCTCAAGGCACGCGGGTCAAACTCGACCATCCCAAGCTATCGGTCACGGACGTCGTGCTTGAACTTGCATCCAGCAATCTCGTCGAGCAGGGCGCAGCACCTGAATTGGCGCGCGTCTCGCAGGCTAGTATGGGCGCACAGTCCTTGACGCTCGCGCTGCCCGACGGCCCGATTGATGTTGCCGGCGATGGTCTGACGGCGACGTTATCGGACGTGGTCGTTCGCAGCCCCGCCGACGCCACCGAACTCCTGCGGCTCGGCACCGCGACGCTGGTTGGCGGCGCGCTAAGCCTGAAAGATAGGGCGGTCACAGCCCAGCAGCTGGCCCTGACCGCGGGGGTGGTCAAGACATCATTCGACGCGCAAGGACAACTCAACTGGCTGAGTTTGGTCAACGCGGTGTCCGCGCCGTTGCCGGCCGAGCTTGCTACGCCGTTGCCTGGTCCTGTGACTGCGCTGGCGGACACGCAGGCGCCCGCGGCAGCGTGGCGCATCAGCCTCGAATCGGCAGAACTCGCCGACTTTGCGATCGGGTTTGAAGATAGGCGCAGATCGCCCGCGCTTGCAATAGGGCTTGAGGCGATGCGCGCCAGCGTCACAGGCCTCGACACTGGGGCAGAAGCACCGATGAAGGTCGACTTCCAGGCGCGGGTCGCCAGCGGCGGGCAGATCGGGGCCCAAGGAAGCATCCGCGTCGACAACTGGACGTCAGACCTGGAGGTCAAATTGAGCGCGGTTTCACTGGTGCCGGCGCAGACCTATCTTTCGGAACTCGCGGCGCTGCGACTCGCGTCGGCGACAGCGTCGGCCAATGGGCGGCTGCGTTACGACCCCGACGCTCGCGCTGGCGCAATGCTCGCTTACAAGGGCCGTATTGCAGTCGATGGATTGTTGCTGGAAGAAGTCAAACCCAAACGGCCTTTTCTCGCCTGGAAATCGGCTGCCTCGGGCGATGTCGTGTTGACCTTGGAGCCCAACCGCGTCGACATCGGCGAGTTGCGTATCGACGGGCCGTCCGCCCGATTGGTCATTGCAGCCGACCAATCGGTGAATCTGACGGACGTGTTGAAGAAGCCGCAGGAGTCTGCGACCGTATCGGATGCCAGCGACAGTGGGCCTGAACCCGAGTCCGACAAGAACCCATTCCCGGTCACGGTTGCGCGCGTACGCGTGTCCGGCGGTGAGCTCGAGTTCGCAGACTTGAGCCTGCGCCCACAGTTCGGGGCGCGGATGCATGAACTCAACGGTGTGATCAGCGGCCTGGGCACCGACGCGAGCCGTAGCGCGAAGCTGCAGCTCGACGCGCGGGTCGACAAATACGGTTCTGCGAAGATACGCGGTCAGATCAGACTGCATCACCCCGAGCAGTTCACCGAAATCGACATGACGTTTCGCAACCTGGAGATGACCTCGCTGTCGCCCTACGTCGCGAAGTTCGCCGGCTACGAGATCGCCGCCGGACGGCTCGCGCTGGACCTTCAGTACAAGGTCAGGGACGGCAAGCTACGGGGCGAAAACAAGATCGTGCTCAAACAGGTCGAGCTGGGCAAGAAGGTCGAGAGCCCCGGCGCGCTGGACCTGCCGCTCGAACTCGCGATCGCGATCCTGAAGGATTCGCAGGGCGTGATCGATATCGGGTTGCCGATCGGCGGCGACCTGGACGATCCGAGCTTCGACTACGGGGCGGTGATCGGCAAGGCGGTCGGTAACCTTCTGGGCGGCATCGTCACGGCTCCCTTCAGGGCGCTCGGTGCGTTGTTCGGTGCCGGCGACGAGAAGATTGGCGCGATAGCCTTCGAGCCCGGAAGCGACGTGATCGCGCCGCCGGAACGCCAGAAGCTCGAAACGGTCGCGCGCGCGCTGCAAGAAAAACCCGCGCTGCAGCTGGTTGTCCCGCCAGCCTACGCCGCCGAGCAAGATACGGCGGCACTGAAATCACTCGCCGTGCGCACCGAGATTGTGCGGCGCATGGGTATCGAGTTGACGCCCGGTGAAGATCCGGGCCCTATCGATACTGCAAACCCCCGCGTACAGCGCGCGGTCGAGGCAGCGTTCAACGAGCGTTACGCGTCCGAGGTGCTGCCGGCACTGAAGCGGCGCCTGGTCGAGGCCCCGCCCAGCGCCGGACCACCGATCGAGACGGGTAAAAGTACTGCGGTCGTTTCGCCATCGTCCGAGAGCAAGCTCGACAAGCTGGTCGCGTCGTCAGCCGCCGCGCAGCCGGCCAGTGTGTTCCCGGCGTTTTATCAGAGCCTGGTCGATCGGCTGATCGCGCAGGAACCCGTCTCGGAACAGATGCTGACAGAGCTCGCTGTCAGGCGCGGCAATGCCGTTATGCGCGAACTCACGACCATCAGGGGTTTGCCCGTTGCGCGGGTCACACTTGGCGAACCGCACCAGGTGACCGACGCGAATGAGACCGCGGTGACGATGCAGCTGCGACTAGAGGTGGCTCAGTGACGTCGGCGCGCTCAGGTGTGGCGCGGCTGATCGAGCGCGTCGTCTGGGATCTGTCGGACCAGTCGCTGCCGCCGTGGAAGAGACGCGGACTCAGGGTTGTACGCACGGTGCTCACGCTGGGGCGAGACCTTTCGCGCGGCCAGTTGACGTTGCGCGCCATGAGTCTTGTCTACACGACGCTGTTGTCGATCGTGCCGCTGCTCGCACTCAGCTTTTCTGTGCTCAAGGCCTTCGGTGTCTCTAATCAGATCCGGCCGATGTTGTTGAACTTTCTCGCGCCGCTGGGTGCAAAAGGCGAGGAAGTTGCCAGCCGTATCGTGGAGTTCATCGAAAAAATGAACGTCGGCGTTCTCGGCGCTGTGGGTCTGGCGCTGTTGTTGTACACCTCGATTTCGCTGATGCAAAAGATAGAGGAGTCGCTGAACTACATTTGGCACGTGCCGCGTCAGAGGAGCATCGGCGAGCGGTTCAGCCGGTATCTGAGTGTGTTAATGGTCGGGCCCATCTTGGTGTTTTCGGCGCTGGGTATCACGGCGACGATGATGAACCTTGAGATGGTGCGCGACGTTCTCGCACTCGACGCGCTCGGCCAGGCCGTGCAGGCGATCAGTCGGATGATGCCGTACGCGCTCGTGATCGCGGCCTTTACCTTCGTCTACGCCTTCATTCCGAACACGCAGGTGCGGTTTGGCCCGGCGCTGTTTGGCGGTATCGTCGGCGGCGCGGCGTGGCAAACCGCCGGTTGGGCGTTTGCGGTCTTCGTGGCGTCGTCGAGCAATTACGCGGCGATTTACTCGGGCTTTGCGATTCTTGTGCTGTTCATGATCTGGCTGTACCTGAGCTGGCTGATCCTGCTGTTTGGAGCGAGCGTCGCGTTCTACGTTCAGCACCCAGAATATCTATACGCCAGCGGCGGCGAGCCACGATTGAGCAATCGTATGCGCGAGCGGTTGGCGTTATCGGCAACGAGTCTGATTGCAAGCAGATTTCTTGCTGGCCAGCGCATGCCTTCGCTGGCGGAATTCACACAGCGCTTGGGCGTGCCTATGCACACGCTGCAGCGGGTGCTCGACGCGCTGGAGCGTGCGGAGCTGATCGTGCAAAGTGCCGACGAGCCGCCGGCCTACTTGCCGGTGCGCGACCCTTCACTGATTTCGGTGACGCAGGTGATGAACACCGTGCGTGCTGCGGGCGAGGACCGCTTCTTTTCGCCGGCGGGGTTGCCGGTGCCACAGCCGGTCGAAGACGCGCTGGACCGGATGCAACACGCGGTTCAAGCCTCGGTCGAGGGCATGACGCTGCGCGAGTTAGCAGTGCAAGGTGCGGAACACACGGTGCCCGGCCGTACCTTGGCCGAGGACCGGTGAGCATGGCCGCGACGCAGGACAACACTGGTGAGAGATTGTGCGTGCTCGATACGCAGACATTGGCTTGTCCTCGCCCGTTAGTTCGAACTCTTTGGCGCCCGCGAACGAAAAGTTCAAGCGGGACGGGCGGTTGCGTCTTGCAGGGGGCAAAAGTTCGGTCTAGTGACTAGGGTCCTCAGCCTCGCCGCGCAAACTGGCCCAGTTTCAACCCTGTAGCACGCAAAGAGCCGAAGTAGAGCAACATTGCGCCGCCCAAGTAAGCGGCCATCCAACCAACGCGCTGCGCGT
>Ga0224512_10003330_pt1 | contig 14216 bp, 13 predicted proteins | sample SF_May12_sed_USG_4_FD_169103 | JGI IMG/M metagenome (GOLD analysis project Ga0224512, IMG submission 169103) | Sediment microbial communities from San Francisco Bay, California, United States - SF_May12_sed_USGS_13 | ecosystem: Environmental > Aquatic > Marine > Sediment | place: USA...
TTTCGAGCCGGACCTTCTGCTGCGCCTCACTCATGTGCATCCAGAATTTGAGTATCAATGCACCGTCGTCGGCGAGCGCATTCTCGAAACGAATGATCTCGCCGAGCCGGTCGTCGAACTCGTGCTCGTTGAGATCGCCGAAAACGTGCATCAGCAGGGGCCGCGAGTAGCGCCCGCTCAGGTACAGTCCGATCCGGCCTTTCGGCGGCAGGTCGCGCCAGTAGCGCCAGAAACGGGGCCGTGCGCGCGCTTCCTCGGATGGCGCACGATAGCCGATCGTGCGCAGCCAGCGCGGATCCATCCACTTGTTCAGCATGTTGACGGTGGTGCCCTTGCCAGCGCCATCCACGCCCGCAAAATCGATCAGTACCGGGAAGCGAGCCAGCTCGAGCGCACGATATTGCAGCTCGAGCAGCCACGCACGCAGTTCTTCCTCACGCCGGTTGAATTCGGCGTTAGTGACGCTCTGGCCGAGTTCCGCCGTGTCAAACATCACGGACTTCTGGCCCTTGCAAAGCAAAGGCTGGCGACCCGATCACAAACTTCACTCTAGCCGTCAAAATTGCGGCACTACTTGGCAGCCGCCAGGGCCTGGTCGATGTCCTCGAGAATATCGTCGATATGCTCGATGCCAATGGACAGCCTGACCAGGTCGTCACTGACGCCCGACGCCTGCTGCTCCTCTGGCGACAGCTGGCGATGCGTGGTCGACGCCGGATGGCACGCAAGTGATTTTGCGTCGCCAATGTTGACCAGGCGCGTTATCAGTCCGAGCGCATCAATAAAACGGGTACCCGCTGCCATGCCGCCTTTGATGCCGAAGCTCAGAATCGCGGAGGCACGACCGCCCATGTACTTGTCCGCCAGCGCTTTGTAGGGACTGTCGGCCAGGCCGGCGAAACGCACCCATTCGACCTGTTTGTGGCCCTGCAAATGTTCTGCGACTGCAAGCGCGTTCTCGCACATCCGGTCCATACGCAACGGCAGCGTCTCAATGCCCTGCAGCGCCAGGAAACTCGTCATGGCGGAGATCGCCGAGCCCATATTGCGTAACGGCACGACCCGCGCGCGACCGATATACGCGGCCTCGCCCAGGGCCTCGGTGTAAACGACGCCGTGATAGGACACATCAGGCTCGTTCAGGCGCCGAAAGCGCTCTTTGTTTGCCACCCAGTCGAAGGTGCCGGAATCGACGAGCGCGCCGCCGATAATCGTGCCATGCCCGCCGAGATATTTTGTCAATGAGTGCACGATGATGTCGCAGCCCCATTTAAAGGGATTGTTCAGGTACGGGCTGGGCACCGTATTGTCGACGATAACGGGTACACCGTGCGCGTGTGCCATGTCCGCCAGCGGTTCCAGGTCGACGACGTTGCCAGCCGGATTGCCGAGCGATTCGCAGTAGATTGCTTTGGTCCTGTCGTCGATAAGCGCCGCCATACCGTCGATATCATCGGCGGCAGCGAATCGCGCCTCGATACCGATTTGCGGAAAGGTGTGCGCGAAAAGATTGTAGGTGCCGCCATAGAGCGATGCCGTCGTGATGAAATTATCACCGGCCTCTGCAATGGTCAGCAGCGAATACGTCGTCGCCGCCTGGCCCGACGCCAGGCCGAGGGCCGCGAGGCCACCTTCCATCGCCGCGATGCGCGTTTCGAGTACCGCGGTGGTCGGATTCATGATCCGCGAATAGATATTGCCTTCGACCTTGAGGTCGAAAAGATCCGCACCGTGCTGCGTATCGTCGAACGCATATGCGGTCGTCTGATAGATAGGCACAGCTACTGCCCTGGTGGTTGGGTCCGGTTCATAGCCGGCATGTACTGCGAGCGTTTCAATTTTCATTTTATTTTTCCCAGAGAAACGAGGGTGAGTGAGCGCTTCGTCGCTGCCACGCAGAATACCGCAGCGCACTCGAAAAGAGCAAAGAGCGTTGCGACTCGCTAGTCGCCAGTCGGCTGTACCGGTAGCGACTTGAGGTAGGCAGCGATCGCAAGTCGGTCTTCCCTGGTCAACTGGCTGGTGCTGTTGTCGATTACCACGCTCATGCTGCTGCCGACGTAGTCGCCGTCGGGGAGCATGCCCGTGTCGAGAAAATACTCGATATCGTCAGCGCTCCATTTGCCGATGCCAGCATCGCGATGCGGAGTGATATTTGGCACCACTTCGCCGTCGAAAGTGCTCGCATTGCCAGCCAGCTCGCGCGCTTCGTCCATGGCGCCCAGGGCGCCGCGCGGCGTGTGGCACTCGCCACAGTGTCCGAGATGTCGTACCAGGTAAGCACCCCGGTTCCAGCGCGCCGATTGATTTTCGTCAGCGACGAACCGCGCGGGCTCGAAAAAGACCAGCTTCCAGGCGCCGGCCGCCATACGCGAGGAGATATACCAGGCCAGATCATGCTCCCGGGCCGCCTTCGCTACCGGCTCGAGGCTGAACAGGTAGGCCTTGATTGCCAGCAGGTCGGCCCGCGTCACCCCTGTATAAGAGGTGTACGGGAACGCCGGGTAATAGTGAACGCCCTCGGGCCCGATCCCCTCCCAGAAGGCGCGCACGAAATCCTCGTCGGACCACGCGCCGATGCCGGTGGCCGTGTCCGGTGTGATATTGGGCGAATAGAACGTCCCGAACGGTGACTCCAGCTTGCGATCGCCGGCCAGTGGAACAGCGCCGTCACGATCCTCCGTGTGACAGTCGATGCAGCCGCCCGCTCGGACGAGGTATGCACCCCGCGCTACTGCGTCCTCCTGCGCCACCGCACTGCCGCCCGCCAACAGGAGGGCAGCCGCAATTGCGACGAGGCACAAGCGCATGGCGCGCTTCAGTCATCCTTTTGCCGAAAGTCCTCGTGACACCCTTTGCAGGCCTTACCGACCTCGCGATGCGCGCCATCAATTGCCTGCATGTCGCCACTGTCGGCTACGTCGCCAAGCGCCGCGACCGCCGCATCGAAATCGGCGACCGCTTGCGCGAATGCCTCGGGCTGTTCCCAGATTGCCGCCAGTGCTTCCGAATCCTCGAAGGTTCCACCGCCTTCGAAAGCGGCTGCTACTTCGGCCGAGAGTGTAGCCAGCGCGTCCGCGTGGCTGACCACATTGTCCGGATTGCCTGCCTTGCCACGCACCGTCAATGACAGCATCCCGTTGTGGCCGCTCAGGGCCTTCATCAGTGACTGCCGATACTTGGCCGCATCCTCGGGGCTGGTATCAGCCACAGCGATACCGAAACTGCCAAGTATCAGTGCGAATAGTGCGATTACTGCGACTCGTTCTCGACGCATTGTTTGTCTCCCATCGTCTGCATTGTCGGTATTACGGGTGTCGTGGTCGGTCTTGTTCAGGGCCTAATTTACAGTGGCCCGCAGCCGAGATCGAATGTTTCATCCGACATGGCCGTCCAGGTAGGCGAACAACGCGTCACAGGCTGCCGTCGAAAACTGCTCGTAGCCATGATCCGTCGGAAAGCCAATGTGCGGCGTCAGCACGACGTTCGGGCACCCGGTCAGCGGATGATCTGTCGGCAGCGGTTCGGTCGCGAAGACGTCGAGTCCCGCCCCGGCGATGCGGTTCTCGTTGAGGGCAGCAAGCAAAGCGTCCTCGTCGACGATCGGGCCGCGCGCCGTATTGATCAGGCAGGACGTCGGCTTCATGAGTGCGATCCTGCGCCCGTCAATCAGCCCGCGCGTCTCGTCATTCAGGGAGACATGAACTGATACGACGTCGGCCTCCTTGAGGACATCGTCCAGCTCGTAGCGCGCGACGCCGGCTTCGGCCGCCTTGTCGACCGTCAAACTGCGGCTCCACGCGATCACCTGCATACCAAAGCTTTGCGCAATGCGGGCAACATGGCTGCCGACGCGGCCGAGCCCGATCACACCGAGCGTCTTGCCGAACATTACCGGCGTCGACGGCGGCAACCATTCGCCGCGACGCACAGCCGCATCGAGCATCGGTATCCTGCGCGTCACCGCCAGGGCAAGAGCGATCGAAAGTTCGGCTGCCCCGATGGAATAGCCGCCGGACGCCGTTCTGATTTCAATGCCGCACTCGCGCGCCGCAGCGAAGTCGATGTGCGGATTATGCTTGCCGGTCTGGACAATCAGCTTTACGTTGTCGAGCGCTTCGAGCAGTTGCCGATCGAAAGGCGTACGTTCGCGGTTGGCAACGAGCACGTCGAAACCTTGCAGTGCAGCTGCAGCACCGAAGCGCTCGGTGAAGATCGTGACGTCGACACGCTCGCGCATGCGCTTTACACCGTCGGTGCTGTCCCAGGCTTGTTGGAAGTCGTCGAGAATCGCGACACGCATTTCGAGCATCCATTACAGGAGAAAGTGATGATGCCACAAGATGCTGCCGCCGACGGCGGCGGAATGCGCTAGAATTAATCACGACTCAGAAGAGCAATAACTGGAAGCCACTCATGTCGAATCTCAAACTGACTTTTGCCTGCGGACCGTACGACAGGATGGAGGCAATCAATTACCACCGGATCGATGTCGAAGGCATCGATATCAATTACCTCGAGATCCAGGCGCCGCGCGAGATTTTCGACAGGATGGTCGGCGATCACGCATTCGACATGTCCGAACTGTCGCTGGCCGAACACGTCGGTATGACCGCCAGGGGCAACAGCCCGTTTGTCGCGATTCCGGTGTTCCCATCCAAGGCCTTCCGCCATGGTTTCATTTGTATCAACAAGCACGCGGGGATTAACGAACCCAAAGATCTCGCGGGCAAGCGCATCGGTGTGCCGCTGTATACGATAACGGCGGCAATCTGGATCCGCGGCGACCTCGAGAATGTCTACGGCGTGGACCTGTCAGGTGTGCAGTGGGTGCAGGGCGCCGTTGAAAAGGCAGGCACACACGGCAAGCCGCCAGCGCCGCCCAAGCTGCTGCAGCCAGTGGATATCGTGCAGAATACATCCGACAAATCGCTGTCGGACATGCTCAGGGACGGCGAGATCGATGCGCTCATCGGCTCCCGGTTGCCGGACTCGGTGCGCACGGATCCTGACAAGGTTGGGCGATTGTTTCCCAACGCCCGAGAAGAGGAGAAGCGCTACTATCGCGACTACAAGATCCATCCGATCATGCACACGGTCGCCATCCAGCGCGAGATCTACGAGCAGAATCGCTGGATCGCGACGAGCCTGTTCAAGGCATTTCTCGAGGCCAGGAAGTGGGCGCTCGACAAGATGTATTTTTCGGCGGCCCAGCGCTACATGCTGCCGTGGTTATTCGACGATTTGCACGAAATCGATGAGATCTTCGGTGACGAACTCTGGGCCTACGGCGTAGAAGAAAACCGGCCGACGTTAGAGGCCTTCGTCAAATACATGCGACAGCAGCACTTCATCGAAAAAGAAGTGCCGGTCGACGACCTGTTTGTACCCATTCACGGACGTATCGAATAATTGCAGATAGTTCGCTGCCAGCCGACCATCGGTGCCGAAATCCGTGGCCTCGACCTGTCGCGGCCGCTGCCCGATGCTGACTTCCATGCCCTTTACGGCGCGCTGCTCGAGCACAAGGTCGTCTTCCTGCGCGACCAGGAAATGACGGTCGAGCAACAGATCGCCTTTGGAGAGCAATTCGGCCCCCTGGAGGCCAATCCTTTCCGACCGCAGGGTGAGGGCAGACCGGAATTACAGATCGTCCACGTCGACAAGGATAATCCGGTCCTGTCCACTGACGTCTGGCACGCCGACCTCACGTTTCGCGATAAGCCGACCAAGTTCACGATTCTGCGTTGTATCGAGATGCCTGCTTACGGCGGCGATACATTGTGGGCGGATATGTGTGCTGCCTACGACGGGTTGAGCGATGCGCTGCGTGAATTCGTGGCGGGCCTCGGCGCCGTGCATGACTTCAAGAATTTCCGCATTCTCTACAAAGGCGACGCGCAGCAGCTGCAGCGGATGGAAGAAGCGTTCCCCAACCCGACGCACCCCGTCGTGATTACCCACCCTGAAACCAAGCGCCGCGTGCTGTTTGTCAATCGACAATTTACGCTGCGCATCGTCGGCCTCGCCGATGATGAAAGCCGCAGCCTGCTGGAGATACTGTACGCGCAAACGAGCGTTCCCGAGTACCAGTTTCGGCTGCAATGGCAGCCGGGCACCGTGGCGATATGGGACAACCGCTCCTGCCAGCATTATGCCGTGAACGATTATTACCCGCACACGCGCCACATGGAGCGCGTTGCCGTGGCAGGCGACGCCGAGCCCAGCTTCGACGCGGCGGCACAACCGACCGAGCCGTATGCGTCAATCCAGCGCGTCCACGCATTCGAGGGGCTGCGCTGAAGTAGTGCCGCAGTACTAGTCGGTATCGGGCTTGGTCAACATGTGCGCACAGCCGCATTTTGTGCCCCAGTATTCCCAGGCACGCCAGGTCTCGGGCGAATACGGCTTGTAGCCTTTGTTGCGAGCATCGATCTCGCCCTGCGACAGTGACTTGATCTCGCCGCCCAGCCGCAACGCGGCTGACAACGCGCGCGCATTTCGCGGCAGGTACACCGACATGCGCACGACTTCGATCAACGAGCGTGCCGCCGCTGCGAAACCGTGGCCGCGCATCAGGGCGACATTGTTTGCCGCCAGCGTCTTCGCGAGATCACGCCCCTGCTCGACATTGGCCACGAGCATATTGGTGTCGCCAAACCGGTCCGCAATATCCCACACGGGTATATGTGCACCGATAAAACTGCCGGCATGGATGACCGGGCGCAGCGGCGTGCCGTCGGCGATGCCGAACGGCAGGATGTCTTCGGCGTGCGCATGCACCACGGACATGACGTCGGGACGAGCCTCGAGAATGCCGCCATGAATAAAGCGCTCGAGATACAGATGGCGGGTCTCGTCCTTGACCGGATTGCCCTCGAGGTCGAGTTCAACGATATCATCCGGGGTCACGAGCTCGGGCGCGAGCGACCGGGCCATAAAAAACGTGTCGGGATTTTTTGGATTGCGTATGCTCACATGGCCATAGGCATCGCACACTTCCTCGTGCGCGAGAATGCGATTGGCAATCACCAGATCATTTATCAGGCGTTCTTGTTCATTCATTGTTTAAGTTGCCCCGTTGGTCTGATACTTTTAGTCATTAAACATCAATATTTTCAATTCAATTGAAATAATTACAACAGGATAGCACCTTGGCTGAATTGACCCTCCCCGGCGGCAAAACGATCGCCTACCATGACAGTGGCAGCGGCACACCGATTCTGTTCCTGCACAGTTTCGGGCATAACAAGAACCTCTGGTATCCGCAGTTGACACACTTCCTCGAGCTGGGCTACCGGGTCATTGCGCCCGACATGCCCGGGCATGGCGACTCGTCGTTCCACCCCGAATCGCACACGGTCGATCAGATTGGTCAATCGTATTGCGAATTCCTTGAGCAAATCGATGTCGAGAAAACTGTCGTCGTCGGAATTTCGATCGGGGGCTACATCGCGCTACGCATGTGGGCGCATCGACCGGACCTGATTTCGGGGCTCGTGATGTGTTGTTCCAAAGCCGAAGCGGATAGCGAGGAAATCAAGCAGCGCCGCCGGGCGCAAATCGAAAACATCCACGCGAACGGACTCGCCAACTTCATCGAAACCGGCGGCCCCAAACGCGTCGCCCCGAAAATAGCCGAAGAGCGGCCGTGGGTCGTGGACTGGATCAAGATGATGAATTACACGGTCAGCGCGGAGGCCAACGCGGCGACGCTCGAAGCGATGGCGGGCAAAGAAGACGACACCGATACGCTGGCGACGATCGACGTGCCGGCGCTCATACTTTCAGGCAGCCATGACATCTTTATCCCGCAGGAATCGCCACACAATCTCAACAAGGGAATAAAGAACTCGGTGCATCACGTGATTCAGGACGCGGGCCATGTCGCCAGCCTCGAGAATCCCACCGCGGTCAATACGTATATGGAAGACTTTCTCAAGTCGATTTAATGCACTCTTAAGTAAATAAACGAGGTTTATCTTGAAATTACTGACGTTTACAACGAACCACAGCTCGCAGCAGAAGCTCGGCGCCCATCTCGATGGCAACAACGTTGTCGACCTCGTGCGCGCTTACGAAGTCTGCTTCGATGCGGCGGCGCCGGACTGGTTCGACTCCGTGAGCAAATTGCTGCAGGGCGGCGACAGAGCGATGCAGCTGGCGGCCGAAACTTTCGATCGGGCTGGCAGCAAGTCCAGAGATGACGGCTCGGTGATTCTCGATATGAATGAGATTACGTTTCACCCGCCGGCCGGCGACAGAGCGAAGATCCTCTGCGTGACGATGAACTACAGCTCGCATGCCCAGGCAAGCGGCAGCAAGCAGTCGGAAGAACCGTATTTCTTTATCAAGATGCCGACCACGATGACGGCTCACGGACAGCCGATTTGTCATTCAAAAACGTCGCAAAAACATGACAGCGAGATCGAGCTGGCGGTCATCATCGGCAAACGCGGCAAATATATAACACGCGAAGACGCGTTCGATCACATCGCCGGCTATGCCGTTATTAATGACTTCAGTTTCCGCGATCGCCGCTCCTTGACGGATGACCCGAATTCAGCACGGCTGCACTGGTTCACGCTCAAGAATCTCGACAATGCCACACCGATCGGACCGTGGCTCGTGACCAAAGACGAGATTCCCGATCCGTATGACCTGCAGATTATCCTCACACTGGATAACGAGCCGGGCCTGAAACAAAGCGGCTCGACCGAGGGCATGATGCACAGAATCGAGGACTTGGTAATGTACGCATCGAACGGGCTGACGCTCGAGCCTGGCGATGTGATCGCAACCGGGACACCCCATGAAGTCGCGTTCGGCCAGCAACGCTGGCTGCAGGACGGCGATATTCTCAGGGCCGAAATCAGCAAGATCGGCGCCCTGGTTAACCCTATTAAGAGTGAAGTCTGAGGGCGACCGCGCCTGAGCGCAGCGGTCGAACGGAACAGAGGGGAAATCATGAACGCAAATTTGGAAGTCTCCAGGGAGGCCTTTGTCGAGGACCTGGTCGCGAATAATTTCACGACGTATTTCGTCGCAACGCATCCGAAATACTCCAAGAGCAACCCCGCTTTCCGGTTTACGCCGAGTCCGGTCAGCATAGCGGTGCCCTATAGCTGGGCCTATACCGATGCGCGCGAACGATTGATGCACCTCAGTTCGCTGCTGACCCAGGAAGAAGCAGAAAGACGCAACATCAACTTTGTCAATCCGGCGCTCAAAGACTTCATGCCCGGCGCGGCATTACCCACGCTCCGCGGTGGCATACAGCTGCTGTTGCCGGGAGAAAAGGCTTACTCGCACCGGCATTCGGCCAATGCGTTCAGGCTCGTGCTCGAAGCACCCGCAAAGGGCGCTTACACGACGGTCGAGGGCAACCGGCTGCCGATGTCGAAAGGCGATCTCATCCTGACGCCGAACTGGACCTGGCATGACCATCACAACGAAGGCGACTCCCACGTCATCTGGTATGACGGCCTTGACGTGCTCATGGCCTACTGGATCGGCGGCGTCTTTTACGAGGAAATGAAAGATGTTTCGGGCGACGATTATCAGGCCATCCTGCACGAATCGAATGCCGTCACGGACGCCTACGGCCCGGGTCTCGTGCACCGCAGGCAGATGTTCCCCGACCACATCCCGCAATCCGACAACACGCTGATCTATTACCCGTACAGCAAAGCGCGGCAACTGCTCACCGAACTGGCCGGCCAGGGCGCCGGCAACCCGCACGAGGGTGTGCTTGTCGATTACGTAAACCCGCTCAATTGTGGCCCGACGTTTCCTTCGATGGGCGCCTCGATACGCCTGATCGATGGCAAATCGACCGTGGAGGCGATGCACAGGACGGAAAATGTGATGTTCGTGACGCTGGAGGGCTCGGTGACCTTTCATCTACCGGACAACCAGACCATCACGGCGCAGCCGTATGACGTGACCGCAATACCGTCGTGGGTGCCGTACAGCATCAGCAATAACGAGGGCGAACCGGCGGTGCTAGTGTCGCACTCCGATCGGCCCGTGTTCCAGGCACTCGGGTTCTATCGCGAGCAGATAGCCTGAACGCGGACCGTCGTAGCGCGGCACAAAGGGCCCCGGAGCGGGGCCCTTTGTCGTCGCGACGGATACGAAAAGTCACGGCGTGTAGCTGTGCCCGATGCAGGCCGCAAACGAGCGCCCGAGTCGCTTTGCGGGTCTTGAAAGACGCATCGGACTTTGGTAAAAATCTGCGCGCTCGCCGCAACCGACCGACCACTTAAGAAGATTCCGATGCTACAAATACAAGGTCTGACAAAGCGTTATGGCCGGCACACGGTTGTCGACAACCTGAGCTTTGACTGTCATGCAGGCGAAGTGCTGGGCTTCCTTGGACCGAACGGAGCCGGCAAATCCACGACCATGAAAATGGTCACGGGCTTCGTCGCCCCGAGTGGCGGCACCGCGAACATCTGCGGCCACGACATACAGCAGGACACGCTCGCGGCGCAGCGCTGCATCGGTTACCTGCCGGAAGGTGCGCCTTCCTATGCCGAGATGACGCCCGCCCAGTTCCTCGGGTTCATAGCCGACGTGCGCGGCTTGACGGGCACGCAGCGCCGCTCGCGACTGGATCGGGTGATAGAGTTGCTGCATCTCGCCCCGGTACTCAATCAGACCATCGACACGCTGTCGAAAGGTTTCAAGCGTCGTGTCGGGCTTGCGCAGGCGATCCTGCACGATCCCCAGGTGCTGGTACTCGACGAGCCCACCGATGGGCTCGACCCGAATCAAAAGCACGAAGTGCGTGAACTGATCCGCTCGATGTCGGAGGAGAAGCTCATCGTCATCTCGACACACATCCTCGAAGAAGTCGAGGCGGTATGCACGCGCGCGATCATCATTGCGGACGGCCGAATCCTCGTGGATGACACGCCGGAACAGCTTGCCGCACAGGGTAACGGCGATCTCGACGCAGTGTTTCGACGCGTTACCCAGGGCAACGGAGCCGCAGAGCCGGAGAGCGAAACATGATCAAAGCCCTGTTCCGGCGTGAATTGCAGAGTTACTTCGCGACGCCCGTTGCCTATGTGTTCATCGTCATTTTCCTGATGCTGATGGGAACCTTCACATTTTACCTTGGCGGGTTTTACGAGCGCGGCCAGGCCGACCTGCGCGCATTCTTCAATTTTCATCCCTGGCTGTACCTGTTTCTTGTCCCTGCCATTGCAATGCGGCTTTGGGCCGAGGAACGCAAGACCGGCACGATCGAACTGCTGATGACGCTGCCGATAACACCCTGGCAGGCGGTGCTCGGCAAGTTCCTTGCCGCCTGGGCATTCGCGGGAATCGCGCTGGTTTTGACGTTCCCGATCTGGATTACGGTCAACTACCTTGGCGACCCGGATAATGGCGTTATCCTCGCGGCCTATATCGGCAGCTTCCTGATGGCGGGCGGCTTCCTCGCGATCGGTTCATGCCTCTCGGCTTTTACCCGCAACCAGGTGATCGCATTCGTCATCACGGTCGTCGTCTGCTTCGGCTTTTTGCTCGCGGGCTTTCCGCTCGTTCTCGACGTGTTTTCGAGCTGGGCGCCGCAGCTCATTGTCGATGGCATCGCCAGCCTCAGCTTCCTGACGCATTTTGCCGATATCTCGCGGGGCGTAATCGACCTGCGTGACCTGGTCTATTTCGCGCTGGTTATCGGCGCATTTCTCTACGCCAACACGATCGTGTTGCGCTGGAAACAGGCGGACTGAGCATGAGTACCCGTGCGCAACAACGGCTGGGCGCCTCGAGTCTGCTGCTGATCGCGGTGGCCTTCGTCGCGGCCGTGATCGTTTCTAACCTGTTATTCAAAGGCATCCGTATCGATCTCACGGAGAATCGCCTGTACACCCTCTCTGACGGTACCAAGCGCATACTCGGTAACATCGAGGAACCGATCAATCTGTACTTTTACTTTTCGGACCAGGCGACCGAAGGCGTGCCGTCACTGCGCGACTACGCAAACCGCGTGCGCGAGACGCTGGAGGAGTTCGCTGGTACGAGCCGCGGCAAGCTGCGCCTGAGCGTCATCGATCCCCTGCCGTTCTCCGAGGAGGAGGATCGCGCCGCGCAGTTCGGTTTGCAGGGCGTGCAGCTCGGCCTCACGCCGGACCCTGTCTACATGGGCCTGGCCGGCACGAACAGTGTCGGCGATGAGGAAACGATCCCGTTCTTCCAGCCCGACAAGGAAGCGTTCCTCGAGTACGATCTTGCCAAGCTCGTGAGCACGCTGGCCAATCCGGAGCGCCGCGTCATCGGCCTCGTGTCCGGCGTCTCGATGACCGGCTCCTTCGATCCCCAGGCGCAGCGCATGCAGCCAGCCTGGGTCGTCTATCAGCAGGCGCAGCAGCTGTTCGAGATTCGCGAGCTGGGAACGTCATTCGATGCGGTGCCCGATGACGTGGGCCTGCTGTGGATTGTCCAGCCAAAGAACCTCTCGAATACTACCCAGTACGCGATTGACCAGTTCATCCTCGGCGGCGGCAAAGCGCTGATCTTCGTCGACCCGGTCGCCGCCGTCGACGCGGCGCCGACCGAGGGTATGCCGCAAGGCATGCCGCCGATGGGTCAGGCGTCCGATCTGCCGCTGCTGTTCGACGCATGGGGCATCGACTTTGCAGCGCAACAAGTCGTTGCGGACGCGCAGCTGGCGCTGTCGATAAACACCGGCTTCGGTAACCGGCCGACACGCCATTACGGCTATCTCGGCATTGCGCCGCAATGGATGAATTCCGCCGACATCATCACGGCCGAACTCGGCATGATCAATGCGGCCATCGCCGGCAGGCTGCAGGTAACCGCAGATAGCGCGGCGACCCTGGAGCCGCTCCTCACCTCGAGCCCTGCGTCCACATTGATGGCGGCGTCACGATTTGCCTTCCTGCCCGATCCCGCGGCGCTGCAGGACGGTTTTACCCCGGGAGGGGAGCCGCTGGTGATCGCCGCAAGGGTCAGCGGCACATTGCCGAGCGCCTTCCCGGACGGCAAACCGTCGGCCACCATCAGTGCCGAGGAGGAACCGTCGGAAAGTGGCACGAGCGCACACCTTGCGGAATCGGCGCAGCCCGTCAATCTGATCATAGTCGCCGATGTCGACCTGCTCAGCGACCCGATGTGGGTGCAGCTGCAGAGCTTCTTCGGCCAGCAAATCGCCAATTCGTTCGCCAGCAACGGCGCTTTCGTGATCAATGCGCTGGAAAACCTCGCGGGCAGCACCGATCTGATAGCAGTTCGCAGCCGCGGCAGTTTCTCGCGGCCGTTCACCAAGGTCGAAGAACTGCGCGTCGGGGCGGAAGCACGCTTTCGCGAAACGGAGCAGCGGCTGCAGCAGGAACTCGCCGAAACCGAGCGACGCCTCGGCGAACTGCAATCGTCCCGTGAGGACACGGGCAGCCTGTTGCTGACCGAGGAACAGCAAGCCGAGATCGATCGTTTCGTCGATCAGCGTGCGTCGATTCGCACAGAACTGCGCGCCGTGCAGCGCGGCCTCGACCAGGATATCGAGGACCTCGGTACGCTGCTGAAAATTATCAACATCGGCCTCGTTCCGCTGCTGCTGACGCTGGCTATTCTGTTCGCGGCATGGCGGCGCCGGCGCAAGGAGGAGGCGTGAGCAGAAAAACGCTGCAGGTTCTCATCGCGGTTGTCGTTGGCCTGGTGCTGACGCTGCTGGTGCTCGACAGCACCGATCGCAACGATGCGCCAAACGAAGCCGGACCGTTACTGCCGGGACTCAAGTCGCGCGCCAACGAGGTGGAGCAGGTCCGCATATCGCGATCGGCAGGCGAAGAAAGTGTGACGATACGTCGTGACGGCGGCGCCTGGGTCGTGAGCGATCGCGACGACTACCCGGCCGATGTCGGTAAGCTGCGGCAGCTCATTATCGCCCTGGCGGACGCGTCGATCGTCGAGGAGAAGACCTCGAACCCCGAGCAGTACGAGAAACTCGGCGTTGACGATCCGGCCGAAGGTGGCGACGGTGCCCGAGTATTTGCGGGTGGCGAGGGTTTTTCGTACGAGGTCATTCTCGGCGACTCCGCGCAGCGTGACTTTCGCTATGCGCGCCTACCGGATCAGGCAACCAGTTACCTGATCGATAAGAACCCGACCGTGCCGGACTCGGTCGGTGACTGGCTGCTGCCCGATATCGTCGACATCAGCGCAGAGCGGGTGCGCAAGGTCAG
>Ga0224512_10003331_pt1 | contig 14213 bp, 13 predicted proteins | sample SF_May12_sed_USG_4_FD_169103 | JGI IMG/M metagenome (GOLD analysis project Ga0224512, IMG submission 169103) | Sediment microbial communities from San Francisco Bay, California, United States - SF_May12_sed_USGS_13 | ecosystem: Environmental > Aquatic > Marine > Sediment | place: USA...
GACGAATCCCCGCGCGGGTGACGCGCAGATCCTGAACCGCGTTCTGCTCAACCTCGTGTCGAACGCCGCCCAGGCGCTGCGGGAGGGAGGCAGGGTCCGGCTCGAGGTCTGGGACGGTCCGGACGGGACGCTGGAGGCATCTGTTACGGACAACGGGCCGGAGGCGGACATCGACCGGATTCGGAAGGCGCTTCACGCCGCGGTTAGAGGCGACTCGATCGCCGAGACGCGGGGTTGGACGCACGGGTTGGGTCTGTCGATCAGCGCGCGCCTCGTCGCGGCCGCAGGCGGGAGCCTGGACGTCGAGCCGGGAGAGCCCTGCGGAGCCCGGCTTCGGCTCAGCCTTCCGTTCGGCGTACTTTGAGGTGCTGCCCGCCGTCCACCCGTAGGATTTCGCCCGTCACGAACGTCGCCCCGGCCAGATAGACCACCGCGGCCGCCACGTCGGCCGGCTCCCCCACCCGACCCAGTACCGTTCTTCGAGACGCTGCCGCGTGAGCCGCGGCGTCATCCTCTCCATCGGGCAGCAGAACGGCGCCTGGTGCGACGGCATTCACACGCACGCGCGGAGCATAGGCTACGGCGAGGCCTTTCGTCAGACTGACCAGAGCGGCCTTGCTCGCCACGTAGGGGATATAGTTTGGCCAGGCCTCCGAGGCGCCCGTGTCCACGATGTTCACGATCGCGCCGCCCGTCGCACCTATCCGGCGGGCCGCCTGCTGCGCACACAGGAACGGCGCCCGAGCATTCAGGGCGAAGACCTTGTCCCAATCTGCGTCCGTCGCCTCCCGCGGATCGACCCTCGGGAAGATCGCCGCGTTGTTGACGAGCAGATCCAGACCTCCGAACACGTCGTCGGCCAGCTCGAAGGGCAGGGGGATCTGCGCGGGGTCCGCGAGGTCGGCTCTGACGATCTCAACCCGTGAACCTTGTTCGCTGATGAGGCGGGCCACGTCCCTGGCTTCGGCCTCGGACGAATGATAGTGCAGTACGAGATCGTAACCCGCCTCGGCCAGCGCCTCCGCGATCGCCCGTCCCACACGCGTGGCGCCCCCCGTCACAAGCGCCCTGGAACGCGCTGTCACGCGCGGGGCTCGCCCGCGAGGACGATCGCATCATCGGATGCCGCGTCGGCCTTCGCCGTGATGTCCACCGAACGCAAGGGAAGATGTCTCATCGCGAGCCTCCTTGGCTCCGGCCAGACGCTTGTATGTGCAGACTTGACCGGCCCAAACCTAACCGGTAGGCTGTTGTTCGTTGAGACTGATTATCAATGTCATCTACTGCGCGTTCGCGCCGTCCCGCACGCAGGGATCCACGCTCATGATGCTCGCCGCAGCCAGACTCTGTCCACTTGCCTTCCTCGCGTGGCTTGCCGGCTGGCAGGTTCCTGCCCGAATGGTGGAGCCCGCGGAGTGGTCGTGCAACGGCGACGCCGGGCCGCCGGTGCCTGCGATGGTATCCGTCGAGCGCGCGAACTGGCTCATGGGGACGGAGATGCGAGCCGTCGCCTGCGCCGAAACGCGGCAGATGGGGATAGCCGCGCTTGAAGCCGCGTTCGCGGCCATCCGAGAGGTAGAGAACCGACTCAGCACCTGGAGGCCCGATTCGGAGTTGTCGCGACTCAACAGCGCCGCACCCGGACACTGGGTGGAACTGTCCCCGACCACCCTCGCCCTCCTGGTCGAGGTCAGTGAGTGGTCGGTTCGGACACGGGGGACATTTGATCCGGCCGTTGGGGCACTCCTCGACGCGTGGGATGTGCGGGGTGCCGGACGCGTTCCGACGGATGAAGAAATTGTGCGTGCGCTCAACGCCACCGGGATTCGGCACCTCGACATCGATCAAGAACGGGGCCGGGTCCGGCGGTTGCGCGATATCCGGTTGGACGCCGGTGCGTTCGGCAAGGGTGCGGGCCTCCGGGCCGCCGCAGACGCTCTCCGTGGCGCCGCCGGTCTGCATACTGCCGTCATGGACTTCGGCGGACAGATCGAGATCGTGGCCCCGACCGGAGGGGGTGCAACGTGGGCGATAGACGTCGCAGATCCGAAACGGCGCGACAAGGCCGCGGCCAGGATTTACGTCGGTCCCGGATCAGTGGCCACGACCGGAGCATCGGAACGGTTCATCGAAACGGACGGACGGAGGTTCGGTCACGTGGTCGATCCCAGAAGCGGACGACCGGTTCCGGCCTGGGGAAGCGTCACCGTCGTCGCTTCGGATCCCGTGACAGCCGATGTCCTCTCCACGGCTCTGTTCGTCGTGGGCCCAGAGGAAGCCAGACACTGGAGCCGAACCCTCGAGGTTGGGGTGCTGCTGCAGAGCGGAGCCGGAACCGACCGCACCACGTTTCGTAACGAATTCCTGCATAGGTTGGAGAACCGAACTTCACAGGAGACCACGGAGTAGATGAGCCAAATACATCGCCGGATTCGCCGCCAAGCCCGAATCCTCCGGATGCTGGCCACTCTGCTGCTCGCTGCGGCGGCGGTTCCCTCGACTGCACGAGCTCAGGACATCGATGACCGAGTGCGCCAGTTGGAAGAGCAGGTGGCAGAGTTGCGAGGACTCCTTGAAGCGCGGGAGAACGCCGACCTGGCGGAGATCCGGCGCCAGATCGAGGCAATCACCACGGAAATCGAGATGCTTCGCCTCGGAACGGATCTGGTCCGGGCCGAGCGGAGCCGGTTCGGATTCGGACCGGCGGCATCGAAAGTTTACTCATCTCCGCATGGCGTGTCCCTCGGCGGATACGGCGAGACGCTGTACGAGAATTTCTCGGCAGAGCGGGAGGACGGCTCTCCGTCATCCGCGAGAGACCAATTGGACGTTCTGCGAGCCATCGTCTATGCGGGCTACAAGTTCGATGATCGATTCCTGTTCAACTCGGAAATTGAGTTCGAACACGCTTCTACAGGCAGTGCCGGCAGTGCGTCCATCGAGTTCGCCTACCTCGACTACCTGTTTTCGGACAGAGCGGGAATTCGGGCGGGTCTCGTGTTGCTGCCTCTCGGGTTCCTCAACGAGCTGCACGAGCCGACCACGTGGCTCGGTACGGAACGACCGGTAGTCGAGAGCCGGATCATCCCATCGACCTGGCGGGAATCGGGCATCGGAGTGTTCGCCGAGTTTGACGGACTCGAGATTCGCGGTTTCCTGGTGAACGGTCTGGATGCGGTAGGCGGGGGAAGCTCGGAGGCCGGCGGGTTCAGCTCGGCGGGGATCCGCGGCGGACGCCAGAAGGGCTCGAAGGCCGTGGCGGAAGACTTCGGCTTTGCAGCCCGGGCAGACTATTCCGGCGTTCCGGGGCTTTCATTCGGGCTGTCGGGATACATCGGAGAATCGGGACAAGGTGCCGAGAATCCCTTGCGTCCGGGCGAAGAACTGGGTGTCCGGACCCTGATTGCGGAAGGGCACGCCGCGTACAAGGCGAACGGATGGGATCTCCGAGCCCTCGCTGCGTCTGCCGACATCAGCGACGTGGCGGCACTGAACACGGTCCGGGGACTCGTCGGCAGCGAGTCGGTTGGCGAGCGTCTGACCGGCTGGTATGTCCATGCCGGTTTCGACGTGTTGCGCTCAGTAGATACCCGAGTGGAACTGATTCCGTACGTCCGCTATGAATCGGTGAACACGCAGGCGGACGTTCCGCTCGGATTCTCGGCCGATCCGGCGAACGATCTCGAAATCTGGACCATCGGCGCTGCTGTCCGACCGATTCCCCGAATCGTCCTCAAGGCCGACTATCAGCTGCAATCGAACCAGGCTCGGACCGGAGTGAACCAGTTCGACCTGTCACTCGGCTACATCTTTTGACCAACCGGAGGAACGGCGCGACCGGGGCGCTGTGCGCAGCGTGCCTTCTGTTCTCGGCAGGCGCCCTGCGACCTGTCCCGGCATCCGGCCAGGTGCTGCTGACGCAGGATGAAGCGCTCCGATTGGCGTTCCCCGGATTTGTCGAGGTCGAGCGCCGCACCGCGTTTCTCGGCGAGGTGGAGAGGGCCCGCGTGGCCGATCTCGCCGGCAGCAAAGCGAGTGGAGCGCTGGTGACGTACTACGTCGGTCGCACGCCGGATGGGCCGGTCGGTGTCGCCTACTTCGATGTCCATCGCGTCCGAACGCTCCCCGAGGTGCTGATGGTCGTCGTAACGCCAACCGGACGTATCGATCGAATCGAGATCCTGCGTTTCGCAGAACCGCGCGAGTACATGGCCCCGGCTGGTTGGCTGGAGTTGTTCGAGGACCACGGTCTCGTCGGCGACCTGGCAAACAAGAACACCGTGGCCTGGATTACCGGCGCGACCCTGACGTCGCGTGCCGTGACCGATGCGGTGCGGCGTGTGCTCGCCGTTCACGAAATCCTCGATCCGTTGGGTGACGGAACACAGTGAATCCCTTCGAACGATGGAATCTCCGACTGGCTTCGTTGGCGATCATCGTCTCAGGGTTCGCCCTCCTGTGGATGAAATACGGCCTCGAGAGCACAGACCCATTCGCCGTGATCAACCATCCGCTGCAGCCGTGGGCGCTGAAATCGCACGTGCTGGTGGCGCCGGCGCTGGTGTTCGCCATAGGCCTGATCGCGAGACGGCACATCTGGAGGCACCTCGTTCGTCGTGTCGAGCCAGGCCGCGGGACAGGGTTGGCCACGCTGATCAGCCTCGTGCCCATGGCGGCCAGCGGATACGCGCTGCAGGTAATCGTGTCGGAATCGTGGCGCACGGCCGCCGTCGTCACGCACGTTGCGTCCAGTGTGCTGTTCACGGTGGTCGTTCTGGCGCACTTTGTGTTGATGAGGGGCTACCTTCGCGAGCTGCAGGATGAAACTTTCTGCGAGCAGGTGCGAATGAAGGAGTCACTGGGGTTGGAGAGTGGGGAGCCATTGCGCTCTCGGAGGCAACCGTCAGCGGCGCCAACTGGGGAGATCGATGAACGAGATTCTACGGAAGGAAATCTGGCGGAAGCTGGAAGGACTGCCCGATGACAAGGCGTACCAGGTTCTCGACTACATCAATTTCCTGAGGAGCCGGTACTCTGAGACGGATGGGACGGCCACGCCGTTTCAGCGCTTCGGCGAGCTGGTTCAGGGAACGATGCGCAAGGGCAAGGTCCCGGCCCGCGCGCTGCGCGAGACGATGAAGGTCATGGGGACGGCGGATCGCGTTCTTGGCAATCTGCGTGAGGCGGGGCGCGAATTTCTCGTGGAACTCGAGGGCGGACGTCCCGAACCGTCGGCACCGGAGCCCTCCCGGGACCCTCCCGAGTCGAGGGAGATCATCGTCGAGTAGTGCCCGAAACCAGGTTGACGCCCCCGGGTCGGCCGCCTACCCTATCGCGATGAAGAATCAGTCGATTCGCGAGGCGCTCACTTTCGACGACGTTTTGCTCGTCCCGCGCCATTCGACCGTCCACCCCGCAGACGTAGATGTCTCATCCCGGTTCACCCGTGGCATCCGGCTGGCCAGCCCTCTCGTCTCGGCCGCCATGGATACCGTCACGGAGCACCAGATGGCGATCGCCATGGCCCGGGAGGGTGGCATCGGGATCATCCACAAGAACATGTCGATCGATGAGCAGGTGGCGCAGATCGATCGCGTAAAGCGCTCCGAGAGCGGGATGATCCTGGATCCGATCACACTCGGCCCGGAGGCGAGTCTGCGCGAGGCACTGTCGATGATGCGAGAGTATTCGATCAGCGGCGTGCCCGTGGTTAACCCGGATGGGCTCCTGGTCGGGATCCTGACGAACCGAGATCTGGTGTTCGAGACAGATCTTGATCGGCGAATCGCCGACGCTATGGTCAGCGAGGGTCTTGTGACCGCCCCGGTCGGCACTTCGCTCGAAGGGGCCGAAGACATCCTCCGCCACAACAAGATCGAGAAACTCCCGATTGTGGACGACCAGGGGCTGCTCCGCGGTCTGATCACGGTGAAGGACATCCTCAAGCGGCGTTCGCATCCCAACGCCTCGAAGGACGGACATGGGCGCCTGCTCGTCGGCGGGGCCGTCGGCACCTCCGGCGTGGAGCTCGATAGAGCCAGGGAACTCGTCGCCGCCGGGTGCGACGTGATCGTTATCGACACGGCACACGGGCACTCCGACGGGGTTCTCAAGGCAGTCGAACGGGCGAGGGCGAAACTCGGGGACGTGCAGCTCGTCGCCGGAAACGTCGCCTCCGCCGACGGTGCGAGGGCGCTGGCCGAGCGAGGCGTCGATGCGGTGAAGGTGGGTGTCGGGCCGGGATCGATCTGTACGACCCGCGTCGTCACGGGTGTCGGGGTGCCGCAGATAACGGCGATCATCGACGCCGTTCGGGGGGCGGCCGACACGCCGGTTATTTCAGATGGAGGGATCAAACAGTCGGGCGATATCGCGAAAGCGCTGGCGGCCGGCGCCAGTTCGTGCATGCTCGGGTCGATGCTGGCTGGCACTGAGGAGAGTCCGGGAGAAACGTTCCTGCTCGAAGGCAGGCGATTCAAAGTCATCCGGGGCATGGGCTCGCTGTCCGCGATGGAGGAGGGATCGGCGGACCGCTATTTCCAGGATGCGCTTTCTCCACGAAAACTCGTTCCGGAGGGAATCGAGGGCCGCGTGCCGTACAAGGGCCCGGTCGCCGATACGCTCTATCAATTGATCGGCGGACTGCGAAGCGGCATGGGATATTGCGGGGCAGAAGACGTCGAAGCCCTGAAAAACGATACGGAATTTGTAAAGATCACCTCTGGCGGGCTGCGAGAATCGCACCCACACGACGTCGTGATCACGCGGGAAGCCCCAAATTACAGGCTATAGGGACCCGGATGCAGTTGCTCGCACGGTTCTTGAGATCGAAAGCAGCAGTCGCCCAGTAATGAAGAGAGAAAAATGATACGAGGGAATCCCATGAGTCGCGTGCTGCTGCCTCTACTCGTTGTTCTGCCGTTCATCGCGGCCTGTGCGGGCGGCGTCGTCCCGGAGACCGCACCCGACGTGACCGGGGTCCGCGGCGATGGGCTGGCAAGCGGCCAGGTCGTGGCGGAGACCGGGTTGCCGTCGGTCGACGACGCCGTCGTGGATCAAGCGGCAACAGAGGCGGAGCAGGCGATCGAGATCCTCGATGAGACGACCCGCCGCGAGTTCTATGCGCTGTTTGGCGGCGATCCGTTGGGCCTCACCGAGCGTCCCCAGAACGCAGCCGTATATGAGATTCCGCTCGAGATGAACGAGCACGTCGAGCGCTGGATCGAGTACTTCACCACGGGGAAGGGCCGTGACCGCTTCGCCATCTACTTGGAGCGGTCCGGCAAGTACGAGGCGATGATCCGTCGGAAGGCCCGGGATGCTGGGCTTCCGGAGGACCTGCTCTACCTGGCCATGATCGAGAGCGGGATGAACCCGAACGCCTACAGCCGGGCCCGTGCCGTGGGCCTGTGGCAGTTCATCACGGGGACCGGGCGCGCCTACGGCCTGGAGGTCAGCTACTGGGTGGACGAACGACGCGATCCCTTCCGCGCCACCGACGCGGCGATCGCGCACCTGGGCGACCTCCATGAGAAATTTGGCTCATGGTACCTGGCGGCGGCGGCCTACAACGCGGGAGCCGGCCGGGTAACTCGAGGCATCCGTCGTACGGGCTCCACCGACTTCTGGGACCTCGCCGACGCCCGGGTGTTGCGCAGCGAGACGCGCAACTACGTCCCGAAGCTCATCGCGGCGGCCACGATCGCGCGCAACGCCGAGGCCTACGGGTTCGGTGACATTGTGCCGGCTGCTCCGGACGAGTTCGATGTCGTCAAGGTGCCGGGGGCGACGAGCTTCGACGTGCTGGCGGACGCGGCGGGAACCACGGAAGGACGGATCCGGGATCTCAATCCGCAGTTTCTCAGGCAGGTAACTCCCCCGGACCGCGAAGTACAGCTGAGGGTCCCGCCGGGTCGGGCCGAGGTGTTCGCGACGAACTACGCAATGATTCCGGAGTCGGAGCGCGTAACCTGGCTGGAGCACCGGGTCACCCGGGGTCAGACACTTGGTGCGATCGCGAACCGATACGGTACGTCGGTCGTCGCGATCCGTGCGGCCAACAACAATGTGAGCCCTCGCCGGTTGCAGATCGGACAGCGTCTCGTGATCCCGAGATCAAGGGCGGCACGCGCCGCCGCGACGAGCGGAGAGCGCACCGTGAGCACTCCCGCCCCGCCGCCGACCGGTCCACTCACGATCACCGTGCGGAGCGGCGACACGCTGTGGGCGTTGGCTCGACGCTATGGCACGTCGACGGGTAGTCTGATGGCGATGAACAACCTGGGATCGTCGGTGATCCGCCCTGGAGATCGGATTACGGTCCGTCGGTGACGAACATGCAGGCCTGTAGTACCGGTCAGACAGGCAGAAGCGAACCGGCGGGGAGTCGGGGAGGGCCGGCGATCGGGTAGACGACCGCGCCGCGTGTTTCACCGATTGCGTTACGCGGATCCACGATGATCGACGCATGCTCGGTGACGAATCCGTAGTCCACCACCCTGTGGTCCGTCGTGATCACGACGGCGTCCGCCGCGGCAAGACCTTCTGCTGTCAGATCCGAGCACTGCAGCATGGACTCGTCGAGTCGCACCTGAGCCACGTAAGGGTCGTGGTATTCGATGGTGGCACCCCGCTGCCTGAGCAGGTGAGCGATGTCGAACGCCGGGCTCTCTCTGACATCGTCCACATCCGGCTTGTAGGACATGCCCAGCAGGAGCACGCGACTGCCGTTGACCGACTTATTCACGCGGTTCAGAGCCTCTGTGACCCGCTCCACCACGTAGCGCGGCATCTCCGCGTTGATCTCAGCGGCCAGTTCAATGAACCGCGTCCGGTAATGCAGGGTCTTCATCTTCCAGGCAAGGAAGTGCGGGTCGACCGGAATGCAGTGCCCGCCGAGGCCCGGGCCGGGGAAGAACCGCATGAAACCGTAGGGTTTCGTCGAGGCGGCGTCGATCACCTCCCAAACGTCGATGCCCAGTCGATCCGAAATCACGGCCATCTCGTTCACGAGACCGATATTGACCGCACGAAAGGTGTTTTCCAGGATCTTCGTGAGCTCCGCGGCCTCGGGAGACGAGACCTCCACCACCGTTTCGATCGCCTCCCCGTACAGCGCGACCGCGAGACGGTGGCATGCCGGAGTCAGACCACCGACGACCTTCGGGGTGTTCCCGATGTGCCAGGTAGCGTTACCCGGGTCCACACGTTCAGGGCTGAACGCCAGCCAGAAATCCTCCCCGGCCACGAGGCCGGATTCCTCCAGCATCGGTAACACCATCTCCCGTGTCGTTCCGGGGTACGTGGTGGACTCGAGAACAACGAGCTGCCCGGGTCGGAGGTGCTGCTTGACTGCCTCCGTTGCCGACAGAATGTACGACATGTCCGGATCGTCGGTCTTGCTCAGCGGTGTGGGCACGCAGATCACGACGGCGTCCGCTTCCGCCAGCCGGCCCGGGTCGACGGTCGCCTCCAGCATTCCGGACCGGGTCAGGCTTCCCAACCGTTCGCTCGTGACGTCGAGAATATGCGAGCGCCCGCTGTTGATCCCCTCAACGACGCTTGCACTGACGTCGAGGCCAATCGTTCGAAGCCCGACCTCGGAGAAAGCGACACCAAGGGGCAGTCCCACGTATCCCAGGCCGATGATACCGACCACAGCGTCGTGAGACTGGATCCTGGACAGCAGAGCTTCGTGTCGCGACATCGCCGGCAACGTCTACTCCGACCCTAGAATCTGGCGCGCGTATCCGTTGGCCGGATCTTCGCCGCGCGCCATGATTCCGCTCACGACCCCCGGGCCTCGATTGTACGCGAGGAGAGCGAGGCGCGCGTCGCCGTACTGGTCCAGCAGCATTCGCAGGTAACGGAATCCCAGTCGCAGGTTCGTGTCGCGGTCGAACAGATCGCCTTCCGCCAGACCCGGCTCGAGCCAGTTGGCAGTGCTCGGCATGACCTGGGTGTAGCCTACGGCGCCCACCGGGCTGATCGCCCGTCGGCGGAACGAAGATTCCGTCGCAACCAGTCGGAAGGCGATATCCGGATCGAGGTCCTCCCGTTGGGCGGCCTCTCGAATCGCTTCCGCGAGATCCGCGGGAATGCGAAACGCAGACGAATACTCGTGAACGACGCGCAGTTGTTCCAGCTCGGTCTGCAGCTGCGACACGTCGCTGCGGGCATCCCTGATCTCGGCACGCGCGGCCGCCGCATCGGTCTCCAGAGCCTCAAGTCGCGGTTGCACCGCGGCGCGCGTGCCGGCCGCAGACAGTGCCGCGATGCCGAACGCCGCCAGCAGGCCGACCACGGTGCTGCGTCTCCTGCTCGCCGATCGGGCCGAGCTCGGCATGCTGTCGAGCGGGGCCGGCGGTTCGGCGCGGTTCGGCTTGTTGGGCTGTCTCGCGATCATCATCTATTTGTCTCCCGCCATGTATTCGCCGGCCGTTACGCCCGCGGATCCGCCAAATCGTCCGGCCTGCGCCAGACGCCGCTGCGGCCGCCCTGCTTGGCGACCAACTGAATCTCGCCGATCTGCATTCCGCGGTCCATACCCTTGCACATGTCGTACACCGCAAGCAGTCCCGCGCTGACCCCGCACAGGGCTTCCATCTCGACGCCCGTACGGGCTTCCACCGACGTTTCCACACGAATCCGGATTCCCGGCAACTCCGCATCCAGCTCCACTTCCACTGCCACGGAGTCTAGCGGCAGGGTGTGACAAAGGGGGATCGTGTCCGCGGTTCGCTTGGCGCCGCCAATCGCGGCCAGCCGCGCCACGGCCAATACGTCTCCCTTACTCATCCCGCCTGCGCGGATCGCGAGCAACGTCTCCCGCTCCATCCGGATCCTGCCTTCCGCCGTCGCCCGACGGCGGGAAACCGGCTTGTCGCCCACGTCCACCATTCGGGCGTGCCCATGTTCATCCAGATGTGTCAGCGGTTCGCTATCCATGAACGCTCCGGTTACCCGGGCCCGGAACCCACGTTCCGCGCCATTGCGGTCCGTGGGCGCAACTCACGCGCCAGGTCGCTCAGCAGAACGGCAGCGATTGCCTGCGGGTTTCCGTTCCCGGAAGCCGCCAATCGCCCATGTTCCACATGGTCTAATGCGAGGAGCAGCTGATCGGGAGTCACGCCTTCAATCCCCGGCAGCCGACCACGTACGTCCGAATGCAACGCGAAGTCCACAGATTCCACCCGGATAGTGATGCATTCGCGCAACACTTCCTCCACGCGGTCCAACGTCCCGGAAAACGGTCCCCTCGCTCCGCTGGGGGGAAACTTCGCAGCAGTCGCAAACCGATCGGCAGCCGATCCCGACAGGGCGGCGCGTACGAAATTCCAGCCCTCTTCCGCCAAAGCCGGATCCGCCTCAGCCATGCGAAGTGCCAGGCCGACAGCCCCCTGGCTCCGGCGGGCAAGTGCGCTCGCCACCGTGCGGTCCATCCCCAGTTCACGTTCCAGAAACGCCTCTGCCAGCGCCGGTTCAGGGGACGTAACACGTACCGCGAGCGACCGCGACAGGATCGTCGGGAGCAGCGACCCGGGACGGCTTGAGGTCAGGATAATCAGCGTGTCGGGCGGTGGCTCCTCCAGCAGCTTCAGGAATGCATTGGCAGCCTCGGGACTCGAGGCCTGCGCGACCATCCGTTCGGCGTCTCCGACGAGGAACACGGAAGAGACCCCCATCGCCGGTCGGCGCGTCGCACGCGAACGAATGTCCTCGACCATCGCCAGGTAGATCGCGGCGGACGTCTCCGGCGTCGTCACGGCAAACGGATCGGCGCGTCGCGCGTCGAGAACCTCCAAGCGCGCCTGCTCGAACAGTTCGCGCCTCTTTGCCGGCGTGTGGCTACCCTTGGGGGACGGCAGAGGGAAGAACCAGTGAAGATCAGGATGCCGCAGGCTGCCAACCATGCCGCATGCACGGCACGTTCCGCACGGCGGCTCGTCCGCCGATTCACACAACACCAGCGCAGCGATCCAGAGTCCCAGACGCTGCTTGCCGATTCCGTCCGGCCCATGGAGGAGCAGGCTTTGGGGAAGGCTTCCGGCCCGAGCTGCAGTTCGAAATCTCCGCTGCAGGTCATCGTGGCCGCAGAGCGGGGGCAGGGAAGTCACGAGCGGCTTCTCAACCAGGGTACGGGATCCACGAGGCGAGGATTGTTGTCGCCGTCCGGCTCGTGAATCTGGAACTCGATATGTGTTCCCTCCTCCGAATTCTCATCGCCGCCTACGCCCCCGATGACCTGGCCCGCCACGATACGATCGTCCATGCGGACGCGCAGATCCTGCAAGTACAGGTAGACGGACCAATACCCGCCCCCGTGATCGACGATCACTGTCTGGCCGAGCAAGTCCCTCGAGCCGGCCCAGGCAACCTGTCCGGCCTCGACCGCCCGCACCAGGGTGCCGCGAGGAGCTCCGATGCCGATCCCGTCCCAGCTGCCCACTCCACCCGGCTTCGTATCCCTGAATCGGTAGACTATCGTGCCCTCGACCGGCCAACGGAGCTGGCCGAGATCCGCGGTGGTTACGGAAGATTCCGATACGAGACCGGCCAGGCGCTCCGCCTCCCGGCGAGTCCGTTCGAGCTCTGCGATCAGGCTGCCCAACCGCCGTTCTTCTTCCCGCAGTTCGCTGATGCGATCCTCGGCTTGCGTAACCTGCGAGCGGACGTTTCGAAGCCGTCTCTGTCGCTGGTCCTCGCGCAGTTCCAGGTCTTCAACCTCGCGCCGCTTGTCCGCCCGCAGAGTCGCCAGACGGGCGTACTCGTCGGCCAGCCGTTCACGCTGATCCGACAGGCGCTCCGCGAGGGTACGGACGTCCTCGACGAGAATCCGATCGTACAGAGCGACGAGGTGGAGGTATTTGTATCGGCTGATCAGGTCCCCGAACGACTCGGCCTGGAGCATCACCTGCAGAACGTGAGTCCGGCCGCGCTGGTAGATGTTCCGCAGTCGTTGCTGGAGCTCGGTGCGTCGAATCACCAGCTCGTCGCGCGTGGCCAGCATGTCCCTCGTGGCCTCGTCGACACTCAGCGCGTACGCATCGATCTGAACGTCGAACTCCGCCAGAGCACTGGTCGATGAGCCGATCCGCGCCTCGATGTTCAGGATTTCATCACCAACACTGCGGATCTGTCCGCGCATCTGGGTCGCCTCGCGAGCCAGACGATCCTGTTCCTGCCGAATTTCCTCGAGCCGGTCCTGGCTGCGCCGGATCTGTTCGCCGATGTCATCCTGCCCATACACCAGGGGCGGCATCGATAGAACAAGCAGAAAAGCGAAGATTCCGGCGCGCCTCATGTGCAGTTCAGAACACATCGATCTTCTTCAGCTCACGCCGGACCGCCCGTGTCGCCGCCAGCATTCCCAACAGCGCGGCGCCCAGCAGGCCGATTGCGACCCACCATGCGGGAACCCACTCGAGGGGCAGGAGGGTCGCGTTAATCGTTCGATAGGCGCCCCAGGTGAGCAGCACGGCGACACCTCCGCCCAGCAGGCCGGTGAACAGTCCCTCCGCCAGGAACGGTCGTCGGATGTAGGCCTCGGTAGCTCCCACCGTCTTCATGATTGCGATCCCCTCGCGGCGCGCCAGGATCGCCATGCGAACGGCGATGCCGATGAGGAGGATCGCTCCGAGGGCGAAACTCGCACCCAGAAGCAGCACTCCGCCCCCCACGACGCGCCGGATGCGGTACAGCCGGTCCACCCACTCTCTCCCGTAGCGGACTTCCTCCACGAATCCGTAACCCGCCAGTCTGGCCGCGACCCGTTCCGCATCCGCGGGGGTGCGGGAACGATTCTGCAGCTGCACGACCAGGGAAGCCGGAAGCGGGTTCACCTCGAGGTCGGAGAACACATCCGAGAACTCGGGTAGCTCTCGTGAAGCCCGAAACAGAGCCTCGACCTTCGAGATGTACGTAACCGATTCGACCTCCGGATACCCCTCGACCTCGGCCCCGGCGAGTCCGACGAGTTCCTCGTCCACGCCGTCGCGCAGATAGGCGACCACCTCGACTCTCGACTCGGCACCTGAAAGAGCCTGGTCGACATTGTGCGCGGCGACCCCGAACAATCCGATGATGAACAGGCTTACACCGATCGAAGCGATCGACAGGCCGCTCAGCAGAGGGGCCCGCCGCATACCGGCGAGTGCCTCCCGGACGCTCCTCACGAGTCGGTCTTCGCGAAGGGGTCGAATACGACCGTTCCG
>Ga0224512_10003332_pt1 | contig 14211 bp, 10 predicted proteins | sample SF_May12_sed_USG_4_FD_169103 | JGI IMG/M metagenome (GOLD analysis project Ga0224512, IMG submission 169103) | Sediment microbial communities from San Francisco Bay, California, United States - SF_May12_sed_USGS_13 | ecosystem: Environmental > Aquatic > Marine > Sediment | place: USA...
TCGCCCCGGTTCAAGGAATTTCATGGTTTGCCAATGCGCAGCGTCACCGATGGCACCGACGATCCGCATGCACTCCTGCTCATCCTGATTCTTGATCGCGCGCGCTTCCATCATCGCTGACATGCCGTCTTGCCAGACAATTCCGGCATCATCAAAGGCGCCGATCATGTTAATGTCCACAAAATCGACGCCGAGTTTCTCACCGGCAACGTCATGCCGTTTCATTTCTTCCAGGATCGCGTTGGTAAATTTCCTAACTTGTTCCTGTGCCGCAGTACCCGCTGCGCCTTTGATCCACGCATAGGAGTAACGAATGTTCTCTTCGGGCAGCCACGGGCAATGGCGGCTGATTTGTACACCAATATCACCTTGCTCGAACAAAACAGGTGCGCCATCGCCACACAGTAGCGCGTACCGTAGACCGGGTTTTAGCCGGCACCATCCAGGTGTAATTGTGGCGGTGAGATAGCGAACATTTTCGTCGTACATGCACAGCATCGCGCCCAGCCCGTGGGCTTTCATTCGTGCTCTTGCGCTTTCAAGCCGGTAGGTTCTCAGGCGATCCCAATTGATCCGTTCCTGCCAGTCGACGCCGGCAATGCCAAAATTAGCCACAAGTTTCTCCCATGTGATCTAGTTTCCTGTTTTTCGAACTACGCGAACTCCGAAATTCACGAAGCGACCGCGGCAAGACGAATTACGCTATTAGCCAGTATCGTTTCCTCGTTCTCAATAACTAGGTCGACTCAGTGTTGGTATCGACCGGGCCAGGCCACGGTTTTTTGATTTTGTTGCCCCAGGCCATCGACGCCCAGTTCCATACGGTCGCCTGCCTTAAGAAATAAGGGTGGATCTAGCCCGAATCCGACACCGAACGGAGTCCCTGTTGCGATAACGTCGCCCGGAAGAAGCGTCATATAGCGACTCACATAGCTGACCAGTTCGTCAACGCTGAAAATCATTTGCTTCGTATTACTGCATTGCAGTGTTTTACCGTTGAGCTTCAACCATATATTGAGGTTTTGTACATCATCGATTTCGTCCTTGCTCACCAGCCACGGCCCAATGGGCCCGAAGGTGTCGGCGCTCTTGCCTTTGACCCACTGGCCAGTTCCGTCTAACTGAAACGCGCGTTCACTCAGATCATTCACGACACAATATCCTGCGATGTAGTCACTCGCGTCTTCCACAGTTACGTGCGAGGCGACTGAACCGATAACGACGCCTAGCTCAACTTCCCAGTCGGTCTTCTCGGCGTTCCTTGGAATAATGATGTCGTCGTTCGGGCCACAGATTGCACTGGTGGCTTTCATGAAAAGAATGGGTTCTGCAGGCACCTCCATGCCGGCCTCTTTTGCATGATCGGCGTAGTTCAGGCCAACGCAGACTATTTTCGACACAGCACCGACACAGGCGCCGTAACGTGCATCAGGTCGCAACGCTGGCAGCATATCCGGATCGATCGCGCGCAGCCGTTCGAGGCCTTCGGGCGACAACGTATGACCCGAAATGTCGTCGACGACTCCGGCGAGACTTCTGAGCTGCCCATCGTCGCCAACCAGCGCAGGCTGTTCAGATCCAGGCGGGCCGATCCTTGCGAGTCTCATTGTTTTTATATCTCGGCGACGGTTTGGACTAATGCCCAAATGAGTAAAATTGGACTTTCGTTATTTATCAATTGATAACTAATAAGTCAACCTTGTTGTACAGAGAGTTCTGCGTAGAACTTCCGAGAATCTTAAATTCTAGGTGTGATCCAATGTAACTTTCATTCGGTGATCATCTCGTTGGTCAAGCATGGTAAAGGCCTTCTCGAGATCAGTCAGCGGCAACACGTGGCTGATCATTGAATCAAGTTCGACTTGCCCACTGTTAACGAGGTCAATGCAGGTTTGAAAGTCCGCACGTCTCGCCGCGCGTGAGTTGATAATCGTGAGTTCCTTATAATAGAGCTGATAAAAAGGCAGTACAGCTTCTGTGAATGTGTAAACGCCAAATAGCAAGATGCGCCCGCCCGGGCGCGCAATATCGATGCTTTGAGCAAGTGTCGTCGCGGCGCCGACACAATCGACGACCAGATCGGCTCCGCGACCACGGGTGAGCTTGTGAACTTCGGCGGCGGCATTGCCGCCAGCGGCAATAGTGTAGTCCGCGCCATATTGTTGCGCCATTTCCCGTCGTACCGGGCTACCAGTTATGCCAATAACCGGGTGCGCACCCCTGGCCTTGGCCAGTTGGATGTGCAGCTGGCCTGAAACTCCAAGCCCAATTACGACAATCGAATTGCCCGCTGCAACGGGTGCACGTTGTTGTGCGTGCTCGCAGGTCGTCATGACTTGAATGAGCGGTGCAGATTCATTGTTGATCGTGTCGGGGAGCGCGATAACCGCATCAGCAGGCACCGCCACTAAATCCGAAAATCCACCATCTTGATCGCGACCGAGCAGGGAACCGTTAGTGCAAAGATTTTCTTGCCCGGTCCGGCAATCCTCGCAGTTGCCGCAAAATAAGATGGGATCGACAATGACGCGCGCTCCAACGCCAACACCAACAGCGGTTCCAACGTCGGCAATTTCGCCAATAACTTCATGGCCCATGATTCGTGGGTATGTGACAGGAATTCCGCCTTTATAAATCTTCAGATCTGTGCCACAGACCCCTGAGTGTGTAACACGGACCAAGGTCTCGCCGTCGCCAGCAACGGCATCGTTAACATTTCCAGGACTCAACTGAGACGGAGCATTGAGGAGCATTGCTTTCATCGACAGACTGCCTTGCTCTCACGTGAGTCTATTGAATGGGTAGACCGGCGCTTCGCCATTCAACACACGGGCTACATCTCTTGCTGCCTTGGTTTGTAGATCGAGCAAAGCGTCTTCGGAGTAATAGGCCGTGTGCGGAGTCAGAATGACGTTGTCGCGATTCAATAGCGGACAGGCTGCGTCCGGCGGCTCATTCGGCATCACGTCCAATCCCGCGCCCGATAATCGTCCAGCATCCAAGGCGTTGGCAAGCGCCTGCTCATCGATCATAGGACCACGGGCGGTATTGATGAGTAAGGCCTCAGGTTTCGTCTTCGCAAACGCGTCTGCATCAAAAAGATTTCTTGTTTCCTCAGTGAGCGGCGCATGCAATGAGATGTAATCGGAAACAGCGAGCAGTTCATCGAAAGACAACAGTTGCACATCGATTCCCGCGGCAACGTCAGCGGAAATGTATGGGTCATAGGCAACAACATGCAACTCCAGCGCTTTAGCTTTGGGCACCAACGTCTGTGGAATCTTGCCTAGACCGACCAGTCCCAGCGTTTTCCCCCGCAAGCGCCATAGCGGCGCGACCGCCTTGCCTTCCCAGCGGCCCGATTGCACCAGTGCATTGCTGTAGGTGATCTTGCGGGCGAGACTCATCAGTAGCGCCAACGCGTGGTCGGAAACTTCATCAAGACAATAATCCGGGACGTAGCACACTTGTATTCCCGCTTCGGTTGCGACGTCGATATCGATGTTGTCGACACCAATGCCGAAACGACCAATTGCGCGACAATTCTTGAGTTCTCCGATTATCTCCCTCGTGATCTGTGCAAAAGTCACCATCAAGGCATCGGCATCTCGCGCAACTTCAATAATGGCCTCGGGCGTTGAGTCTTCTGCAAGCGTGACCGTTGCATCAAGCTCGGAAAAAATTGCCATTGCCGGAGCCAAATTCGGAAACACAGAGTCTGTGACTGCAATACGCGGGTTTGTCATAGAATTTATTGCATCTGACTATTCAATTTCGTACCTGACCGGCCATTCATGTCCACTCTGTGATACAGCTTCGATGTAGTCGCGAATGATCTCCGAGCCCGGCATGTCGCGCGCATCGGCATCCTTCGCCATCTGGTTCGGAAATTCGGCCAGCGATTCGGCCCAGTTTCTGCGCACCGAATCGGACAATGTGCGAATGGCTGTACCGGCTTCTTCCAGATTTTTCAGGCCAAGCGCCTGGCCTTCGTTAAGTGCGACAGAGGCGACTCGTTCATAATCGCGCCCAACTTCCCGAATGATTTTTTGAACGTCACCAGGTAGCGCGGTCATCGCATCGTTGTTCACGGTAAGAACAACAGCGCCGCCGACGGAGCCGAAATTTACCAAGGTGTAGTTGGGCGCGGGTTCGTGAAACTTGAAGCTGTAATAGGCGGACGGAAACATCAACCATCCCGAGTAGACACCGGTCTGCATGGAAAGATAGCCGTCAGGCAAAGTGGATTGGACGGGCACTGCGCCAGCGAACTCGAGCCACGGCAGATTGGGTCCGGCACCGGCAATCTTGACACCTTGCAACTCGTCAATCGAATCCCACGGCATGACGGTTCCGAGATGATAATTGTCCCATCCGTTTAGTGCTAGCAATTCCTGCTTGTATTTCTTGCTTAGTTGTTCATGTAGCCAGGGGTGCGTGTCGTAAATCCTTCGTGCAACTTGAATAGCCTGCTCGGAGTCGCGTGGCCCAAACGGGACGAAGTAAGAAAAGTTGTGCAAGAAAAGCTTTGATGGCTCAAAGCAGACGCAATAAGCACCGATGTCCAGGATACCGCTTTCGACGGCCTCAAGAGTTTCGGCAACTTTGGCGATCGAGCCACCGTAGCCTTCAATGAAATTAACTTCATAGTCGGTCTCAGCAGCAATGCGCCGTGTGACTTCAGGCACGAAAAAGTCGCGCATTTGCGTTGCGTACACCGCAGGGCCGGCCGGGTGACCCGCACCTATTCTCAAAGTGATGGTATGCGATTCAGAACAGCCAGTCGCAAACGGGCCGAGCAGCACAATTGCCGTAATTGCCAACGATCGAGTCAATGTTTTCCCCGGCGAAACCGTCGCAATACCAGTACAGGCTTGAATTTCAGTTTATCACCTGATAAATAACGTATCTAGTGTCCGTTCTTAAACAAACGAACCAAATTTCTCCGGAAATAGGCACCGCAACAGCCGTGCGTTAAATTGCCGCTATCCACACCTAGAGAGATGAATGCATGAAGGGTCCTCAAGAACCTGGTTTTTCGCAATCCCTGATCTGTTTTGGTGGCGTCATCGTAATTGTGATTGCCGGACTGTTGTTGCTAAGCATCAACCTCCACAGCCTGCTGTTAATCGCGCTCGTGTGGGTTGCCTTTCACTCGGTAGCCATCGGATTTCATTTCCGCGAGATAAAAGCCGCGTTGATCGCCGGGATTGTGAGGGGCCTGGGCGCAATCTTTATCTTCTTTCTGATTGGCGTACTTGTCGCGGCGCTGATTGAGGGCGGAACGATCGGCGGCCTTATCTACTACGGCGTGGATCTGCTTCATCCAACTTTCTTTCTGCCCGCCGGATTGGTGCTATGCAGCCTGATGTCGCTCGCGACGGGTACGGCATGGGGAACTATCGCGACGATCGGCGTTGTTCTTATGGGACTTGGTGGCGCACTCGGTATTCCGTTACCGCTCGTCGCTGGGATGGTCGTTTCGGGTGCGACTTTTGGCGACAAGATGTCACCGGTATCGGATACAACCAACCTCGCCGCGATGAGCGCAAATTCTGACCTTTACGCTCACATCAAGTCGATGATGTACACGACAGTGCCAACCTACGTCATTTGCGTGATTGCTTTTACGTTGGTCGGGCTGCACTACAGTGGCCAGACGGTCTCTGCACAGGAACTTCTGAACTTAAAAGAACACCTCGCGATTGAATTCGTCATCGGCCCGTTGACGTTGTTGCCATTAGTCGTACTGCTCGTGCTCAGTGTCAATCGGGTGGCTGCCGAAGTTAGTATGCTGGCGAGCGTGGCTGTTGCGGCAATGCTGGCTGTCGCGACTCAAGATCGAACGACGATGGAAGTGCTGAATAGTCTGAACGACGGCTATACGGCAAATACCGGACTCAACCAACTCGACGTGCTTCTGAGCCGCGGCGGAATGCAAAGCATGATGTGGACGATGTCGCTTGCGTTGCTCGCATTATCGCTCGGCGGCATCCTCGATCGTGCAGGCTTCGTTCGGGTCCTGCTGAGCGGGCTGTTGACACGAATCAAGCGCAGTGCAAGTCTGGTGGCGACCACGATAGGCGCCGGCGTTGTCGCCAACATGAGTATGGGCGAGGGGTATCTTTCCATCATCTTTGGCGGGCAGATATTCAGAAAATCTTTCGAGGACGACAATCTCGAGAACCACATGTTGTCGCGATGCCTGGAAGAAGGCGCGACCTGCAGTACGTCGATAATCCCATGGACGACTTCGGGCGCGTTCATTACCGGTGTGCTTGGCATGTCGCCGCTGGAGTTCGGCCCATGGGCGTTTTTCAACTACGTCAATCCGCTCTTGTCTATCACCCTCGCTTACATGGGCTTCGGAATATTCAGGAAAGCTCAATCTACCAGCATCGGTTTACGCGCATAGCGATCGATTAACAGAGGAAGGCATTATGAAGTCTTATCAGTTGGTGCTGCTGGCCTTGTCAATTCAATCAACGGCCGTTTCTGCGGTGAACGCGCAAGATGCGCCGGACCAGATATTCATCAACGGAAAGGTTGTTACCGTGGATGACTACTTCTCGATTCAACAAGCCGTCGCAATAACAGGGGAAAGAATTGTCGCTGTCGGTAGCAATGAGGAAATCAGCGGACTGGCGGGCCCTGAAACACGGACGATCGAACTGTCCGGAAAGACCATGATGCCGGGCTTGATTGATAACCACAATCACGTAGTTCGGGCTACGGAATATTGGCCGAATGATGCGCGCCTGGACGGAGTGACCAGTCGGGCACAAGCGCTGGAAATTCTTGCCAATAAAGTGCAGGAACTGCCGGATGGTGCATGGTTAATGTCACTTGGCGGTTGGCAGGAAGGCCAGTTTACGGATAGCCAGGCAGATTTCACACTGGCCGAGCTCGATGGCCTGGCTTCGGGCCGGCCAGTATTCCTGCAATCTGTCTACGATCACATCTACGGCAATACGGTTTGGTTTGAGACTATGGGGATACCGCTAATGATCTCGCCAGGATCAACGGACGAACCCGACGGCTTATCAAAATATGCGGTACGAGACAGCAGCGGCAAGGTCACCGGCCGCTTAAACGGTGGATTTCCAATGATCGCCGAGGCGATCAAGCGGTTCCCGCCGGTGTCGGCAGAGCAACAAGTCGATGCCATCAAAATCGCATTTAGCTACCTGAACAGCATTGGGTTGACTGCCGTGTACGATCCCGGTGGCGTTGGAATCAAACAAGAAAGCTATGCGCGTACGAAACAGTTGGCGGAATCGGAGGGAATCAATGTACGAATTTTTCACACCTTAAATGCGGGTGTTCCGACAACCGCAGAAGCCGCTGACAGGCTCATTGACCGGATCAATTCCACCAAGCCATTCCAGGGAAACGCGACCTTCGATTTGCTCGCAGTGGGCGAGATTTACTATGGCCCGTTCCATTGGGACGGCGTCGTTGATCCGGTTACACCGGAGCCGGAGGACATTGAGATCGGCCGTAAGATACTGACAGCTGCCGCGGCTGAATCCTGGTCAGTACAAACGCATGCAATGCAGCCTGAAACCATGGATATCCTGTTCGATGTTATGACCGGCATCAATGAAGAATACCCGCTTCGCCACTTACGCTGGTCAATCACGCATTCCGACAACATTGGTGCCCCGCAGATCGAGAGGGCACGCCATCTTGGTATGAATTTGCAGATGCGCAGTACTCCCGTGTTGGGCGATCGGGATTCGGTCGTTGAAAAGTTTGGCGATGCTGCTTACGATATGCCACCGCTGCGTCTTGTGCAGGATAGTGGAATACCGTTTGGACTGGGAACCGATGGAACGAAGGCCAACCAGATCGCACCCTTCGTGACGCTTTGGTGGGCGGTCACAGGGCGGGCACTAAACGGTGAAATGGTGATGCGGCAAACCCTGACACGCGAGGAAGCATTAATCGCGCACACGCGGTCCAATGCTTATTTGATATTCCAGGAAGCAAACTTAGGGGCGATCAAACCTGGTTTGTTGGCAGATGTGCTTATTCTGGATAGGGATTATCTCACTGTTCCGGAAGATCAGATCAAGGATATTCGACCCGTTGCGACGATTGTGGGAGGACGTGTGGTCAGCGGTGAACTCTAAGGCTTATTTGATAACCCAAACTCGATCCGGCATACAGTGTCAAAATTGGTCTAACTTAATCGGAGAATAGACCATGAGGGACCGCAGAACTTTCTTGAAGGCCGTGGCGTATGTCAGCGCTGGCGGACTGGTTGCATGCCAGTTTCCTGCTTCGGTCGCGCGGCCCGCCCGTCGGGAAATCTCTATCGGCGGTCGCCGCGTGAAAGTGGTCGACATACATGCGCACTGCGGAATCCAGGCGGTCGAGCAAGTTGTCAGCGGCACGCCGCTAGAAATGCAAGTCAGCAAGAACCGTATTCTGGGACCGCATCGGCTGGAGAGGCTCGACGCGAGAGGCATCGACATCCAGGTATTAAGCGTCAATCAATACTGGTGGTACCGGGCCGATCTGGATCTCGCGCACCGTATAACGCGCATCCAGGACGAAGGCCTGGCCGAATGGTGCGAAAGCCATCCGGATCGCTTCGTGGCTCTGAGCACGGTGTCACTTCAACACCCTGAGTTAGCCGCGGAACAGCTTGAGTACGCCGTTCAGAAGCTGGGTCTTCGCGGCGCCTCCATTGGTGGTCACGTCAATGGCACGGTTCCGTCATCTTTGCGCTTTGATCCCTTCTGGGCCAAAGCTGAGGAATTGGGCGTACCTGTGTTTATGCACCCTACCAGCGCTTCGTTCCTCATAAATGAAGGAGGCTTCGAAGGACGAGGAGAGTTGGGTATCGTCGTCGGTAATCCACTGGAGACTACCGTGTTCCTGACACGATTGATATTCGACGGAACCTTCGACCGCTTTCCCGGGTTGAAGGTCTGTGCCGCGCATGGCGGTGGTTATTTGCCCTCTTACTTCGGGCGTACTGATGTGGCTTGCGACGTACGAGAAGAAGCTGACTGCGCCAACGAGCAGCGCCCGCGCGAATACCTGAAGACCCAGATACTTGCCGATTCAATGGTTTTTTCAGATGAAGGTCTGCGACACCTTGTGGCAGAAATGGGAGCGAGCCAGGTGGTCTATGGCACGGACATACCGTTTAATTGGCCGGATACGCTCGATCTGATCGTCAACGCCTCTTATCTTAGCGATGCTGAGAAAGAGGCGATCCTCGGCGGCAACCTGTTGCGATTGCTGCATATCAGCTAAACCACTGCACGCCGTTCCGTATGATCGATGAGGACAAACTCTTCAGAGCGACTAGAAAAAAGAATCTCATCCCGTTATCTCTTTGGACTGGTTCGCTGTAACGTCGATATATGGAGCCATATCAACTCGCCACGCTCCGGCCGAAGTTTGGCTATGGCTTATCAAATTAATCGCAAGTTGCCGCTAAGCATTCAGTGCAGATAGAACGCGCTCCGGTGTCATCGGCATGTGACGCAGACGTACCCCGGTTGCGGCCGCAACGGCATTTGAAATCGCCGGTGCAATTAGCGGTGTTGCCATTTGACCTGCGCCGGTCGGTGGATTCGGCGTGTGAACGATTTCGACCTCGATTTTCGGTACGTCAGGTATTCTCGGAACAATGTAATTGTGGAAATTCGTCTGTTCAACGATTCCCTGGTTCATCGAGATGGATTCACTCAGTGCCAACCCCAGACCGTAAACCGTACAGCCTATTTGTTGCGCGACCACATTGTCCGGTTGCACGGCGATACCGCAGTCAATGGCAACCCAGATATTGTGGACCTTGATCGCACCCGAGCGTGAGTTGACCGTCACGTCAACTACGGCGGCAAGCTGTGATTTGTAGTCAATATATGCCACGCCAAGGCCGTGGCCCTCGGGCGTATTGCCCCAATTCGACATCTCGGCCACTTTTTCGACAACCTTTGTGGCTCGCGGCTGTCCACTCAGAAGGTCAAGTCTGTATTCGATGGGATCGATGCCCTCGCCCAATGCGATTTCGTCCAGGAGTACCTCAGTGACAAATTTATTATGGACATAGCCTATGCCACGCAGCGCGATGGTGCGCATTCCGGTGTACTGTGCTACCTGTTCGCTGAGTTTGTTCGCGATAGCGTAAGTCTTAATCTCAGTTCCTGCCATGCTGATGAAATCAGTCTGGCCAGCCGCTTCGAATCGGACCGGATCCTGCGATTTCGTTGCAAGATCCGACGCCTTGCGGTGATGCCACGCCGTAACCTGTCCATCTGCGTTGACGCCCGCACGAACGAAACTCGCGCTCATGGGATGGAATCGTCCATTGCGGAGATCATCTTCCCGCGTCCACATCACTTTCACCGGACGTTTTACACGATCCGATAACAGCACTGCGTCGATCACAAAATCCTGATCACGGGGTCCGCGCCGTCCAAATCCGCCGCCCAGGAGCATATCGTTGAGTTTGACCTGTGCCGGCGAAATGCCCAACGCATCAGCCGTCGCAGCCACGGCTACGCCCTGGGCCTGAGTACCACACCAGATTTCACAAGTTTTGCCGTCGGACGACACCGACGCGACGGCATTGAGCGGTTCCATCTGCGCGTGATACGCATAGTCGCTGCGAAATTCGCCCTTATAGGTCCTTGCAGCATCACTGAGTGCAGATTGGACGTCGCCCGTTTCTTCCCATGCCTTTGTCAGCCTGGAGCGTGTGCGAGCATCTTTGGCAAATGCCTCAATTCCTTGCCTTGAATTGAAAGTATCGCCCGGACCTTCAATCGACCAGCCCACGGAAAGCGCCTTTTTGCCTTCAAATGCAGCCCATGGTGTTTCGGCTAACACTCCAACGCCATAGGGAAGGATTTCGATCGCCAACACGCCGTCGACCTCAAGTGCCTTCGATTTGTCGACACTTTCTGGAGTCCCGCCAAAAACAGGCGTCCGCAAAACTGCACCGTAGATCATCCCTGGCAGTTGTACATCGATGCTGTACTGCGCGCTGCCGTCGACCTTCTGTGGTAGTTCGTCCCGCATGACGTCTTTGCCGATCAGGCGAAAATCGGCAGGATCCTTCAGACTTGTCTCGCTTACCTCGGGCGCGATCTCGGGCACCTCGGCAAACGTACTGATGCTTCCATAGTCGATGCGCCTGTTCGTCGGCGTGTGAACAACGGTATTCGGTTCTGTCGACAATTCATCAACTGGCACTTTCCAGTGCCGGGCAGCGTTCTGCAGGAGAACCTGGCGCACCTGCGCGCCGAATATGCGCAGCGGAGTGTAATAGGCGAAAACTGCATAGCTCCCGGCCGTATACATCATGCCGCCGAAACCCGGATTTCCGTATATTGATTCGATCGGCGGTGCCGGCACGATCTGGACTTTGTCCCAATCGGCATCGAGTTCCTCAGCGAGGATGAGTGGCAGCGAGGTTCGGGATCCCTGGCCCATCTCAACAGCCGGCGCCATGATTTTCACCGTGCCATCGGCTCCGATAGTGACCCACGGGCTCATTTCTTTGCTTGAACTCGCCGCACCGCTCGGTGGAGTGTCAGCGACATTTTGGCAACCGACGAATGCGAATGATAATCCTGCCGCACCGACCATGACCTGTCGGCGCGTAAATTGGGGAAGCTCGGAATGTGATCGGATTGTTTTGGTCACAACTCAACCCTCCCGAGCAGCACGTTCGATGGCCTGGACAATTCGGGGGTAGGTGCCACATCGGCAGATGTTGGTGCTCATGTGCCGGATAATCTCTTCCCGCGAAGGGTTCGGATTTCGATTGAGCAAATCGACAGCGCTCATGATCTGTCCCGACTGGCAATAGCCGCACTGCGGAACCGATTCGGCCAACCAGGCTTTTTGCACCGGGTGTGACGAATCGCTGGATAATCCCTCGATCGTGGTCACCTCGTGGCCTTCGACAGCCGACACCGGCGTTTGGCATGAAAATGTGCGCTGGTCATCGAGATGCACCATGCACGCGCCGCATTGTCCTGCGCCGCAACCAAATTTCGTGCCGGTCAGCTTCAGTCCTTCACGTATCACCCAAAGCAACGGTGTTTCTGGTGGAGCATTCGTCGAAACGGATTCACCATTGAGTTTGAAGGAGATGGGCATTGTTTCCTCCACAAGCAAACGAATTTGACACGTTCGAGATTGCAGGTCGCACTGATTCCTCCTCGCGACCGACTTGGGTTTTCATCGCGCAGCGATAGAGGAGCACGCTTTACCTTTTATTTGAAAACCTGAGCCGACAAACTGTCTGGGACAGATAACGCTTGCCGAACATGTTTGGCAAATTCCGGTGCCTTCATGTAGCCGACGACTTCGTAACCGTGGCGTTGTTTACCGTCAACGCCAAAGAAAATAATGGTCGGTGGTCCGAAAACCCCGAAGCGTTTGAGGAGTACCTGATCGACTTCGTCGTTTGCAGTAACGTCAGCCTGCAACCATGTGGTATTGGACAGGGCGTCTTGTACATCGGCGTCGGGAAACGTGAAAGCCTCCATTTCGAGGCATGAGACACACCAGTCCGCGTAGAAATCGAGGAACACGGAATTGCCGTTTGCGGTGGCGGTCGCAAGCTCTCGATCAAGATCCTCAACAGACTTGATGCGCTGAAACGGCAATTCATGCTCGGCCTCCGCAAACATCGTTCCACTGCCCGCCAGATTAATACTGGCCAGGGGCTTCAATGGGTTGTTACCGCCGGTTAGTGACCCGAGTAGCAGGGTGATGCCGTAGATAATTGTCAGAAAACCGAAGCCCTTGCCAAGTTTTTGCGTGACGCGTGAATCGGTCGTTAGCGTTGTCAGGCCGCCCATAAAAACGCCGCACATAAATATCAGAACCGCCCAAAGCAACATTGTTACGGTACCGGGCAACATTCTCGACAGCATCCAGATCGCGAGACCGAGCATCATAAAGCCAAAGACGTTCTTGACGGCGATCATCCAGGCGCCGGCTTTCGGCAACAGTTTCCCCTGGGCCGCACCGACAGCGAGCAGGGGTGCGCCCATGCCGAGGCTCATCGCGAATAATGCGGTGCCACCGCGCAGCATATCGCCGGTCTGCGCGATAACAGTGAGAGCTGCTACCAGGGCCGGCGCCACGCAGGCAGTAACGATCAATGCAGACAAAGCACCCATGACGAATGCACCAATTGTTGTGCCACTCTTCTGGCTGCCGCTAATGCCAGAGATCTTGCTTTGTATACCGCTAGGCATCTGCAGGTCGTAGGCACCGAACATGCCAAGTGCCAGTGCGACAAACAAGCCCGCAAACAAAACTAGTATCCAGGGTTGGTTGAACGTCGCCTGCAATTGCAGCCCGACAGCCGCTGCAGCGACTCCCGCCAGGGTGTACACGATTGCCATACCCATCACGTAGCTCAACGCCAGCAGGAATCCGCGCGTCGGACTGACGTCGTCACCTTCGCCAGCGATGATGCCGGATAAGATCGGGACCATCGGCAATACACAAGGCGTGAACGCGAGGCCAAGACCGGCAACGAAGAACAGCCCGGCGGCAACCCAGATGCTTGAGCCGGTAATTATCTGCGCAAGCCGCGCCTGCTCGGATACGGGAACCTCTGTGTCGCTAACCACTTCGACATCTGTAAATCCACCCGGTACTTCTTCGTATTCGAATGATGCAGCGTTGAACTGAAAATACTGCGTAGTGGGTGGATAACATAAACCGGCCTCGGCGCACCCTTGCGATCGGATACTGAACCTTGGCGTCTCTCCATCCGGTAGAGGCGCAGTCGCACTTACCTCATGGTAATAAACCTCTACCTCACCAAAGAAAATATCGGTTTTCGATTTGCCGGCTGGCAGGTAAAATTCCGCCTCGGCCAGAACGCCGTCCCGCTCAGACTTAAATCTGAACTGTTCCTTGTACAGGTAACAGTCGTCAGCGATCCTCCAATGTAAAACCAGGCTTTCGTCTTCGACGCGCGGTGACAACTGAAAGGCCTGCTCAACTTCCGGAAAGTCGTCATCGCCCGGACCACAGGATTGGGCATAAACATTCGGCACCACTGCCAGCGCCAGGAGCAGCGCGGTAGTGCGGAGAAGCCAAAGAGTTTTCACGTTATGCCTCAACGTAACTAGCAGCGGATTTCGACTTACTCCTGCGTCAAATCCGCAATTTTTTCGGCCAGCTTGAGGAGATGTTCATGATCGTTGAGGCCGGTGA
>Ga0224512_10003333_pt1 | contig 14207 bp, 13 predicted proteins | sample SF_May12_sed_USG_4_FD_169103 | JGI IMG/M metagenome (GOLD analysis project Ga0224512, IMG submission 169103) | Sediment microbial communities from San Francisco Bay, California, United States - SF_May12_sed_USGS_13 | ecosystem: Environmental > Aquatic > Marine > Sediment | place: USA...
GTCGATCTGCCGGCCAAACACGACCCACTCGCCATTCGGTGAGATCGAGACCTCGGCCTCATAGTATTCATTATCGGTCAGGCGCTGGATATTGCCGCCTTCGAGATCCGAGATGTACAACTCGGCGCCTTGCGGATAATCGGTCGAATCTGACCAGTTACCAATCGGCATATCCATATTGTCTTTAGTCGAAGTCCACACCAGACGCTTCATGTCCGGAAAGAAATACGAACAGGCGTCCTGACCGCGGTCATTGATTCGTCGAATGTCCTCGCCCTGGTCGGTAAACGTATAGGTCAATGCGCCGCTATCGCGCCCTTCGCGTTTCAACGCGGCGCTGTCCTGGGTCTGCGCGATCACATGCAGGTTATCCGGCGCATAATAAGCCTCGGCAGCTTGCGGAATATTCGGTATTTTCCAAGTGGGCAATTCGTCTGGATGAGCCATAACCGCCGCGATCTTGGCCGCGGCCTCTGGTGCCTCCGCTGGCGCGGAAACCTCAGGCACTTGTGGTTCTGCCGGTGGCGCGGCTATGTCGGGAGCTTGCGACTCTTCGGGCGTTGAGCATGCGGTGATGCCAACTGCAAGAATCCATACACATGCAAAGCAGAAAAGCTGCTTACGTGAAATGCTCGAAATCGCTTTCATTATGAAGGTTCCTCATTGAATATTATGCGTGCCGCATGCGTCGTTGTTGTTCTGCAGTCAGACTTTATTATCTAAACAAATTCTTAGCGGAATTGACGATTGGCCTGCATCTTTTTTGTGCCCCACAAACGGCAAAAGGCTATTTTTTCTGACGCCTTGCTAATTGAAAGTACACTGACATAATAGGCAGTCAACTGTCAATCTACCGGGACAAACTGCATGCAGGATTATCTGGTTCGAGGATCTGTGTTTGAACACCTGATGCAGGAATGCTTTCAGCTCAATCGGAATCTCGTTAACGTAACCAGACATCTCACCGACGATCTCGGCGTGACCGGCGCGCAGTGGGGCGTGCTCGGGGCTCTCGGGCAGGACAATGCGCCGCGGACGATTGCGGAAGCGGCGCGGCGCATGGGCCTGGCCCGGCAAAGCGTGCAGCGCGTCGCAGACGCGCTGGCCGCACAGGGCCTGGTTGAATATCTGCCGAATTCAGCAGACCGGCGGACGAAACTCGCCGAAGTCACGGCGGCCGGCCGGACGCTACTCGCCAAGCTCGAAAAACGCCAGCTGAAATGGGCCAAGCGCACCGCCGGAGACCTCAGCGAGGCAAATATCGAGGAAGCGATGCGGCTCGTCAAACAAATTCGTGAACGCATCAGCATAGATCGAGATGCCAACGATGGTTAGAATCGTCCGCAGCTTTCCGCTGATACGATCAAACAGAAAAAGTGCCAAAGACTACAATCCATTTCTCTGGCCCTAGCAACGCATAAAAATGATCAGGAGGTCATGACTTATGAAGCCCTCAGCAATTCACAAGCTCACTGTTATCGCGTTCACCTGCATCCTGATGCTCGGCGTCGCTGCGTGTTCAAAACCCGAAGAACCACAAAAACCCGCGGCGGTTGCAAGCACCGAAGAGCCACAAACGCCCGCGGCGGTCGCGACAACCGAGGAACCGGACGTGGTCAGCGAGGCGAGTCCTTATGATGGGCCACCCACCGACACGAGCAAGGAACTACCGGTGCGGGTAATCCCGAATATTCCCCCGGCTGCCGAAGCCTACTATGCATCAGACAGTCTGCACGTAATCGCGCAGACCCAGGACCCCGATGCACAGCAACCGGAGGGTGGCAGAGTCGGCGGCGCCCTGACTTACATTTTCACGGACGAGGGCGCAGAGATCCGCCGCATCAATGACCGCGGTCAGGACGCCTGTTCTTATTATTTCCCGGACATGAAGCGCATTGTCTGGACTTCGACCAAAGACAATATGGACATGCCGCTCGGTGACTGGTCCTCACAAGATTTATATCCGCAGGGTGCCGAGCTGTATACGTCGGATCTCGAAGGCAAAAACATTCAGCGCCTGACCGATAATGAATACTACGAAGCAGAAGTCTCGATCTCACCGAACGGCGAATGGATCGTCTTCGGCAGACAAATTGACGGTAAGCTCGACATCTGGCGCATGCGCGCGGATGGCTCGGACGAGCAGCAGGTCACGTTCACCGATGACTGGCAGGAAGGCGCACCGTTCTATCTGCCGGATAACGAAACGATCCTGTTTCGCGCCTGGAAGAAAGACGAATACGGCAAGATCTATCCGACACCCATGACGGTGTTCACGATCAAACATGACGGCACGGAACGCACCGTGCGCACATTCGATCGGGATATGAACTGGGCGCCGTACCCGGCACCGGATGGCCGGCACTATGTTTTCGTGCGAGTTGTCCCGGGCAATAACTGGGAAGTTTTTCTCGGTGACCTGGCCGGCGGTGAGCCGGTACGCCTGACCTATCATGACGGCTTCGATGGATTACCGTCTCTGTCACCCGACGGCACCAAGATGCTGTTCGCCCGGGCCGGATCCGATGGCGAGTCTTTGACGACCTACGTCATGGACATGACGTCTTTTGATATTGGTCCCGAAAACTACAAAGGCGTTCCGTCTATCGAACCGCCACCGAACGAGGGGTAAGTAACGAAGCACGCGCCTGCGGCGAATTCATTAGAAGGAGAACAACAAATGACTCGGCCGATCAGCGTTCTGCATTTGCGGAGCCGTTATTCCCTGGCCTGCGTTCTGGCGGGCTGCGTGGCGTTGTTGTCGTTTTATACAACGGCGTCGGCGCAACGGCCATCATCCGGGCATCGCGAAGTGCCGGATAGGTACGTTTTGATTCACGCCGGAACGCTGCTCGCGGTCCCCGGTAAGAAACCCTCCAACGAGGTCACCCTCGTGGTAAAAAATGACCGGGTTGAACGCCTGGAAAATGGTTACCTGTCCGCCGCCGCGTTCAGTTCTGCGGATGACGCAGCGGTGCAGGTCATTGACCTGTCCAACAAGTTCGTTTTACCCGGCTTAATGGACGCGCATGTGCACCTGCGCCACCAGCCCACCCGCAGCCGCGGCGAGCGTGCCCGGCGCGGCGTCTGGCAGTCGCCAACCTCAGCCGAAGAAGCCGTCAACGCGGTGATCTACGCGCGGCGCAGCCTCGCGGCCGGATTCACGACAGTGCGTGATGTCGGTTCCGATGATCAATCGGTTTTCGCCGTGCGCAACGCCATCAACGCCGGGCGAATGATCGGTCCGCGAATTCTTGCCTCAGGCGCAGCCGTCGCCGTAACCGGTGGCCATGCCGATTCGACGCCAATCGAAGATAGCGCTGATCCCACCGCGCGTTTGCGGTGGGGTGTCTGTGACGGCGCAATCGAATGCCGACGCGCCGTTCGCTATCAGCATAAGGCGGGGGCAGATTTGATCAAGTTCACCGTCACGGGTGGTTTGGGTTCGAACTCGTTACTGGAACGCCAGCTCTTCTACGACGAGATTGAAGCCATCATCGACACTGCGCACATTCTCGGCATGAAAGTCACGAGTCACGGCTACGAAGCCGAGACCCTCAAGGATGCGATCCGCGCCGGGGTCGATTCGATCGAACATGGTTTCCTGCTGGATGACGAAGCCCTCGAGATGATGAAGGCGGCCGGCGTTGTGCTGGTACCCACGATATCGGCCAGCTACCCACCGCCGATCTTCAACATTCCAAACCCAAGTTCGGTCGCACTGCGTAATGAATACGCGGCGTTCGAGCGGGCTTATGCCGCCGGAGTCAAGATCGCGTTTGGCACCGACGCGGGCACTTTCGCCCATGGCACCAATGCCAAGGAATTCGACTTCATGGTCCAATACGGCATGAAGGAGATGGACGCTATTTATTCGGCCACGGTGGCAACCGCTGAACTGTTTGGCATCGATGACGAGGCCGGCACGCTCGAACCAGGCAAGATCGCCGACCTTATAGCCGTCAACAGCAATCCGCTCGACGACATTTCCACGTTGCACGAGATTAACTTCGTAATGAAGTCGGGTAAAGTCGCCAAGCAAAACGGCGAAATGACCATACCTTTCGACTACTAGAACATGGCGGTCTGAAAAACAATTAGTGCGGAGTTTGTGGAGGGTTACATGCGGTTGACGAAAGAAGCCTTAAAATCCCGCCTGGTAATATTTCTTCTCGGCATGATGGCGACCGGTATTACCGGGCCGCTGATAGCACATGAAGATGAGCCAGACAAAGATGCATCGGCCGATGCGATGTTAAGCGCGGAAGCAAGACAAGTCGTCGACACTCTGAACGCTTATGCCGCCGCCGTGCAAAGTACGAATCTCGAAACAATTTCGGACTACATGGTGACCGACGCCGGGTTCAGTTCGATTGAAGGCACATTCACCGATCTCGGCTGGCAGAGCTATCGCGATCACCTTGCGCCGGAAATGGCGATGTTCCAGGACACGCAATATCAATTGAGCGATATTCGGCCGTATGTCAGCGGTGATATGGCGTATGCGTCGTTCGATTACGCCATGGAAGTGACGGTTGTGAGTGAGCAGTTTGAAGGTGGCAAACACCCGGTCAGCATGCGTGGCAAGGGGACCGTCATATTAGTCAGGGACGGCGAAGACTGGAAGATCCGGCACATGCATACGGTCACAGAGCGCGAGGAGAATCCCGGTGAGACAACGCACTAAGCCGTAATTATTTTCAAGAGCCTGCGACGGTCCGGACAGGTAGTGCAAAAGATCGGCTTGCGGTGAAAAACAGGTTTCGAAAAAGAAGCGGACCGCAGGGAGCCATCCCAGCGAAGGTATGCCGCCGACAAGGCCGAATGCCTGGCACACCGTTTCGCCCGGCGGACATTGGCGATTTCAGGTAAGCACCAGAGTTCGCGGCAGGTCGCCAGAGACTCTTTCCTTGGGATGGCTCCCTGCGGTCCGCTTTATTCCCAAGGAAAGAGTCTCTGGCGACCTGCCTCCAACAGTGGAATTGCGAAGTCCGTATTTCGCGTGATCGGACACTGTCTGTCCGATGAGATCTGAGTTTTCACAAATAAGGTGTTCCGCTTTTTTTTTCGAAACCTTTTCCAGGCCACGCGGACTAATAAAACATCACACCATCTGATGCGATATTTGCGCCAACGCAAATCACAGAAAGATTCGTCGTCGCTTAAAGCTGGGCGTCAATTCCCGCTTCCTTGATAAAAGCCTCGGCCTCGATCTCCACGGCTGTACCTTTGAAGAAGCCAGGATTCATGCCGGCCAGGAGTTTCACTGGGTTAGTGAAAACGAAATCGCGGAAATCGGCCTCGCTGACGATGCCATCCTCGACGAGTTCATAGGCTTCCGCGAGTACTAAAGACATATCCGTCACATCCCAGTGACCAAAATCGGATGAGAATATCGCATTGAGCTTGCGGCCTTCCGGCAGAATCCTCGTATCGAAGGCCGTCGCCACCATCCGATCGTCGGCCTCGCAACCATAGTAAAAGTTCGGAATCAGGCGTTGCATCAAATCGTCCTTCGTCTCGATGCAGGCTGCCGCGAAATCGTCGATACCATCGGGTTCTTCCGTGCTGCGCGTCAGCGAGCTGCCCTGTAATTTACCGGCCAGCACCTCACCGCCATACTCGTCGAATAATTGATTCAAATACGCCGTATCGATCTTTGCCGGGTTGAACTGCTGCACGGCGTCCTTGTTGCGCTTTTCCCAGCGCTCGGTCAGATCACAGATCAGGCTTGCCCCCCAGGCAACCCCGCACTCCAGAAACGCAAAATTCAGCGTCGGAAAGCGGTAGGTGACGCCACCGAAAAATAAGGACTTGGCGAATGCATGACCGGCATCCGCGAAATGCCCGGTCTGGTTGTACATGTAGTTACTGATCGACCGGCGCATACCGATCCCCTGGCCGATCGCATGCGCTGTCACCGGCACTTTCAGATCGACACATTTCTGCCAGACCGGGTCGTAGTCATACAAACTGTCGAGCGCCAGGGTATCGACCCAAAAAGCATAGCGACCCAGGTCCGGATCTTTTTCGGTAACGGCCTCGATCGGTCGCCGCACGAGGTTGGCGAACATCGGCACCTTGAAACCCAATTCGTTGATCGTGAAGTCGAGTTCTTCGATCGCCTCTTCCGGTGTATGACATGGAATAATCGCGGCCGGCGTCAAGCGATCCTGATAATCACGAAACATGTCCGCCATCATCAAATTGTGCGCACGGCACGCGGCGCGACGGATATCGTTATCAGGTATGTCGGGCAGAAGAAAACCGATTGTCGGATAAACGACCGAATAATCGATACCCATTTCCGGTAATCGCTCATGCATCAGGCGCGGCAGCATGGCGGTTGCCCGATCAAGCGTATTTTCGGTCGGTGCTGCCCAGAATGCAGGCCGCAGCTGGTTGTGGCGTCGCCGCTCTTCGACAGACATCTCGTACCAGCCGCGTGAATTACTGCGCCGGAAGCTCGCCCAGGTCCGGTCGGTCATTTCGGGTCCGCCGACCTGTTTCAGGTAATCGAATAGAACCGGAAACACTTCGACCATATGCCCGTCGGCGTCGACGACCGGGTGCTCGAGCCGCGACCTGACACGGCTTGACGGCGAAACCTTATTGTTATTCATGCCACATTCACCTGTTGATGTACGCGAATTAAAAATCACTACTCATGCCGAATGACGACGGTCTTGGTCTCCAGGTACATATCGAGGCTCTCGGCGCCAAATTCACGTCCCCATCCCGACTGTTTATAGCCGCCGAACGGCGCATAGATATCCCCGCCACCGTGATGATTGATACCGACCACACCCGCCTTGATCGTTTCGGCGAGTTTGTGCGCCGTATGCAGGTCCTTCGTCCAGACACTGGCTATAAGTCCGTAGATCGTATCATTGGCCTGCCGCGCCACTTCGTCGAGATCCGCATCGGCGAAACTTTGCATGCAGGTTACCGGTCCGAAAATTTCTTCCCGGACGATGCGCATATCGCGATTCGTGCCGGCGAAAACGGTCGGCTGCATGAAGTAGCCGGGCCGTTGCGGCCGCAAACCGCCGGTAACCAGTTCGGCGCCCTGTTCCTTGCCGCTCGCCACATACGCCTCGACACGCGCCAGCTGCTCGCCCGAAATCAAGGGACCAATGCGGGTGTCCGGATCCCAGCCCGGGCCAATCTTCATGCCCTGCGCAATCTCAGCCACACCGTTGACCACGCGGTCGAACACCGCTTCATGGATAAATATTCGCGATGGACACTGGCAATTCTGCCCTTGCAGGAAAAATGCCAAACGTGCCGCCTCTTTGATAACGCGATCGATGTCCGCGTCGGGAAAAACGATGAACGGTGATTTACCGCCAAGCTCCAGCGACACGCGCTTGAGATTTCCGGCCGCGGCTTTCAGGATTATTTTGCCGACCGCCGATGACCCGGTGAACGCAACTTTGTCAACATTGGCGTGCGCCGTCAGCGCAGCGCCCGCCTGCCCTCCGTGGCCCGGCACGATATTGACGACACCCGGCGGAATTCCGACTTGCCGAATCAGCTCACCCAGAAATAAGGCGCTAAGCGGTGTGTGTTCATCGGGTTTCAGAACCACGGTGCAGCCGGTTGCCAGTGCCGGCCCGAGTTTGATGACCGCCATGCCCAACGGATAGTTCCACGGCGTGATCTGGCCGACGACGCCGACCGGTTCGCGGCGCGTGTAAGTCGTAGACGGACCAGATGCATCCGGGCGCGTATCCGCCGGCAACGTATGGCCGCGAATCTTTGACGGCCACCCGGCATAGTATTGCAGCGTTTTTACCGCGCCCGGCACCGCGAACCTGCCGACCGGGTTCAGTGGCATACCGTTGTCGAGAATCTCAAGCTCTGTGAGTGTCTGGCTATTGGCTTCGATCTGTTCCGCCAGCGCCCAGATCAGGCCGCTGCGCGCAGCAGGCGACATGCCTGGCCATGGCCCGGTAACGAACGCGTGTCGCGCAGCCTCGACCGCCGCATCGATATCCTCCGGCCCGGCTGCGGATACGCTGGCAATGGCTTGCTCGGTGGCCGGGTTCAGAACTTCAATCGAAGCGCCACTTTTAGAACGAACCCATTCCCCGCCAATCAACAGGCGATGCTCGCTGTCGAGGAACTTTGCCGTCTGGCGGGAAGCTGGACCTTCCTTATTCATTCTGTAGACTCACAAGGTGGTGCATATCAAACAATTCTAACCTGAGATAATCCGCTTCGACTTTTTTCCGCATGAAAGATCTGCACATACTGATTATCGGTGCGGGCCTCGGTGGTCTGACCGCGGCGCTGGCCCTGCAAAAAGCCGGTTTCCGCGTATCTGTCTATGAGCAGGCTGACACACTCGGTGAAGTCGGCGCCGGCGTCACCATTACGCCTAACGGGGGTCACGTGCTCGACCATCTGCTGGGTAAAGATGTCATCCAGCATATCTGCAACGTGCCGGCCTCAGGCGCGATCAAACACTACAAAACCGGTGAAATCATAGTCGATACGGAACGCGGTGATCTTCCAAGACAGCGATATGGCGCGGATTACTGCCAGGCCCATCGGGCTGACCTGCATGGCGCGCTGGTCGATGCCGTCAGTTCGATGGACGCTTCCGCCATTCATCTCGACCGCTGTTTTACCGGTCTCGATGAAACGGATGAAGGAATTACCGCAATTTTTGCAAATGGAAAAACCGCAACGGGCACCGTGCTGGTCGGCTCCGACGGCATCCGTTCGAACGTGCGCAGTGTTTTATGGGGAGAGGAAGAGCCAAAATTCACCGGCTATATCGCCTGGCGCGGGCTCGTCCCGCTGGACGGTCTGGATGATCCAGCGCGCATAGTCCCCGACTCCGCAGCGTTTGCCGGACCCGGGCGAACGTTCAGCCGTTACCTGGTTCGTCAGCGAACGCTTATCAATTACGTCGCGTTCGCGGAGCGCGAACAATGGGCCACGGAGAGTTGGTCGATACGTTCCGAGGTTTCTGAAGTGCAAAACGAGTTCAGTGATTTCTGTCCCGAGGTACAGGCCATTCTTGACGCCACGCCGGCGAACCAATGCTACAAATGGGGATTATTCGACCGCCAGCCACTGGAGCAGTGGACCCGCGGGCGCGCAACATTACTCGGCGATGCCGGCCACCCGATGACGCCTTTCCTGGCACAGGGTGCCGTCATGGCCATCGAAGACGGCCTGATTCTCGCGCGTGCGTTTGCTGCTGCCGGGGATTGGCCCGAAGCGCTGGCCCGCTACGAAGCGGCGCGACGTGAACGCGGCACGTTCGTGATGCTCGAGTCACACGTCAATGCACGGCGCATGTATTCACGCGATCCGGACAAATATACGCCAGAAGCACACCGCAACGCAGATTCACTCGGGCTGTATAAGTACAACCCGCTTACTGTGCCGATTTAGTCTGAATATTGACGAGACCCATGATCGTTACTTGAGCATGAACATTATGGAAACGGGCTTTCTAAGAAAAAAGGGTCTCCCGCCTTTTTTTTAGAAACTATGGCCCGGTAGGCCGACTAACTCATTTATCCGGCAACAACTGATTGAACTGGTAAAAATACCCATCCGGATCGAATAACGATACGCCGATAAAATTCAGCATATTGCCGTCCGGACCCGCCGTAGACCACTCATGTGGCTCCGTTTGCACATGGCTGCCGAGTTCCACGGCCCGGCGCCAGACTTCGCGCGCATCGTCGGTGGCCACGACGAATGTCGGGTTGCCGTAGGTGATACTGGTCGGAATTTCCGCGGGCGCCGGCAGCGGCGGATCCAGCCACTGCAATAAGCCGATCATGCCGATCTCCGGATCATCGCACTGCATGATAATCAAATGTGTCACGTCGCCCTCGTTGCCGGCCGCCAGACCCTTGCCGCTCAGGATGTATTCGCTGTCGTAATAACGCGTCATGCCGACAACCTGCTCGTACCAATGTGCTGAGCATTCAATGTCGCGCACGATCAGCGTGGTGCGCCTGACAATATTTTTCATTGTTTCGCGTCTCCCTGCTCGGCAATCAAAGGCGCCTCGATGAGCGCGACCCTGGCGCTGGCTATCCCTGCGCGCAGTTGCTTGACGGCCTGATATTCATCGGAGTTCCAGAAGTCGAGCGCCGTTGCCTTGTCGGGCCATTCGGAAATAACCACCGAACTTCCTGGATCCAGATCACCCTCGAGAATTTCCGCGCCCTGTGCACGCAGCAAATAGCGACCGCCAAATTTCTCGACGAGTTTACTCGCGGCTGGCGCATAGCCACTGATAAATTTTTCCCGGTCGGAAATAGTCACGAAAATAATCATATATGCCGCCATGGGTCACCTCATTCCTGATCGGTCTACCGGCAGTTATTCATTTTGGATCTGGGCGTGTTTGTCAGCCGGTTTTCCGCTCCGTGGCCGATTGTTTATTTGCCGGTCGCATCAGCACCGGCTTCAACACCCAGTTTTTCGGGTCTTCCCGGCGCCGGGGCGAAGGGATAACTCTGGCATAGTGGTCTTCATCCTTCATCGCATGGGTATCGATCGCCAGGCCTTCTGCTTCGAGACTCTTAATTCTTTTACGAAACGTCGTTCCCTGTTTGTCGGCGGGCATCAGTAATTCATCGGCCAGTGTCGGTGGAACCCGGGCCGGCTGCAGATGATTCAGCACTGCCGCATCTTCCCCGATTACGAAATACACACGATTTAGAGAATCTTCATCATATTTTTCGTCAGTCAGGAAGTTGCGGGCCTGAATAAAATGCAGCTGTGTCCGATGATCATCAATCGGCGTATAGCCGGTCACGATAATCTGTGACTTCGGCGGCTGCATGTGCATCTGAATACGGATGCACGGCGCCGGCACAAAGATCTGCACTTCCGTTTTTCTCTCCGGACGATCATCCGGCAATGCTTCCCGCCACGCGCCTCGCTTGTTTAGCGGCCGACCGATATTGCTTCCGTAGATTCGGTTATCCCTTTCTTCGACGATGAAGTCCGGGATCTCGGTTCGCTGCGGATTGCCGAAGTCGGTATGCACGAAAACAGCGTGCCCGCGATCGACGCCGTTTTCGATCGCGCGTACATAGTTACAATCGAATACCGCCTTGCCGCGCATAAAACGCCAACCAGTTTCCTGATTTTCGTATTCGGGGAAAAAATCCGGCAATGGCGGCCGGTCTGCCGCTGGTAAATCGCCAAGAAAAGCCCATACCCAGCCAAATTTTTCCTCGGTTGGATATGCGTCGACGCGCGCACGTTTTGGAATCCTGGCGTCCGGCGCCAGCGATGGAATTTCGATGCAGCGACCATCTCCGTCGTAACGCCAGCCGTGGTAGGGACACTGCACGGCGCCGTCGACGACCTTGCCGCGGCATAATGATCCGCCTTTATGAACACAGACGTCACTCAGACAATGGACTTTGCCCCGCTTGTCGCGAAACAACACAAAATCCTGTCCCAGCGCTTGAATGCCAACCGGCGACTCCCCAACGTCCTGCGATTCCCCGAGCACGTACCAGCTATTGATAAGCATGTTACTTTTCTCCGTTCTTAATCTGCCTTTACTTCGCTGGCAACATCGGGATTCTGTCTTTGACTGCTTGCATGTTGAGCCGTGTCCACTGGCATTTAACAATACCGGCCGGGTTTATCCGCCCGACGGTAACACTCAGGATTGGAACGGCGAACCGCGATCGAGCGTTGACAGGATCCTGTCAGATATGAAAGGATGCTGTCAATCGGCGCGTCGTCCTGAAACCTTTACGCGCCGCCGAATTTCCGGAGGACGAATCAAATGTTTATCAATTTCTGGTACCCGGCCGGGGTGAGCGCCGACCTTACCGACAAACCACTGAAACGTCGCATGCTCGGCCAGGATTTTGTTCTGTTTCGTGATACGGAAGGCGTCGCCCAGTGCCTCAGTGACACGTGCACGCACCGCGGCGGTTCACTGGCCGGCGGCAAGATTAAAGGCGATTGTGTCGAGTGTCCGTATCATGGCTGGCAGTTTGATGGCGATGGTCGCTGCCACCGAATTCCTTCGCTCGGACCTGCTGCGAAAATTCCCTCCCGGGCACGCGTCGACGCATATCCCGTCGAGGAGCGCTACGGTTTGATTTTCGCATTTCTTGGTGACCTGCCGGAGGAAGAACGCCCGCCGATTCTCGAGATTACCGAATATGGCGAGGACGGTCCGAAGGAAGGCTGGGCAAGAACGATTCAGCACTTCGATTGGGATTTCGACTACAAACGTTCCATGGAGAACGGCATCGATCCGGCACATAACGAATTTGTGCACCCGACGCACGGCTTTTCCGGCGAGCGCGAGGACTATCACGTAAAGCCGCCGGAACTGATCCATACCGAATGGGGAACGGGTTTCTGGGGCCGGCCACTGGCGCCGCCGCTGGCTGAGAAAAAGATGCAGGAAGCTTCCGGCCGATCAGGCGATGCAACGATCCTCGCCGGCACCGGGCATATCGGGGCAAACATGATCTGGACGTTCATTCATCCAACGCCGGACATGAAAATTCATCAATACCTGTTCGAGTGCCCAATCGATGAGGCGCATACGAGCCTCTACCTGGTTAACCTGAGAAATTTTCTGACGGATCCTGAAGATGACCAGCGCATGATGGATCGCAATGAATACGTTGCGGTACAGGACCGGGATATTTTAGTGGCCATGAATCCGGTTATTACGCCGGAAACGCGCAGCAAGGAGTTTTTCACGCCCGCCGACGGCCCGATCGGAGCATACCGGGACAAGATCCAGGAATGGCAAGACCGCGGCTGGCGTATCGATGTCGAAGAGATCAATCGCAACCGGCACAAGGTCGCTTACGCCATCCCCTGCCCGGCGCGCCGCTTAAGCAAGGGCTGGATTCTGGATGCCGTGCCGCTAATCGAAGCAGCAGAGGAAGCCAGCGCTGCGGACAGCCCAAAATTGAGCGCGATGTAGCAGCCCCCTGATCCGCTGCCGACAAGGCTCGGACTATGACGTGATGCGTCAGCCCGGCTTGCGCAGCTTCAAGACGAAGCGATCCGTTTTGCCGCGGATTTCCCTGGCGAATACCATTTGCGTTTTGTCATCCTCGGGGTGGCTGAGCACGTCGCTATCTGCTTCGACTACAAAGCCGGCTTTAGTCGCAAGATCTACCGCGATTCGTTTCGGAATCCGGTGCAGCTTCGCATTGTCCTGATCCGGATCACCGGCGTGATCGATTAACATCAGGAACCCGTTCGGCTTGAGCTTCTCGAATATCTGTTGCAACCACGCAGCCGCCACGTCCTCCCCCGCCATGTAATAGGTATCGTGAAAATTCAGCGCCGTGAACGCAGCATCCAGGCTGCCAGCCGCAACATCGATCTCGCTCATCGAACCATCCACGCGCACGACATTGGCTAAGCGTTCGTCAGCCAATCGAGTGGAAAGTGCCTTGTCGGTGGCACCGTCTCTGAACTGCAACATCCTGATCGGGTTTTGTGAATAGACGGTGCCGTCCTCACCAACGGCGACGGACAGGACTTCAGTGTAATAACCAGCGCTTGCCATGACGTCCAGCACAACCATGCCCGACTCAATACCACTAAAGGCAATGACGTCGGCGGGTTTACGCGCCGCATCCCGATCCTTGTCTGCCTGCGCCCGGCCTTCATTGTCCAGAGCAGCGGCAAGCTGATCAGCCGACCAGCCCTCAGCCAGAGCTGATTCAGTTGCCAACAGCAAACCAGCAATGGAAAAAACCAAAATCAGAAATCTGCCTGTCGTGTTCATTATCGTTATCCTCACACTCGTAAGATACGAGAGATCATCCTATCTCTGCCATCAGCGGATGTACAATAGTCGGTTTCAGTGCTGAACCAGGCGCATTTCTGCGGCGACCCTACGAATGGGCGCCGGCATGCCCGGACATCGATATTCCGGTGTTACGCTCGACGCAGAGCAAGAATCCAAAAAACTATTCAGGGACAACGTAGAAATTTCCCTGCACAACGTCGCTGATCTTGCCGGTCTGCATTTAGAAGATGTGCTGGTGCCCGATCGTCGCTGGAAACAGATGGATTTAGAGGGTTGATTCGGAGACTGTGTCGGTCGAATCCGCATATCACCTTAGAAGAACGGCTTCGAAAAAAATTGTAATGCTATATGCAACAGAGGCGGCCGCTATCGGCCATCCCTGGCCGCCGCGGCACTGGCACGTCCATGTGCGGCG
>Ga0224512_10003334_pt1 | contig 14207 bp, 7 predicted proteins | sample SF_May12_sed_USG_4_FD_169103 | JGI IMG/M metagenome (GOLD analysis project Ga0224512, IMG submission 169103) | Sediment microbial communities from San Francisco Bay, California, United States - SF_May12_sed_USGS_13 | ecosystem: Environmental > Aquatic > Marine > Sediment | place: USA: California...
TGACCCGTGATCAAATTGTGCACAAGTTTCGTACAAAGGGCGAAAAGGTCATAAAGCCCAATGTGGAGCTTCTCGACGCAGGTTATCGCTGGGCGGAAGAAAACCTCGATTTCAGGTTCGAGGTTCCCACCATCGGTGTGACCGAACCGCAAGTGGTCGTCAACGGCAACACGGCGATTGCGCTCGGCGTCGTGGCTTCCGGGATGGAAGTCTGCGCCATGTATCCGATCACACCCGCAACATCGGCGTCCCACTACCTCAGCGAAATCTTCTCGGATGTGGGTGGGGTTGTGCACCAGGCGGAGGACGAGATCGCTGCATGCGCCTTTGCGCTGGGCGCGTCGTACGCCGGGAAATGCGCGGTCACCGTAACCTCGGGACCCGGGATGGCACTGAAAACCGAGCTGATGGGGCTATCGGTGATGGGTGAGATACCGCTGGTTCTGGTGGATGTCCAGCGGGGTGGTCCCAGCACCGGCCTGCCAACCAAAGTGGAACAGGGTGATCTCCTGGCGGCCATGTTTGGTACCCCTGGCGACGCGCCGAAGATCGTGATGGCGCCGGCGACCATAGAGGATTGTTTTTACTCGATGATCACTGCGCGTAAGATCGCCGAAGCCTTTAGGACGCTCGTGGTCGTCCTCAGCGACGCCAATCTGGCCACGGGTCAGCAGGCGTTCCCGCGACCGGAGTTCAGCAAGGAGTGGCTGGCGCCACCCATCGACCAGAGTCCCGTGACCGATGGTCGGCCACCGTTTGACTGGGACCCCAAGACAGGTCTGTCGCAACGGTATATACCCGGTCAACCAAATGGTATGCATACACTCACCGGACTGGCGCATACGCGGGAAAGCATGGTGGCCTACGAACCCGGCGTCAACCAGGAGGGTTGTCGGCACCGGAGCCTCAAGCTGGCCGCCTTTCAGAAGACGCTCAAAACGCCGAAGACGTTTGGTGACCCAGAAGGCGATCTTCTGGTGGTGGGGTGGGGCAGCACCAAGGGGACGATCGAGGAAGCTGTTGAGAGGGCGCGAGGAGACGGTTTCAGAGTCTCGTCGCTCCATTTGAAATTCCTGCAGCCGATGGCTTCGGGGATCAAAGAAATTCTGGAGAAGTTTGAGAACGTGGTGACGGTTGAGATTAACTTTTCGGACAGTCTTGAAGACGAGCTGATCGATGAAGACAACCGCCGCTACGCCAACCTGGCATGGCTGCTTCGTGCTCGGTATCTGGTCGACATTGACTGTTGGTCGAATGTCCACGGGCAGCCGATCAAGCCTGGATCGATCGAGAGAATGATCCGGCAGCGGCTCGAAAAAATGAAAAAAGGGGCAAGCGATGTTCGGATTAAAAAGCCAATGCGTGCTTGATTTCGAAGAAGAGTACCGGACTCTGGATGACTATCAGGGACGGTTGTCCCGTTGGTGTCCGGGGTGTGGTGACAACGGCATTTTGAGCGCGACACAGCGACTGTGTCGTGATGAGCAACTGCCGCCCGAAAAGACCGTGTTTGTATCGGGCATCGGATGCGCGGCCCGTTTCCCACATTATATGAATACCTACGGGTTTCACGGCCTACACGGCCGCGCGCTGCCGACGGCGCAGGGTGTCCGCATTCGGCGGCCCGATCTCCACGTCTTTGTCAACATGGGAGACGGCGATTGCTGTAGCATCGGCACTGCGCATTGGATCCACGCCGTTCGTATGAATATGAACATGGTGGCGATGTTACACGACAACAACATCTACGGTCTGACCAAGAAACAGGTGTCGCCGACGACCCCGCAAGGCATAAGGACCAATACGACGCCGTCCGGAGCCTATTTGCGAGCCCTCAATCCGCTGAGCGCTACGCTGGGTGTGACCAACGTCTCCTTTGTGGCGCAGGTCGTCGAGTGGATCCCGGACTTGTTGTACGAGGTTATCAAAAAGGCTTTCCACCACAAAGGATTCTCGTTTATTCGCATCTTGCAGAGATGCCCACACTTCCTCCCCGATCTCTATTCGTCGCTACTGTCGAATCCCGACAAGCTCTTGCTGCTAAGGCACGACGACGGCATGGAGATCAACGATACCATCGGCCGCGTGTATAAGAATCACGAGGAGCACGACCCGTCGAACCTGAACAGGGCACGTGAGATCGCGGAAATGGGCGATATGGTGCCGGTTGGTATTCTGTACCGTAACGAGAGCGTTGCGCGGTACGAGGATCTGAGAAAACCACAGCGGATGCCGACCTGGGAACAGAAGCAGGAAAGACTCGAAAGGGCGTTCGACATGTTTGGGATCTTTCCCGAAGACTCTGAGGTGTCTGGCAATGGAAATGGTGAAGGATCCTGAACCCGCTGACCGGCGCAATCCCTTCGATGAAGAAACGCGCATCGAAGGCTCGGACACGGTAAAGGGCGATAACAAAACATCCGGTAACGACTCGACATCGCCAACAGCGGAAGACCTGCCCGTTGAACCACTGCTGGCGTGGACGTCCCCCGAAGGGGAAGCTACCCCCGACGGGTACGATGCCGTTGAGAACTTGAGGCGTTTGCGTCGTTTCTACCTCTACGGACGCCTTGATCCCGACGCCGTTCACTCGACCGACGGTTCAACGATACCCGCCTTCTTTTATCAGTATCGTGATTTGTCCCGCCGCCGCTATGACTATCCGCTGTGCGTCAACGGTAGCGACCCGGACGCCTCCGTGCGTCCACTGAGGCAGGTGATCGATGACCTGGTCGCTGAGGTCAGTGACGATAGCGACGCGGGCGAGCGGCGAAGCAGGCGTATTTACAAACTCGAATTGGCAATCAAGTCAATGGTCGATACCAAAAGCGGTGGTCGGCTTTCCGAGCTCGCCGATCGAGCGGCGCAGCGTGTTGTCGCTTCCTCCAAGCTATCAGGCGACAAAAAGGATGTGCTGATGGAGGATCTTGCGGTCGCGCGTGACGGGCTTCAGAAAACCGACAGGGTGATCTCCTGCAATGCCGAGACGGCGGGCCAGCTATTCACAGCGCATGCCAGCGCCGACTGGGCCGAGAGGTGCGCTGGTTGGCGAGAAGATGTAGAGGTGCTGATTTGCCGCCTGCAAGATGTCTTGAACGCGGATTTCAACCGTTCGCCGCAGGCTAAGAGCGCCAAGCGCCTCCGCGAGTCGGTGGGTGAGCGTGCGGCTGACGACATCGACTTTGGTGAGATGTCCAGTATCCTAAGTGGCGGAGAACCCTCGCCGCGCATGGCGAAGAGTCGTCGCGAGCGTGTGAGCGGGTCGCTATCTACCCTGCTCGAAATGAAGGCCGTGTTCGATGCGGAGTTCGGGTCGGGTGAAGACGAGGCGACCATCCCAATCCGTATCGATCAGGTCTTCGAGAACTGCGCATCCGCTGTTGACGCATACGAGGATCGCATGCGCAAGATGGTGAGCTTCTTCAAAGGCATCCGCGTGGCTAGGCTCGAAGTCGAAAACAGTTACCGGCAGAGTGTGCACGACGAGTTTTTCGATGGATTCGACATGGAGCATCTGACCGGCGATGAGCTATCGCTTTGTCCCCCCGTTTTACTGAGACTGAAGAGCGACAACGTTACCGAAACGGGTACCGGGGTGTTACTGGAGATCCTGAGCTCCGGTGTGCCGATCAAAATACTCTTCGAGGTCGAGGACATCTTCACACGAGTGGGTGGTGCGACAGCGCCCTCCACGGTGAGCTGGCGAGCGCGCCTGGCCGGCATGGCGGTAGCGCTCGATAGTGTCTATGTATTGCAGGCGCCAGTGTCCGCGCAATCCGCAATCAATACAGGGTTTGCGCAGGGACTTCGCTACCCGGGACCGGCGCTTTTTTCCGTTTATGTGGGCACGAGCTCCACACGACCGGCACTTTCCACCTTTCTCGATGCAGCGGCGTCCGCGGAGTCTCGTTCGTTCCCCGTTTTGACCTTCGACCCGGGCAAAGGTGAGACTCTGGCAGAGCGTATCGATATTCTCGAGAACTCTCAGAGCGATATTGACTGGCCCAACGAAACCTTTGCCTACCGGACGGCGGACGGTGAGGTGTGCGAAGTCGATCTTGGGTTCACCACGGCAGACTACCTTCTCTGTGACTCGCGGTTGTCCGAACAGTTCTGGTGTCCTGCGCCGGCCCAGTGGCACGAGGATATGGTGCCGCTTCACGAGTATCTGCGCGAGGCGCGCGAGGGGGATACCAGAATTCCGTATCTGCTGACCGTGGACGGCGAAGGCCGTTTGGCGAGGGCAATTGTGACCCGTGCCATCGTGCTGTCGGTCTTGCGCTGCGCATCACATTGGCGCCATGTGCAGGAAATGGGAGGTATCAACAATTCGTTTGCCCTCAACCTTGTTGCAAAAGAGAAACAGCGGCTTGCCGAGGAAAAGCGGTGTGAAGTAGACGCCATCGAAAAGAACTATGTTGAACAAATGGATCAGGATCTCGGCGAACTGACCCGGGAGATCGTTCAACGCATCGCCAACCGACTCATCATCGAGGCTGGCGGCGGTGATAACACACCCATTACCCCGCTGGCCGAGTCGGCGGCTCCAGGCGGCGGCTCGGCGCTTGCCGAAGCAACGGTTGCCGATGAAGCGGTAAAGGAAGCCGCACAAGAAGAGGTGGAGGAAGAGGAAGACGAGGTTACCGCATTTGATGACCCCTACATCGACACGCCGCTTTGCACCAGTTGCAACGAATGCACGCAACTAAACGGGCAGATCTTTGCATATAACGACAACAAGCAGGCGTTTATTCAGGATCCGTCAGCCGGACCTTACAAGGATCTCGTACGCGCCGCGGAGCTTTGTCCCGTTCGCATTATTCATCCGGGCAAACCAAGAGATTCTTCCGAGCCCGGCGTTGATGAACTGTTGAGACGGGCCCAGCCTTTTATTTAGAGGACCGCCGATGGAAAACGTGATCGCCGTTGGATTTCTTCTGGGACTGGCGAGCAGCCTTGCCATCGTTCTGGCGATTGCCAATTCAAAGTTGAAGGTGTTCGAGGATCCGCGAATCGATCAGGTCCAGGAGATGCTGCCGGGTTCCAATTGTGGCGCGTGTGGGCTGCCAGGATGCCGTGTATTCGCCGAGAAAGCGGTTGCTGGTGATATACAGCCCAGTGGTTGCACCGTTGGCGGTGTAGATGCGGCAAGCCTGATCGCGGATTATCTTGGAGTCGATGCCGGAGATGTGGAAAAGAAAGTTGCCCGTCTAATGTGCGCCGGCGGCACAAACGTCGCCATCCAGATGGCGGATTACGAAGGACAGCGGTCGTGTCGAGCAGCGACAGCGGTGGGTGGAGGAGGAAAAGGGTGTCGCTACGGTTGTCTCGGGTTCGGTGATTGCCAGGAAGTGTGCGATTTTGATGCGATCGTCATGGGACCGACAGGGCTTCCCACGGTCGATGTCGACAAATGTACGGCCTGTGGTGATTGCGTCGACATATGCCCAAAAGGTCTGTTTGAAATCCTCCCCCTGTCGCATCGCCTGCTCGTGCAGTGCAAGTCGGAGCTAGAGGGCGACGAGATTCGCGAATTCTGCAAGGTCGCCTGTACCGCGTGTGGTAAATGCGTGGCCGATGCCGCGCAGGGACTTCTGAAGATGAAGAAGAATCTACCCGTCATGAACTCTGAACTACTCAATCTGCAATCTCCAGATGCGACCCGGCGCTGCCCGACGGGTGCCATCACATGGGTCGAAGGGCAGCAATTCCAGAACGGCACCGAGGTGGGCCACGATGTGGTTTCGCAAATCGGAAAGGCAATCTGAGCCTCATCCATTTCCGGGAGAGGAGCAAGCTCTCGACGGGCATGCGGCCGCTTACGCGGTGGAGACAATGGCCTGCGAGGCCGTTCTTGTCCAGTCCGCCCCCGATTTCGCCGAAATAGCCGGCCCGCTCAGAAAACTGGTGCCAGAAGCCGACGGCAGATTCAGCAGTCGGTCTGCAACCGTTCGGCTCGTGGACCAACCTCGCCCATTGGCCGCAATGGCGGTCGGATATGCGGAAGTCGGGCTACGCTCGGCTGCGCTCATCAGCGGCCTTGGTGGCATCGAAGACGAGCTCTACGCGACGGCAGGAAAAAGACTGCCCATTGTGATCAATCTGACCTGTCGGGCCATGCGTAAACAGGCCGGCTCGCTACACGGCAGCCACGACGATTATTACCGTGCTGGGGGAGCGGGCTTCTTTCAGCTATTTGCCAGCAATCCCCAAGAAGTCGCCGATTTTACGCTGATCGCACACCGGATTGCCGAGCTAGCGTTGACGCCGGGCATTTGCGCACAGGATTTATACCAGACCAGCCATTCGGTGCAAAGCCTCCACCTGCCAGAAAAGGAACTGGTTCTAGAGTATCTCGGCCGGCCCGATGAATTGATCGACTGTCCGACGGCGGCGCAGGCGGTGCTGTTCGGAGAGCGACGGCGGCGCATTCCGCGGTTTCTCGACCTTGACCGCGCCGTGGGTGTCGGTGGTGTCCAGGATCAAGATAGTTTCTTTAACGCCGTGGCCGCACAGAGGGCTTTTTTCTATGACCAGCTAGGCGACATCGTCGATACCGCCATGCGCGAGTTTGGCGAACTGACCGGCCGCCACTACGACAGGGTATCGGGGTATCGAGTGGAGGATGCGGATACGGTGGTCATCGCTCAGGGTGGGCTGGTCGAAGAACTCAAGGAGGTCGTCGATTATTGTCGTGACCACGAAAACGCCAAAGTGGGGGTCGCTGCGCTCAGTGCGTTTCGTCCCTTTCCCGGAGCGAAACTGGCAGGACTTCTCAAGGGGAAGAGAGCCGTGACGGTGCTCGAGCGCGCCGATCAACCCCTTGCCGAAGATTTGCCACTGCTAAGAGAGGTTCGCTGCGCGATCGACAAGGCAATCGAAAACGGGATCACACCGGCAAACCAACCGCCTTATCCTTCCTATGAGCGTTATGCTCTCGAAGACAGACCACAGTTCTTCTCGGGGATGTACGGGATCGGGGGCAGCCTGCCACGGTTCGCGGATCTTTTGGTTGTTTACAGCAACATGCTTGCTGTGCCAAAGACGCGGCGTGCTGAGGGGAAAGCCAGAACGGAGAAGAGACAATTCTACGTGGGTGTGGATTTTCATCGCAACGCTCGCCGCTTCCCTCATCTGCAGACGCTTCAGCAAGAGCTGAACAAGGGATATCCGGGCTTGGAGAGACTGTCGTTGAAGGGTGTCGAGGATTTTGCCCCTGGCGAGCAAGTCGGGCGGACCATGCAATTGCTGTCGTTGTCTATCCAGGGGGGACTTTTCGCAGGCAATCTGTTCGCGCGGACTCTCTGCGAGGTGATGAAGTGGAGGGTCAAGACCCATCCGGATGGTGGGCTCGAGCAGAGTCTTCAGCCGACGTGCTTTGCTATCTGCCACACTGACGGAGACCATCCGCCCCGAGGTAAGGCCACCGCGGCGGACGTGGTGCTGATATCGACCTACAGCCTGCTCGAGCATGCTTCACTTTCCTCCATAAAGAATGGTGGCACCTTGATCGTCGAGTCGAGCCATGAACCCAGAGACCTGTGGAACGATTTGTCCAAGAGGATCAGGCAATTGATTCGCAAGCGGGAGGTTCGTTTCTACGGGGTGGACGCGCGGAAGGTCGCGTCCGAAACGGCGTCAAACCCGTCTTTCGTTGATCAGCTTGCGGTGTGGGCTCTTCTTGGTGCGTATCTGAGCGCGGGCCTGCGGCTGAGCACCGAAGACGTTCAAGGTTTTGTGAACTCCCTGTGGCAACAGTTGGAACGAGTCTTTGGGCCAGGGCACTACCTGATCGAAGACATTGCCAACACGGTGACACGCGCCGCCGCCGGACTGGTCGAACTCGACTGGCCGTCGTGGCCAACGCAGGAACCTGGCATGGACACCGGGAGGGAGACGCCGTGGACCGTCAAGCAAGCGGCGAGCTGGGACGGAACATTGTTTGATGTGACGCGGTTTTGGCATTCGGTCGGGTACCTTTATGACAGCGGCCAAGCCAACGAAACCCTGACCGATCCGTACCTTGCCACGGGCATAATGCCAGCGCGTAGCAGTGCATTTCGGGACATGACTTCGTATCGTTTGCGTATGCCGCGGTGGCTACCGGAGAACTGCACGGGGTGCGGTTTGTGTTGGGCGAGCTGTCCTGAGTCGGCTCTGCCACCGACGATACTCAGTCTATCTTCCATCATTGACACGGCCATCAGCGAGTGTGAGCGGCAGGGGACTGCGATAATACAGATGAAGCGGGTGGGAGCTCACCTCGCCAAGCAGGCCTACCGCTTGTTGACCAAAAACGGGTTGACCGCGTATGTGACATTGGGGCCGCTTGTGAGCGATGCTTTTTCCAGGCTGATCGAGGGAATGGGTCTGCAAGGAGAAAAGCTCGAGGAAATGACAAGAGAGTTCGAACTGCTGCGCGAATCGCTTAACCATTTGCAGGTGGCGAAGACCGAGACGTTCTTCGATGAGCCACAGAAAAACGAGAAGGGTAGCGGCACTTTGCTTTCAATAGTTGTCAATCCACTGAGCTGCACTGGCTGCGGCCTGTGCGTAGGTGTTTGTCCCGACAACGCGCTGGAGTGGACCGAGCAAACCGTCGACAGGGTAAAGCAATACCAAGAGAACTGGCAGCTGCAGATGAAGTTTCCCCGGGTAACGGAGGATCTGCTGGCAACGCACATCTCTCCGCGGCACCCCGACACGCTGGTCAATCGACTGCTCGACAAGACCGCGTACCATTCGATGGTGGGTGGCGACGGTTCAGCGCCTGGCAGCGGTGCCAAGATCGCGGTTCATCTCTTGACCGCCACCATCGAATCGTTTATGAGGCCACGCTTAGATGCGCATGTGACAAGACTGTCCCGTTTGATCGAACGCCTCGAGGAAAAGATACAGGGCAAGGTATCTGACACGCTGGCAATAAACGACTTTGATAGCTTTGGCCGTAGGTTGTCGCGTTTGCAACACACCGACCTTACTGCAGACAAACTAGTGGGTATGATTGGTGGTGCAGGAAAAACCGGCGAGATCGATTCAACACAGCTCAAACGCTTGACGGCTTTGTTGGGCTTGCTGGAGAAGCAAAAGCAATCCTACGAGCAGTGTGTCACAGGGACTGGTCGTGCCCGGATGTTCCTGGCGATCGATCCCGGCGAAGGCGTGTTCTGGAGCGGGACTTATCCGTACAACCCGCATTCGCATCCTTGGGTGTGCCATCTCCCGGGGGACGCGCCCGCATTGGCGGAAGGGCTCTTCGAAGGCGTTACTCGAAGGTTGGTGGAAGAACTAAAGATCTGCCGGCGGGCGGAGCTGGAGCTCAGCGATTCATATACCCTCGAGCACGACTCGTTGCTCGAAAAATTTGACTGGACGGATCTTGAGACGCAGGAACTGCAACTGATACCACCCGTCGTAGTTATTGGACGAACGGGGACCACGAGTTGGGACGGGATGTCAAGACTGTTCGCACAGCGCTTGCCCATCAAAATCGCAATTGTCAACACCGATGGACTGTCTGTTGTGCAACGCCCCGACGTCGACCACACGGATGGCTCCCTGACTGCTGCGCCGCACACCAGCGAGAGAGATGAGGCGTTCCTCGCGTTAATGCGAGGTGATGTTTTTGTTTTGCAAGCGACAGTGGGTCAGCCGGGTCACCTCATGTGGGGTATCGAGCAAGGCCTTACGCAGCACGGTCCGGCGCTTTTTCATATCTATGCCCCTGATCCTCAGGCCCATGGAATTGCCACCGAGGATGTTGTGCGGCAGGCAAAACTGGCTTATCAAAGTCGCGCATTCCCGCTGTTCAAGTTCGATCCCGCCGGATCGCAGCTAACGCTGGAAGCGAATCCGCATCCTGACAGGGACTGGACTTCGCACGAGCTGACGGTCGCCGAACCCTCGGGAGAGACGTCTTCTCATGTGGCGTCGCTTACCGTTGCTGATTGGGCGGTTGGTGAGGCACGCTACAAAGAGCATTTCAAGATCGTGACCAAGGGACATCGTAACGACCAGATGAAGCCTCTGGCGCAGTATCTCAAGCTGAAACCGGAAGAGCGAGAGGGCGTCCAGCCCTATATCGACATTGTCGATAGCAAACAAAGACACTTCTTGGCGATCGTTTCCACCGATCTAGCGGGCGTAACCGAGGAAAGGCGGGATCGTTGGCGTTATCTCCAGCGCCTGGCGGAGACGACCTTGACGCCAGAGGCATTCGCGCAGGCGATGGCGAAGCCCGAGACCAGCGGTCGAACACCGACCGTTCAGTCACTGCCCGACTCCGAAAAACCGGCATCTGGGGTCGGCCGGTCGGCCTACCAAAGGCTCACCGAACGACTCCTTGCGCTGTCGGGCTATAGTGAGGACCCGGAGTTCTTCAAACGATCGTTAAAGCAGTTTGTCACGGGTAGCGATCAATCTCGGTCGGACGAATAGGAGGCGATTACGAAAACAACACCGGCAAAGACGTTTCGGCACGGGGTCCACCCTTCCGATCACAAGGGGATGACTCGGGGGAGGCTGATCGAGAGGATACCGTTTCCGGACGAGGTCATACTGCCTTTGAGTCAGCATCTGGGCGCGCCATCAAAACCGGTGGTGGCGGTTGGCGATACTGTCCATCGGGGACAGTTGATCGCCGAGGCATGCGGTTTTGTCTCGGTGCCGCTGCACGCCTCGGTTACGGGACGCGTTACCGCGATTGAAAAACGCTTCCACCCTTCAGGGCGTCCCAGTGAGGCCATCGTCATAGCCTGCGATCCCACGTCGCCACAAACGTTGTACGAGGAGGGGCCTTTGCAATGGGAAAACCTGGCCACGCCCGAACTCTTGGCCACCATACAAGATGGTGGCTTTGTTGGACTGGGTGGTGCGGCTTTCCCGACCCACGTCAAGCTTGCCGTTCCTGAGGGCAAGCGGGTTCAGTTCTTTCTCGTCAACGGTTGCGAATGTGAGCCTTATTTGACCACTGATCACCGGATCATGCTGGAGTATACGGAATCCATTTTCTTGGGTATTCGCATCATCCTGAAGATGTTGGGTGCGGAAAAGACTTTTATTGGTGTCGAAACCAACAAGTGGGACGCCATCGCCTCACTTCGCGACCAGATACCCGCCGACCTGCCGTGCGAAGTGATACCGTTGCAGACAAAATATCCACAGGGCGCCGAGAAGATGCTCATCAAGGCCGTTCTGCATCGCGAAGTGCCTAGCGGAAGACTACCGATTGATGTCCAGGTGGTGGTGAGTAACGTCGGCACTATTGCGGGAATCGGCGAGCTATTTGCGTACGGTCAGCCGCTGATCGAGCGGGTGGTTACCGTCACCGGTCCCGGAGTCCACAACCCATCGACCCTGCTCATGCCCGTGGGCACGCCGCTGTCTCAGGTTCTAGATTACTGTGGCGGCTTGACCGAAGAAATCGCCCAAGTCTTGTTTGGCGGACCGATGATGGGCAGTGCGCAATACAATCTGCAGGTTCCCATTATGAAGGGAACATCGGGGATCCTGTGTCTTACCGAGCATCAGGTTTTGTCTCGCCGCGAGTACCCCTGCATTCGTTGTGCGGCCTGTCTCGATGCCTGTCCGGTTTTTCTCAATCCGAGTCTGCTGGGCTCGTTGGCCAGATCCGGCCGCTACGACGAGATGCTCGGGCTTCACATACTGGATTGTATGGAATGCGGATCGTGTTCGTATGTGTGTCCGTCGAATATCCCGCTGGTCCAGCGGTTCAGGGTTGCCAAGGGACTTCTGCGGGAGCAGCAGGCCAGAGAGAAGGTAGCCAAAGAGCGAGAAGCGCGTGAGCAACAGGAACGAGCGAAGGTCGGGGGGGATGTGCAGGAGAAAGTAGGATCCAAGTGAGCACTGAAGCGCCTCACTTGATTCTGTCGACCTCACCGTTTCTCAAACGTCCGGTCGACACGCCCACCATCATGCGCCACGTGATTTACAGCCTCATCCCGGTGATGTTGGCCGCGATGTTTTATTTTGGTGTGAGTGCGTTGCTCATCATGCTGGTCTGCGTCGCGGGTTGTGGGTTTACGGAATGGGTTTTTGAGGGACGGGGACCGCTCAGAGACAGCCCGATCAAAGATGGTAGCGCGATCGTCACGGGCATACTACTGGCGCTCACCCTGCCGCCCGGATTGCCGTTGTGGATGGCCTTTCTCGGCGCCGTGATGGCGATTATTCTGGGAAAAGTCCTCTTTGGAGGGCTGGGGCATAACGTCTTTAATCCGTCGCTCACCGGACGGGCATTTCTTCAGGCCTGTTTTCCCGTGGCGCTTACGACGTGGGCACCCTACGGCGATCTCGGGAGGTTTTTGGCGCTGCGGGGTGACAACCTGTCACTGCCGTTTTTGAAGCCGCAGTTCGACGCGGTTAGTACGGCCACACCGCTGGCTATGATGAAGTTTGAATCACAGCCTACGGAAGTTACCAACCTGCTCTTGGGTTCGACCTCGGGTTCACTGGGGGAGACCGCCGCGCTTCTTATATTGCTCGGTGGGGGTTACCTGACTTACCGTAAGTTTCTCAACTGGCGTATCCCGGTGGGCATCTTCGCCACCGTCTTCTTGTTCGCTACGCTGCTAAACCTCATCAACGCCGAAAAGTATCCTGCGGGGCCGTTCCATCTATTTTCGGGTGGGTTGGTACTGGGCGCCGTCTTTATGGCGACCGACCCGGTTACGTCTCCTGTTACTCAAAAAGGCGCGTGGGTTTTCGCCGCCGGGGTGGGGCTTTTGGTGGTCGCGATCAGGCAGTTTGGTGGTTTGCCGGAGGGAGTGATGTACTCGATTCTGTTGATGAATGCCTTCACGCCGCTGATCGATCGCGTGACGCAGCCACGAATTTATGGCGGGCGCAAGAAAGGAGAGTCGTGACCACTAGCATGGACCGGACGCACGCATCATCCGGGCCCGCGGCGGATGCTGACTCGACCACCAGTGCTCGCATGATCCTCACCATGGGGGGAATCGGCTTTTTCTGCGGCATTCTCATCGTGCTCACCTTCCAATTGACGTTGCCGGTGATCACCAAGAACAAGGCCGAGGCACTCGAGCGGGCCATTTTTGAGGTGGTGCCAGACGCGACGGGCAAAAAGGCATTCGCATTGGTCGACGGCACACTCCGGCCGCTAGCCGCAGATGACGATGCGCAGATCAAGTATTATGCCTGTTACAACGGAGGCCGCGAGCTGGTCGGCGTCGCCGTCGAGGCCAGCGGTCAGGGATTTCAAGATGTGCTGCGCGTTCTGTACGGGTACTCGCCGGCGCGCAGTTGCATCGTGGGTCTCAAAGTCCTGGAGAGCAAGGAAACGCCAGGGTTGGGTGACAAGATAGAGACCGATCCGACTTTCAGATCGAATTTCGACTCTCTGACGGTCGAACTTGACGCCAGTCGTTTTGATATCGTACACGCCATCGAGCTCGTAAAGCCCGGTAAAAAGACCGAGTCCTGGCAGGTCGAGGCCATAACGGGAGCAACCATCTCGTCACGCGCGATCGCCACCATTCTTCGTAAGAGCACGGAGGTCACAGTGCCCGTGATTGCCAAGAATCTTGCGGTGTTGGAAGAAGAGGGAATCGAATGACCTCGGAACGGGTTGCTGGGAAGGCCGACAAGAATGTCGAGGTGCTGATCAAAGGGTTTTGGCGAGATAACCCCGTTTTTGTGATGTTGTTGGGAATGTGCCCGGTGCTGGCGGTTACGAACTCGGTAATCAACGCTTTGGCCATGGGTATGGCGACTACCTTTGTTCTTTTTATGTCGAGCACCATTGTGTCACTGATACGCCGTTTGATTCCAAAGCAGGTGCGCATCGCGTCCTTTATTCTGATTATCGCCACGTTTGTGACTGTCGTGGAATATTTGATCCAGGCGATTAGTCTCGAGATACACAAGAGCCTCGGGGCCTTTATATCACTAATTGTGGTCAACTGTGTCATCCTGGGAAGAGCCGAAGCTTTTGCGTCAAAGAACCCTGTCGGCAAGTCGATGCTCGATGCGTTGGGGGTTGGGGTTGGCTTCACTTTCGCTTGTCTGTGTCTGGGGTTCGTTCGCGAGCTCCTTGGTGCCGGGACGATTGCGGGTGTGTCAGTATTTGGCTCAAGCTTCGAGGGCTGGTCGATCATGATTTTGCCCGGTGGCGCATTTTTTGTTTTGGGGGCTTGGTTGCTTCTCTTCAACTGGTTGCGCGAGAGAAA
>Ga0224512_10003335_pt1 | contig 14205 bp, 11 predicted proteins | sample SF_May12_sed_USG_4_FD_169103 | JGI IMG/M metagenome (GOLD analysis project Ga0224512, IMG submission 169103) | Sediment microbial communities from San Francisco Bay, California, United States - SF_May12_sed_USGS_13 | ecosystem: Environmental > Aquatic > Marine > Sediment | place: USA...
CAGGGTAGCAGGCTCGCGGGCGTCCTCTGCCTACCGGGACTCGCCCTTGAGCTTGCGGATCTCTTCCTGGATCAGGGCCTCGGCGAGCTTGGGCACCACGTCCCAGGCGACCGTTTCCAGCCGCTGGACGACCTCCTGCACGATCTTCTCGGTGATCTGGCCGAAGGATTCCCAGGCGATCTTCTCGAGGGTCTGGTGGAGCTCGGCCCGCAGGGCCGGCGCGATCTGCTCGACGAGCGCGTCCGTCGGGATGGCCGGGGACGCAGCGCGGCGCCCGGGTTGCTCGGCCGCTGCGCGGGGCGCGGCTGCCGCGCGCGGCTCCGGGGCGGGCTCGCGGGTCGGCACCTCGAATGCGCTGAATTCCTCTTCGTCCTCGTCGTCCAGCGGCTCCGCCGCCAACAGATCATCGGTCGCCTCCAGATCGGTCGATTCGAGCATCGCCGTGCCGATCTCGGCGCGGCGCATGGGCGGCACCGGCGGCGGCACGGTGCGCGCGGCCGCCGGCGACGCGGTGGACTCGAGATCCGACGACGACACCGCGAAGTTCGCGCCGAGGTCCGGATCGAGGATGGTGGCTTGCGCCAGGTCGTCGGAGCCGATCGGTGAGCCGGTGTGTTGCGCCTCGGAGGCGTCCGCATCGAAGGCAAAGTCGAAGCCCTCGTCCTCCGCTGCGGCCGGCGCGTCGCTCGCGGCGAGCATCGAGGTGTCGAGCGTCGTCACGCCCGGGTCCCCAGCGGGCGCCCGCTTTGCCGGGGGGGCCGACTCCGCGAACATCGCAGGATCGAGCGTCGTCGCGCCGGCGTCCGGCCGCGCGCCGCGCGAGGGGCCGGTCGGCTCCGCCGGGCGTTCGTCGGGGAGCAGGGCCACCGTGGAGTCCGGGGTCGGGCTGCTGGGCGGCGCGAGCGCGAAGTCGTCTTCGCCGAAGGCGAATGCGGCGTCGGAGCTGCCGAGGTCGAGGCTGTCGTCGAGTGAGGGCTCCGCGGTGGATCGCTTCGGCGCCGCAGCGGCGCCCGCCACGTCGCCCGTGCCCTCATCGAAGAAATCGAAGGAGTCCTCGGAGGCCGGCGCGGCGCTCGCGGGCGCAGGCTTCCGGGCCGCCACGGGTGCGACCGTCGGCGCGGCCGCGCGGGTCGAGCGCGCCAGCAGATCCTTCACCCGATCCACCAGCGTCTGGGCCTCGAAGGGCTTCGCCACGTGGCCCGCGGCGCCGACCTGGGCCGCGCGCTTCTCGTCGAAGGCCTCGAAGGTCCCGGTCAGGAGCAGCACGGGGATGTGGCGCAGCGCGGGATCCGCCTTGATCGCCTGGCAGACCTCGTAGCCGCTCTTGCCGGGCATGACCACGTCTGCGAGCACGATGTCGGGTCGCAGCGACTTCGCCTTGCGGACCGCGTCGTCTCCGTTGTCGACGGTGGTGATCGCGATGTCTTCGCTGGCGAAGCTGATGCCCACGACCTTCTGGATCGTCACGCTGTCATCGGCCAGCAGCAGGGTCTTGCCCATGGTCCCTCCGGTGGAGCGTTTCGAGACAGAGTGCGCCTCTCGCCCGATCGTGCTCGACAGGTAGTATCGACGTCGGAGCCCTCGGGATTGAATGCTTTTTCGCCCGCGCCGTCCAGTCCGCGGGGGCCCGGAGTGCGTTTCGGGGTCTCGCAGCGCCTGGTCCGCTGCGCGCGCGGCGCAGCGGCCGTGGCATCCCGGTCAAGCACGGGGGGAATCCCTCCGATGGACCGCATGGGCCCCGGCGCGTCCCGCCATCCGACTCGAAGGGCGCGGGCCGCGGGCCGCGGTTGCAGGGGGCGACGCCCGCGATGATCCTGAGTGCTGCGGCGCGTACAGATGTTGGCCTGAAGCGCAGCGCCAACGAGGACAGCTTCGCGCTCGCGCCCGACCTGGGCCTGTTCGTGGTGGCGGATGGCATGGGCGGCCACACGGCGGGCAAGCTCGCCAGTGCGCTGGCCAGCGAGGGGGCGGTTTGCGCTTTGCGCCAGGTGGCGGGCTCGAACGCGAGCCCGACCGAGAAGCTGCGCTACTGCGTCGCCGCGGCGAACCGCAAGATCTTCGAGACCGCGCAGGCGAAGCCCGAGCTGGCCGGCATGGGGACGACGTTCGTGGCACTGCTCGCCGGGCGGGGCCGGATCGCGCTGGCGCACGTGGGAGACAGCCGCGCCTATCTGATCCGCGGTGGCGTCATCCGCCGCCTCACCGACGACCACTCGCTGGTCGCCGAGCTGGTGCGGCGCCACGAGATCAGCGAGCGCGACGCCCGCGAACACCCCCACCGCCACGTGCTCACGCGGGCGCTCGGCGTGCGGCGCGCCGTCGAAGCGGATCTGGCGGAGATGACGCCCGCGCTGGACGACGTCGTGGTGCTCTGCTCCGACGGCCTCACCGGCCACCTCCACGACGACGAAATCGCGGAGATCGTCCTGCGCAACGCCGAGCTGGACGCCGCCTGCGCGCGCCTGATCGAGCTCGCCAACGCGCGCGGGGGCGACGACAACACCACCGTGGCGCTGGTGCACTGCGCAGCGGACCCCGCCTAGGGCGGGCGCGCGGCGTCTTCCCGTTCGCTCTCCCGGTCGGACCGGATCGGCGTCAGCGCTCGAGCATGCCCTTGAGCTTGGCACGCAGCCGCAGCACCGCCTTGGTGTGGATCTGGCAGACGCGCGACTCGGTGATGCCCAGGATCCCGCCGATCTCCTTCATGTTGAGATCTTCGTAGTAGTAGAGCGAGATGACGAGGCGCTCCTTCTCGGGAAGCATCGCGATCGTCTCCGCGATCACGTTCTTCGTCTCCGACAGCTTGAGTGACGCGAAGGGATTCTCGGAGTGAACGTCTTCGACGATGTCGGCGAAGGTGCCGGTGCGATCCCCATCCGAGTTGGTGCCGCGGATCTCCTCCAGGTTCACCAGGGAGATGCCGCGCACCTGATTGAGCAGCTCGTGGAACTTGTCGATCTGCAGGCCGAGCGAGTCCGCGACCTCGTCCTCACTCGCGGTGCGGCCGAGGCGCTGCTCCACCTCGCCGTAGGCGCGCTCGAGCCGGCGGCTCTTCTGCCGCACGCTGCGCGGCACCCAGTCGAGGGAGCGCAGCTGGTCGAGGATGGCGCCCTTGATGCGGAATTCGGCGTAGGTCTTGAACTTGCAGTTCTTGTCGGGGTCGTACTTTTCGATCGCATCCATCAAGCCGATGACGCCAGTGTTGTGTAGATCGTCGAGATCGATATGGGAGGGGAGCCGCACCGCGATCCGATTGACGATGTAGCGGATCAGCGGTGTGTGCTCGAGGACGATCTGCTCTTTCAGTGAGGCGGGGATTTCCGAGTGTCTTTCCTTCGCCTCTCGGAGCAGCGTTTCCATGCGAGTTCTCCTTGCGTTCGCGGTCTGGAGCAGCGATCGGTGGCCCCTTTGCTCACCGTTTGCGTGCAGGCTGCAGGGAGAAGCACAGGCTGTGCCAAACGCGGGACCGCGGGTGCGTTGCGCGCGCAAGAGGTGCTGCGCGATCGGCATGCGCAGCGAAGGCGAGGGCGTAGGTCGCCGCGGGCGCGGCGTTTTTCGCACAGCGGCGCGAAGCCAAATTACGCAGAAGTTTTCGCAGCAGCGCCGCCCGTGGCTGCGGAAACGCGCGCGGAGGGGTCGCGAGAGCGACGGGGATCCGACAGGGGTGCGAACGGAATCTTGACGCCTGCGCGTCGCGCGGTGGCTACTCGCTGGGGTCTGCGAGGCCCTTCTTCTTGATCTTCTCGATCAGCGTGGTGCGGTTCAAGCCGAGCAGCTGGGCCGCCTTGTTCTTGTTCCACTGGGTCTGCTCGAGTGCCTGTAGGATGAGATCCGTCTCGAAGCGGTCCACCACGTCCCGGAAGGCGATGCCGGCCGCGGAGAGCTGCGGCACGTGCAGCGCCGGGTCCCCGCTCTGGTGGAATGCCGGGGGGAGGTCGCTCGCCAGGATCTCGCCTTCCCCCCGCAAGACGGTCAAGCGCTCGATCAGATTCTCGAGCTCGCGCACGTTGCCGGGCCAGTCGTAGGCGCACAGTCGCTCGATCGCCGCCTCGTGGATCGAGTCGATCTTTGCGCCGCGCTCGTGATTCATGACGTCCAGGAAGTACTGGGCCAGGAGCGCGACGTCCTCGCGCCGATTCCGCAGCGGGGGGACCTCGATCGGGATCACGTTGAGGCGGTAGTAGAGGTCTTCGCGGAAGCGCCCGACCCGGATCGCGGTCTCCAGGTTCTGGTTCGTAGCCGCGATCACCCGCACGTCCACGGTGATCGATTTCGAGGAGCCGACGGGCTCGAAGGTGCGATCCTGGAGCACGCGCAGCAGCTTCACCTGGAGATTCGGGCTCATGTCGCCGATCTCGTCCAGGAAGATGGTGCCGCCGTTCGCGAGGGCGAAGCGTCCCTCGCGTGAGCTCACGGCGTTCGTGAAGGCGCCGCGCACGTGGCCGAAGAGCTCGGATTCGAGCAGCTCTTCGGGAATCGCCCCGCAGTTGACCGTGACCAGGCGCCGGTCGCTGCGCCGGCTGTTGTAGTGGATCGCCCGTGCGATGAGCTCCTTGCCGGTGCCGCTCTCGCCCGTGATGAGCACGGTGCTCTCCGTGTCCGCGACCTTGGCCACGACGTCGAGCACGTTCCGCAGCGCCGCGCTGGTGCCCACGATGTTCTCGAAGCGGTACTTCGAGCGCAGCTGGCTGTGCAGGATGCGGTTCTCGGCCTTGAGCCGGCCGTGCTCGATCGCCTGCTCCACCAGGCGGCGGATCACGTCGAGATTGCCCTGGTCGAAGGGCTTCTCGAGATACCAGTACGCGCCCGCTCGCAGCGCCTCGACCGAGTTCTCCGGGCTTCCGAAGCCGGTGATCACGATGCACGGCAGGTCGGGATTGATGTCGTGCACCTGGCGCACGAGCTCGAGTCCGTTGATACCCGGCATGCGGATGTCGGCGAGCACGAGGTCCACGGGCTCGCCCGCCACGATCGAGAGCGCCTCGGACGCGTCGCGTGCCTGCGAGACATTGTGACCGACGCGGGCGAGGATGCGCTCCAGCGAGCGGCGGTAAAGCTCCTCGTCGTCAACGACCAGTACGTGAGACTTGCGCAGGGATGATCCTCCGCCGAGCGGAGGGGGGTGCCCTCAGTTTAGATTTCCGCGCCGTGCGCTTCAAGCACCCATTCAAGGGGCCCCGCGCCAGCACCGATAGGCCGGAAATGGGAAGCGCAACCCTCCATGCGCCGCGATCCGCCCCGCCGGTCGAAGACAAGCCCGGTCTGGTCCTGCTGTTGGACGACGAGCCTCTGCTGCTGCGCTCGCTCGAGCGCATCTTGCGCAGCGACGGGCACCGGATGGTCCTCGCCGAGAATCCGGAGCAGGCGGCGGCGGCGCTGGGGGACCCCAATCTCGACGTCGTGCTGCTCGACCTGTTCCTGGGGTCGGTCAACGGCATGGAGGTGCTGGAGAGGCTCAAGCGTGAGCGTCCGGCCGTCGAGGTCATCGTGATGACCGGTCACGCCAGCATCGAGAGCGCCGTGGGCTGCATCCGTTGCGGGGCCTTCGACTACCTGGCCAAGCCCTTCGACGACGTGCACCGGGTGCGCACCACGGTGCAGAAGGCGCTCGAACGGCGGCGTCTGGTGCGGCGCAATCGGGAGCTCGAGAAGGAGCTGCGTGAGCGCGCCGGCGCGCCCCTGCTGGTCGGCAACTCGCCCAAGATGCGCGCGCTGGTGCGCACCATCCACAGCCTGCAGCGCAACGAGAGTCACGTGCTGCTGCACGGCGAGAGCGGCACCGGCAAGGAGCTGGTGGCGCGCGCCATTCACGCGAGCAGCCCGCGGGCCGCCGAGGTCTTCGCGCCGGTGGACTGCGGCGCGCTGCCCGAATCCATCATCGAGAGCGAGCTCTTCGGCCACGAGCGCGGCGCCTTCACCGGCGCCACGGGTGCCGCCGGCCTGTTTCGCATGGCGGATCGCGGCACGCTCTTCCTGGACGAGATCGGCGAGATCTCTCCCACCGTGCAGGCCAAGCTGCTGCGCACGCTCCAGGAGAAGGAGGTGCGTCCGGTCGGCTCCTCCGCCACGGTGCCCGTCGATATCCGCGTCATCACGGCAACCCACCGCGATCTCGAGGAGATGGTGCGGGAGGGCCGCTTCCGCACCGATCTCTTCTACCGCCTCAACGTGGTGCGCATCGGCATCCCCCCGCTGCGCGAACGGCGCGAGGACATTCCTCTCCTCGTGCACCACTTCATCGCCAAGTACCGCGGCAGCGCCCCGCACGTGGAGGGGATCGAGGACGGCGCGCTCGCGTCCCTGGTCGAGGCCGACTGGCCCGGCAACGTGCGCGAGCTCGAGAACGTGATCGAGTCGGCCATGGCGCTGGCGCCGGGCCCGCGCCTGCGCAGCGCCGATCTGCCGCAGCGCGGTCTGCCCAGCGCGCGCCACGCCCTGGCGCTGCCCGAGCTGCCGCTCTCGCTGGATGCCTACGAGCGCTGCGCGCTCGAGCGCGCGCTCGAGGAGAGCGCGGGCGACGCGAGCGCGGCGGCGCGGCGCCTCGGCATCGGGCGCAGCACGCTGTACCGCAAGATCGCCCGGCACGGGCTCCAGCTCTCGCGCCGCTGAGGCCGCCGCCACGCGCGGGGCTGGCCCCGGGCTGCTGCGCCCGGTAGATTGCGGGAGCCCCCCACGAGACGAGTTGCGGCCCGCACGCGCCCGAACACCGGGCGGCTGTGCGCAGCCTGCGGCGCGGAGCGGAAGGCGAATGGATGAGGGGGCGCGCATCGCGCGCATCGTGATCGCGCGAACGGCGGAAGCCGCCGCGGAACCCGGCGCGCTGGTTCGGGCGCTCGAGCGGCTCGGTCGCGGCGCCAGCATCGACGTGGTGCGCGACGCCGCTGCGTGCCTGGATCGCTGCAGTGTGGGGCGCGTCGATGTGGTGATCGCCGAGGAGGCCCTCGGCCGCGACTGCCGCGTGATCCTCGAGCACCTGCGACTCGTCGGGCCTCCCGTGATCGTGGTGCAGGCGAGGCGGGACGATGCCGCCGCGCTGCAGTGGTATCGACGCGGCGCCGCCGAATGCGTCGCCGGCGAAGCGGCTTCGGGTGAGGGGCTCGGTGCGGTGGTGGCGGAGCAGCTCGCGCGCCTGCGCGCCCTGCACGCCGCCGAGGCAACCGAGCAGAGCCTGCGCGGCCTCGAGCACGCACACCAGAGCATCATCCAGAGCCTGAACGCGGCGCTGCTCGTGGTGGATCGCGACGGGTCCATCACCTTCTGCAACCCGCCCGCCGAGCAGATCCTCGGCGAGGCCGCCCAGGCGCTGCACGGCCGCCCGGCCCGCAACTGGTTCCGGATGGCGGCGGGGGATCGGACGCTGCTGGACCGCTCGCTCGCCGGCGGCGAGCGCTTCAAGGGCGCCGAGGCGATCATCGTGCGCCGCGACGGCGTGCGCGTTCCGGTGGGGATCTCGTGCGCGCCCATCGCCGGCGCCCAGGGCCGTCCCAGCGGCGCGGTGGCCATCTTCCAGGATCTGAGCGAGGTCACGCAGCTGCGCAGTCACGTGCTGCAGACGGAGAAGATGGCGTCCATCGGGCAGCTCGCGGCGGGCGTGGCCCACGAGATCAACAATCCCATGGGCTTCATCCACGCCAACCTGTTCCAGATGTCCGAATACGTCGCGGACCTGCGCGGCGCGTGGACGCGCGTGGAGACGCTGCGCAAGGCCGCTGCGCAGGGAGATCTCGAGGCGATCCGCGCCGCCAGCGAAGAGCTTTCGGCCGCGATCGAAGAGGCGGACGTCTCCTACGTGCTCTCCGATCTCGCCAAGGCGATCCGCGAATCCCAGGAAGGCTCGGAGCGGATTCGTCACATCGTGCAGGATCTGCGCGATTTCTCGCATCAGGATACGGGCGAGCGCGTGCTCGCGGATGTGAACCAGTGCCTCGATTCCACGGCCAGCATCGTCTGGCCCATGATGAAGCACCTCGTCGTGCTGGAGAAGCACTACGGCGATCTGCCCGAGATCCCGTGTTACCCGATGCAGCTCAAGCAGGTGTTCATGAACCTGCTCGTGAACGCCTTCCAGGCGATCGAAGAGAAGGTCGGGGACAGCGGCGAAATCGGCACCGTCACGCTCACGACGCAGCCGCGCAGAGACGGCGTGCTCGTCGTGGTGCACGACACGGGCGTGGGCATCGCGCCCGAGCACCTGGATCGCATCTTCGATCCCTTCTTCACCACGAAACGCGTGGGTGCGGGGACCGGCCTGGGCCTCTCCACCTCGTATCACATCGTGCAGCGCCACGGTGGATCGCTCACTGTCGAGAGCACGGCGGGCGAGGGCGCGTCGTTCCAGCTGTTCCTGCCGCTGCTGTCGGAGAGCTTCGGCGCCGCGGACGCGCTGACGTGACGACGCCGCGCGAGCACGGCCCCGTGCTCCTGATCGTGGACGACGAGCCGCGCATCCTCTCGGCGCTGCGGCGCACGCTGCGGCGCGAAGGCTTCGAGATCTTCGCGGCGGAATCGGCGCGCGAGGCGCTGCGCATCCTCGACGAGCAGCCGGTTCACCTGATCCTCTCGGACCACAAGATGCCCGGCATGACGGGCATGCAGCTGCTCGCGCAGGCGGCGCAGCGCTGGCCGGCGGCCGCGCGCATCCTGATCACCGGCTGGACCGAGTCGATTCCCGAGCAGGAGATTCGCGCGGTCGGGCTGCGCGCGATCATCTCCAAGCCGTGGGACGACGCCGAGCTGAAGGAGATCCTGCGCACCGCCGCCAAGGAGCTGCCCTGACGGACGGACGGCGTCTGGCGCTGCCTGCGTGAAGGCGCCCGGCGTGTTCAGTCGCCCACCGGCAGCCGGCTCAGATACTCGAGATCGATCTTCTGCGTGTTCTTGGCGCCGATCGCCAGCACGCGGTAGCCGCCGCCTTCACCGCGCGTGTAGTAGATGCGCCCCTTGCCCGCGAAGCCCATCTCGAAGATCGATAAGTGTGGCGGCAGGCCGCCCACCTTGCGCCGGATGCCGGCGCTCTCCGGATCGTCGGTCAGGCGCTTGAGCCCCTCCTCGGCGCGCAGCTTCATGGTCTCGTCGCGCAGCGCCACCAGGTCGCTGATGGCGCGGTCGTCGATCTCGAGATTCTTGTAGAGCGTGCGCATGCGGCGCGCGAGCCGCTCCGCCTCACGCGCCTTGCTGCCGCCCGTCGCCGGCTTCTTGGCCGCGTGCTTGAGGCGATCCTGGAGATTCGCGATCTCGGACTCCTTCTGACCGACGTCCTCGAGCGCCTCCTCGAGCAGCTCCTCGAGCGCCTGCCGCTCCTCCTCGAGCTCCGAGCTGCGCGCGGCGCTGGCGCGCAGCTCCGCCTCGCGCTCGGCGAGCTCGCGCAGCTTGCGGCGCAGGCCCTCCCGCTCCGTTTCGAGCTCCTCGATCTCCGCGGCGTGGGCGCGCTCGCCGGGCTCCACCTCCTGGAGCCGGCTGCGCACCTTGGCGAGCTCCTCCTCGATGGCGCGCGCCCGATCCGCAGAGGTGTTGCGCGCCGCGATCGCCGTGGCGATGCGCTCCTCTTCGCGGCGCGCCACCGCCCGGTTGTACAAGAAGAGGACGTGCAGCAGGAAGGCGCCGTAGAAGGCCATGAATCCCACGGACAGCGCGGAGCCCGGCGGGACGGAGACGAAGACGTCCGAGATCGTCGGCAGCAGCCGCAGTGTCTCGCGCATCGCCGCGTCGAGATTGGCCGCGGGCGGCGGCGGCACGACCTTCCCGCCGCCCACGTAGAGGGGCGTCTGGCCGTCGGCACCGAGCACGGTGACGTTCACCCGCACGCCCGCGACGCGCGTCCAGAACGAGCCTTGCACCGAGTCCGACACGCCGTTCTGGATCTGGGACACGATCGGCCCGTCGGTCGGGCTCACGCGCGTGGCGAGGCGCACGATTTCCCGGAAGTAGCCGTCGAGCAGGGCCTCGGCGATCTGGATGCTGGCCACGTAGAGCGCGAGGAAGGCGATCAACGCCGCCAGCAAGACGCGGAAGAACGCCATGCGATCCAGGGCTTCCACCCGGAACCAGGGGCTCGAGCGCGGCTGCGAGCCGCTGGGCGCCACGACACTCTCCGCCATCCCGGAGGGAAGGATACCGATCCGGAGCCCAAAGGGTGTGGCCGCTCGGTCCGCCCCGACGCCCGGGTGGAATCGCGTGGCCATCCGAGGGCTTCCGCGGATCGCACCGCGCAACGTCGGGGCTCGAGCGGCGGCGCGTGGCGCTGCGCTACGGTGCTTCGCCGTGCGCGTCGGAGATCTCGATCGGGACATGCGCGACGTGATCCCGACCGCTCTCGGTCGGGACACCGAGTATCTGTTCGCGCGCATGACCGCCCGCACGCTCGCGCTGGCGGGCGCCGCGCCGGCGCGCCGCGTCCTCGATGTGGCCAGCGGTCTGGCGCAGGATGCGCGCGCCCTGGCGGGACGCGGGGCGCTGGCGGTGGCGGCGGAGCCCTCGGCGCGCATGACGGCGCTGGCCAGGCAGCTCGGGCGCGCGCACGAGGACCGCGGCGCGTGCCTGCTGCGCGCCTGGGGCGACGCGCTGCCCTTCGCGGACGCGAGCTTCGACGCGGTGATCTGCAAGGGGGCGATCGACCACTTCGAGGCGCCGGCGCGCGCCATCGCCGAGATGGCGCGGGTCACGAAGCGCGGCGGCCGCGTCGTGCTGGCGATCGCGAACTTCGAGTCGCTGTCGTGCCGCGCGGCGCGGCGCCTCGACGGCGTGCGCGAGGGCCGCTTCGGGCGCGCGCTGCCGCGCGGGCGCCGCCACTACGACGTGCCCCACGATCACTTCACGCGCTACGACCTCGAGCTGATGTGCGCACAGGCCTCCGCATCCCTCGAGCTCACGCGCATCGAGGGCATCTCGCTCGGCTGGGGCATGCCCGCGTGGTCGCGCGTGCTCGAACGCGTGCCGCGCACGGCGGCGCGCGCCACGCTCGCCGCCCTCGATGCAACGGCGCGCCGCCTGCCGTCGCTGGCGGACGTGGTGCTGCTGGTCGGTCAGCCGCGCGCCTCGGCGAGCACCTCGGCATACACACTGGCGGTTCGCGCGGCGATCTGCGGCCAGCCGTAGGCCGCCTCGACGCCCTTGCGCCCGAGCGCGCCGAGGCTCTCGCGCTGGGCGGGGCGCTCGAGCAGCTCGCGCACGGCCCGCGCGAGCGCGCGCGGCGCGTCGGGCGGCACCAGCACGCCGCCGCCGCTGGTCCCGATCACCTCGGGGAGCGCTCCGGCCGCCGCGGCCACCACCGGCGTGCCGCACGCCATGGCCTCGACCGCGGGCAGGCCGAATCCCTCGTAGCGCGACGGCACCACCACGAGGGCCGCGCGCTGGTAGCGCGCCACGAGCTCTATCGCGGCGAGGCGTCCCGTGATGCGCAGGCGCTCGCCGCAGCCGAGGGCGTTGGCGCGCTTGCGCGCCGGATTGTGGTCGTGGTCGTCGTCGACCAGCGTGACGCGCACGCCGCGCGGCAGGTGCGGCAGCGCGTCGATCAAGCTGAGGACACCCTTGTTCGGGTCCGCGGCGCGGGCCACGCACAGGATCTCGTTCGCGTCGCGCGGCGCGTGCGCGTCCGGCGTGAACAGCTCGGTGTCGATCCCGTTCGCGACCATGCGGATGCGCCCCGGATCCACACCGAAGTCCGCGGCGATGCGCCGGGCGCTCTCGTCCGACGAGGTCAGCACCCGATCGAGCCGGCGCGCCACGAATCCCTGCATGCCGACCGGGTAGAACGTGGCGGTGCCGATCGCCTCGCGCAGGCTCGTATCGCGCGCGAACGACGCGCGGCGATCCACCGTGAGCGGGTGGTGCACGGTGCTCACCACGGGAAGCCCGAGCGCGCGCATACCGAGCACGCCGAAGCCCAGACACTGCACGTCGTGCACGAGGTCGTAGCGGACGCCGCGGCGCGCGCGATCGGCGAGCACGCGCAGCGCGCGCACGCTGAAGGCGAACGGCTCGGGCAGGAAGCCGAGCCGGCTCGCCGCGAGCTCGTAGAAATTGAGCGGCTCGAAGACGCTCAGCGGATTGGGGCGCGGCAGCATGGCGGCGGGTCGCCCCTCGAACCAGCGCCCCCAGAAACGCTGGTTCGGCAGCTCGCAGAGCGCGCGCACGAACGGCATGGCGTCGGGGTAGGGCGGTCCGACCAGCACGTCCACGGCGTGTCCCTGGCGCGCCAGCTCGCGCGTCAGGAACCACAGATAGATGCCCTGGCCGCCGCAGCGCATGTTGCCGCGATAGGCGACGAAGCACAGGCGCAGTCCGCGGCTCATGCGCGCCCCGGCGCCGCGCGCAAGCGCCTCTTTTCTGCGTAGAGTATCAAGCTCTTGGGAAAGCAGTAGTTGAGCACGCGCTCGAGCCGGGTGAGCAGCGGCGAGGTGGTGGCGCGGATCAGGAAGACCCGGTAGGCGCGCACCAGGGCGTTCTCGTCGGCGCGGGGCAGGCCGGCGAGCGAGCGCAGCAGCCAGTAGGGCGTGTGGAGCGCGTGCGCGAAGCCCACACCGACGGTGGCGAGCCCCGCCTGCGCGAGGCCGCGCGCCAGCTCGCGCGGCTGGAAGATGCGGATGTGGCCGCCCGGCGACTCGAAGTAGTCGTCGCCCGCGCGCAGGTAGAGCGCCTCGCTGGTGGCGGTGGGAATCGTGACGGCGAGCATGCCCTCGGGCCGCGTCACCCGCGCCAGCTCGCGGGCGGCGGCGCGATAATCGTGGACGTGCTCCATGACCTCGGAGCAGATCACCTTGTCGAAGCACTCGTCGGGAAAGGGCAGGTGGAAGGCGTCTCCGCGCACCATCGCGCCGAGCGTCCCGCGTGCGCGCGCGCGCTCGCGCACGCGCGCGGTGCCGCTGCGCAGCGCGGCGGGGTCGAGATCGAGCCCCACCACGTGGGCGCCCCGGTCGAGCGCGCCGACGCAGTGGCGACCCTCGCCGCAGCCGGCGTCGAGCAGGCGCTCGCCCGGCCGCAGCCTAAGCCGATCGAGATCGACGGTGAGCAGCACGCAGCGTCTCCTCGAATACACCGATCAGGCCGGCGGCGGCGTCGCACCAGCGGAAGGTCCGCTCCACCCGCAGCCGAGCCGCGCGCCCCATGCGCGCGAGCTGGGCGGGATCGGCGAGCACCGCGGCGATGACGCGCGCGAGCGCGCGCGGGTTGCGCGGCGGCACCAGGCGGCCGGCGACGCCGTCGCTGCCCAGCACCTCGGGCAGCGCGCCCGCGGCGTTGGCGATCACGGGCAGGCCGCAGGCCATCGCCTCGCTCGCGGGGAAGCCGAAGCCCTCGAAGAAGGATGGCACCACCGCCACGCGCGCCGTCGAGTACTCGCGCACGAGCTCGGGCAGGCTCAGCATGCGGCGCTGCAGGATCACGCGATCGTGCAGGCCGAGGCGGCGGATGGCGCGCATCACCAGGCCATCGTCGGGAATGCGCCCGTCCACGATCTTGAGCGAGACGTCGCGGGGCAGCAGCGCCAGCGCGTCGAGCAGCGTGGCCACGCCCTTCTTGCGGTCTTCCGTGCGGCCGACGAAGAGCAGATCCGCCTCCGGGCGTCGGCCGGGGGTCGGTCGGAACAGGTCGGTGTCGGTGCCGTTGTAAACGACCGCGATGTCCTTCTCGGGAATCCCGAAGTAGCGCTCGATCTCGCGCCGCGAGGCCTCGCTCACGGTGACGATGCGATCGAGGCGCGGCGCCACGCGCTGCTGCATGAAGAGCGGGAAGTAGAGCGTGCGGCGGATCTTCTGCAGCAGGCTCGGGTCGATGGCGAAGTCGGCCTCGCGGTCGATGTGGAGCGGGTGGTGGATGACGGAGACGACGGGCGTGCCGGCGGCCTGGATGCCGAGGAGCCCCCAGCAGAGGGACTGGTTGTCGAAGACGATGTCGAAGCGGTGCTGCGCCTGCAGGCGCTTCCAGCGCAGCAGCAGGCGCAGGCCGAAGCTCTGCATCTCGGGGAAGACCCCGATGCGCGAGACCCCGAGCTCCCAGAGGTTGATGGGCTCGAGGAGCTTCAAGGGCTGCTCGCGTCGCGCCCACTCCGGGTGGTCGGTGCCGAACACGTTGAGGTTCGGAATGGTGTGCAGGGGGATGTCGGGCTCGACCTCGGGCAGGGGGGGGCCCGCGATCACGTGCACGTCGTGACCGGCGCGCTTCCACTCGCGGGCGAGGTAGGCGGCGTAGATGCCCTGCCCGCCGCAGTAC
>Ga0224512_10003336_pt1 | contig 14205 bp, 14 predicted proteins | sample SF_May12_sed_USG_4_FD_169103 | JGI IMG/M metagenome (GOLD analysis project Ga0224512, IMG submission 169103) | Sediment microbial communities from San Francisco Bay, California, United States - SF_May12_sed_USGS_13 | ecosystem: Environmental > Aquatic > Marine > Sediment | place: USA...
CGGCATAGGCAGGCATCCCACCGGGAAGACCGGTCCGGACCACCGTTTCCAGCCATTGTCGGGTAGAAAACGCCGGCGAGCGAGCAGATGACGCTCCCAGGCCGTCGAGACCGTGACAACCGGCGCACCCAAGTTTCAGGAACAGCGCCCGGCCGTCGTCGACTGCGTCACCGGTAAGGGAATCACCGTCGATCAGGCCGGGACCCGGATAGACATATGCAGCATCGAGGTAAGCCACCGGCGAGCGGCTGTATCCCTCGGGATCGAAGTTGTGGTGGGTTTCGGGGCTCCGGATCAGCAACGTCACCAGACCGAGGGAGAGCAGAACTATGGCCCCGGTTGCCGTCGTCGCCAGATTGAAGCGGCGTCGGCGCCGGCCCGTCGCCGGTGGCTCCTCCTCCCCGAGCGGTCCTGTCAGCTCATCTTCTCGATCTTTGCCCGAGCGCGACACCCGCGCCATCCATACTGCAGCCACGATCATGACCGCCCACACACAGGCGATGATGAAAGTGACCAGCCATGACCCGAGTCCGGGAATCTCGACTCCGGCCTCCGCCGCCACGATCTGGGGTCCGTGGTCGACGCCGATCGTCAGATCCGCTTCCTGGGTCTCTCCACCGTCGTGGACTTCGACCCGCACCCGGTGCACTCCCCTGACGCTGAAAGACATCGCAAAGGTGGCCACACCGATGTTGTTCGTTTGAACAGAACCGAGCTCGATCTCGCCGGCCACTCCGGCGAAGAAGGAGTCCCCGATGAAGACGGCGGTGGCCCCTTCGATCGGCAGGCCGTCCGCCTCCCCGCGCACAACGGCGCTGATCTCCAAGTCCTCTCCCACGATCACTTCTTCCGGACCCGAGACCTCGATCATGAGGTGGTCGGCGGCGGCAACACCCGACAGGGCACTCGTGGCCAGGGCAATCAGGATTGCGACGGTGAGGCAGCGTCTCATCATGTGGCCGCTTCTCCGGGGACTACGGCTCTGGGCCCGAAGTCGAGCCGCTCGGCGGCTTGCTCCTCCCGCTCTTCAACCATCTCGAACACGGCCATGATGGGGAAGATCTTGACGAACAGCGTGACCAGCAGGGCAAAGAAGGCAAAGCCGCCGGCGGTGATCGACCACTCGATCCAGGTGGGTGCATAGTTGGCCGGTTCGTAGGGCAGCAACGGGGCGCGAAGCCCGGTCACGACGATGAAGTAGCGCTCGACGAACATGGCCAGATCGACCAGGACGGCGGCGATGACAATCCCGCTGATGGTCCGCATCCGCGGGATCGACATCAGAAGGATGGGAATGAGCAGGCCGCCGATGAGGTAGAACCAGAAGTAGGGGGCAAACTCGGCAACGAACAGTTGCCGGAAGATGAACTCGGATCCCTCTTCGAACTTGAATCCGGCGGTCACGTACTCAGAGATGTTGGCGTACAACATGACGCCGGCCATCGCCGCCATCAAGAACCCGAGGTATCGGAAATGGCGCTCGGTCAGGTATTCCTCGAGCCGGTACACACGGCGCAGCAGCGCCATCATGATGATGAGAGTGGCGATGCCGGAGAAGATGGCGCCCGCCACGAAGAAGAAGCCGAAGATGGCGCTATTCCAGGCCTCTCGCAGCGTCATGGCGAAGATCCAGGACACCACGGTGTGCACCGACACCGCGATCGGAATGATGAGAATCATCATGATGGCGATTGAAGAGTGGAGCTGGTGTTTCTGGGTGTCGGTTCCCTGCCAGTTGATGGCCAGAATCCGATAGAGGCCGCTCTTCCATCGTGCCACCCGGCCCACCAGCCGATCTCTGAAGAAGGCGAGGTCGGGAATCATCGGGAGGTACAGATAGAGCAGGCTTGCGGTCAGATAGGTGGTCACCGCCACGACGTCCCAGACGATCGGCGATTGCCACCGTCCGTGGGCGATCACGTTGAGAAACCGGTCGGGTCGCCCCAGGTCCACGATCACGAACAGCGCCCCGGTCATCAGAGCGACCGCGGTGATGAACTCGGCCATGCGCGTGACGGGAGTACGCCACGTGGCGTTCGCAACCCGCAGGATCGCCGAAATGAGTGTGCCGGCATGGCTGATGCCGATGAAAAAGACGAACAAGGTGATGTACAGGCCCCAAGAGATGCGGTCCCGCATCCCGGTAACGACCAACCCATCCCGCAACTGCACGTAATAGGCGTAGAGCGCCCAGCCAATGACCGCCACCAGCAGCCCGATCACGAAGTAGTAATTGCGGGTCGTGCTGCGAGCAGGTGCGAGCGTGGTCTCTTCCAGCCGCTCCCGCCAGGAACTCATCGCTTCCATCGAGCGCTCCCTTCCGCCCGGCGGGTCCATGGCCAGCGGACCGGCAGGTGGCCGGTTTGGGTGGGATCACGCCCGACGTCTTCGCCGTGTCCGGGAATGTAGAAGACCCGCGGTTGGGTGCCCAGCTCCTCCTTGAGGCGGAAGGCGTCGTTGTTCGCCAGATATCGCGTTACCGAAACCAGGTCGAGGCCGTTCGTGGCCAGATCCTCCTCGAGGTCTCCGTAATAGATTGCCCGGTGCGGACAGGCCTGAATGCAATACGGCAGGGTTCCTGAGCGGACCATGTCTGGACAGAAGTCGCACTTCATGACCGTCCCCTTGACGGCCGGGACTTGCAGCTCGAGGTCGTAGTCGGCCAGCAGGGCCTCGGGTGGCACCGGCGGATCTCCCCAGTTGAAGAATCGGCGGTCGTATGGGCAAGCCGCCATGCAGATTCTGCATCCGATGCACCTGTCCTGATCGATGAGAACGGGCCCCTCCGGAGCCGAGAACGTTGCCCCGACCGGGCAGACGTTGACGCACGGCGGGTTTTGGCATTGCTGGCATGGTGTGGGAACGAAGCGAGTGCCGTCTCCTTCAAGCTCATGCTCATAGACCTCGATCCATTGCATCGGCTCGGGGCTGAAGTGCCCCTCGATGCAGGCCGTTGTGCACTGAGGAGGAAGCCCGATGCTCTGGCACCCATCACAGCGGCGCAGGTCGATGATCATCGTCCATTGTCGCGTCCGCGCCCGTATGGGAAGCTCATCGGTAGCGGGCGGTGGGGCTTGGCGAAGCGCACTGTTGAGGATCTTGGGGACGGCCTGCGAAAAGCTGCCAAAGATGGCAGCGACCCCGAAGAGCCGGAGAGCCGCACGTCTGTCAACCGTCCGGACGCCGTCCGCCAACACCCAGTTCTTCCACTCCCGGCGGCTCCGGCGGCTCATGGAGGCCCGCGCGGCGAGCAACGGAGCCAACACCAGGGCGGTGGCAATGCCGAGCAGAACGAGCAGTGGAGTGGCTCCCCAGACGACGAGGCTCGCGGACCCCGCGGCCAAGAACACCACCAGGGCGACCCGGCTGCGCCATCGCTGGTGGCCGACCGCCCGGGCCGCAGCTACCACGTGGTTCGCCCCCGTTCACTCGACTCTCTGCTCATCGTCACAACCGCCACGGTGTCCTGCTTCTCGCGAGTTGTCGACATTCAAGGCCGAGTCCCACCCAGCCCACTAGGGCACAAGGTCCTCTCCCTGAGGTTGAGCGACCTTTCGACCAACGCCGGTGGCGTCACGTTTGCGAGTAGCCGCCACAAACACGATCGTCGGCAAACGACCCGATACCCTTTCGAGGAGTGAGCACAAGAGAGATCTCCCTCCCAGTGGATCGGACCCTGCGTCAGATCATCGTGGGGTTCCGCTATGTCGGGGCGGTATGGATCTCGGTGATTGGGATCGTCGCCATCGTGGAGTGGGAGGCCTCGGCCACCATCGTTCTCCTCACGCTCGCCGTTGCCTGGGGATGGGCGGTGGTGACCGGATTGTCGCCTCGTCACGTTATTCGCGGTTGGCGGTTCTTGTTCGCCGACCTGGCAGTGGGGTCGTGGACCGCAGTTGCCCCGGCCTTCACCGACCAGCCCGAAGGCGTCGGAGGCACGTTCTCCGGTGGCTTTCCGTTCTCGACGGTTCTCGTGTGGGCATATGCCTTCGGCATTCCCGGCGGAGTGGTGTCCGGCGCGGTCGTTTCCTTCATTGCGTTGTTCCCGGGCGAGAACCAGCTGACGACCGACCTGACGAGTGCTCTCATCTACATCGCAGGCGGCGGTGTTGCCGGGTGGGGGTTCAACATGCTGCGCCGCAGCGAGATCCGGCGTCGGGAGGTCGAGGAGTTGCTCGAAACCGAACGCAGCGAGCGCATCCGCTCTGAGGAGCGTGCCGAGATGGCCGCCCACCTCCACGACTCGGTGCTGCAGACGCTGGCGCTCATCCAAAAACGATCAACCGAGCCCGCCGAGGTGGGTTCGCTGGCACGTCGTCAGGAGCGGGAGCTCCGCAACTGGCTCTACGGTGCCGCCAGGCTTTCAGCCGACTCGCTCGCCGGCGGCCTCGAAGAGGTATGCGGTGAGATCGAAGAACGGCAACGAATAGGGGTCGAGCTTGTCACCGTCGGGGACTGCCCGCTGGACGACCACATCCGGGCACTCATCTCTGCCACCAGGGAAGCTGTGACCAACGCGGCCAAATTCGCCGGCGTTGACCAGGTCTCGGTCTACAGCGAGCTGAACGGGCGGCAGGTCCAGGTGTTCGTGCGTGACCGGGGAGTCGGCTTCGATCCCGCCACGGTCGACGAGGATCGCCGCGGCCTGCGCGAATCGGTGGTCGGCCGCATGCAACGCCACGGCGGCAATGCCATCATTCGTAGCAGTCCGGGCGGTGGCACCGAGGTCGAACTCAGCATCAGCAGGGAGGCACCGTGAGCGAACCCAAACCGAAGGTCTTCCTGGTGGACGATCACGATCTATTCCGGGCGGGGGTGCGGAGCGAGATCGGAGATGCCGTCGACATCATCGGTGACGCCGATGAGGTTGATGCCGCCATCGAACTCATCGAAGAGCGACGGCCCGATGTCGTGTTACTAGACGTGCACATGCCCGGCGGCGGCGGACGTGCCGTGCTGGAAGCGATTCACGACAAGCATCCCGGCATCCAGTTCCTCGCCCTGTCGGTGTCGGACGCGCCCGAGGACGTCGTGGACATCGTGCACGGCGGGGCGCGCGGGTATGTCACCAAGTCGATCCATCGCGACGATCTGATCGACGCCATCCACCGGGTGGCGGGTGGCGATGCGGTGTTCTCCCCGAAGTTGGCAGGATTTGTCCTCGACGCCTTTTCCGCACTCGAACCTGCGGAAGTGGACCAGGAGTTGGCCAGCCTGACCGCCCGCGAAGGAGAGGTGCTTCGCCACATCGCCCGTGGCTACACCTACAAGGAAGTTGCCGAGCGATTGTTCATCTCAGCCAAGACGGTGGAAACCCACGTGTCGTCGGTACTCCGCAAGCTGCAACTGACCAACCGCCATGAGCTCACCCGCTGGGCGACGGAGCGGAAGCTGATTTAGCCGTCCCTCTTGCAGAGCAACGGCAACCCCCTCGATCACGGACCCTCGGCCGGTCACCGGCTCAGACCAAACCAGTAGGCCGCGTAGACCAGCAGCCAGAAGCCGGCCCATAAGACGAGGATCGTCTCTTGGGTGAGCCACCGAGCGAAGAAACGGCGGAGGTAGGAGGCGACTGCGACCGCGGCGGCGAAGCGGGCGAAGCGGCCGGGGATGGTGATGAGGGCAAGCCCGATCGGGCTGAGGCCGAGGTCACCCGAAGCCAGCGCGAACAGCTTGTAGGGGCGGCCCTGCCACGGGCCGGCCAGGAGCGCCGCGTTGCCGTTGGCGGCTACGTCGGCCGCCACCCCGTCGATCATTGCCGCATCGATCCCGGGCAGCAGTTGCATGACCGCGGCACCCGACGCCGGATGCAGAGCTGCCCAGGCGTAAACGACGAGCCCGCCGAGCACGGCCCCCATCGTCGCCAACCCCGCCAGTCGTATCGACCGACGGAATCCCAACCGGATGGCGACGAGCGTGAGGAAGACATCGGGGATGACAAAGAACAGAACGGCCTCACCGAAACCCCAGCCGAACGCCAACCGATCCCCCGTTTGCACCCGGGGCTCGGCGGCGGTGGTCACGCGGCCGCCCCGTATTCGATACCCACCATGGCCGAACGGAGCCGGACGAGGAATTCGCCGTTGATCTCTCCCGGCCTCAGGAACAGCGGCCGGCCGACGGTGGCCGTACAGGCAGCGGGGCGCGGGAAACGGGCACCTTTCGGCATTGCCCGGTCACAGCCATCAAGCCACACCGGCACAATCGGCACGGCGGGTTGGAGGCGGGCCAGACGGGCGATCCCACTCTTGAGATCACCGAAAACGCCGGGTTCACCCCGCGTGCCCTCAGGGAACAACACGACGATGTTGCCCTCCTCCAGCGCTCGGGACACCAGTCGCAAGGGATCGGCATCGCCCCTGCAGTACCGATCGAGCGGGAGAATGCCGACGATTCGGGTGGTGAACCAGGCCAGGAGGCGGTTCTTGAGGAAGTAATCGGCGGCGGCGACAGGACGGACCCGATCGATGTGCCGGGTCGGAAAGGCCGCCATCAGGACCGCAGTGTCGAGGTGGCTGTTGTGGTTGGCAACCACAATCGCCGGGCCAGAGTGATCGAGCCGCCCAGCGCCGACGACGTCGAATCTCAGGAAGGCTCGCAGGAACGGCCGAAGCAAGAGTCGATGGATGGTTCGCCTGAGTCGCACATACATGGCTAGCTCCCGAACAGCCGGTACAGGTGGAAGAACAGCGGGGCGGTGAAGATGAGACTGTCGACGCGATCGAGGATTCCCCCGTGGCCCGGCAGCAGTGATCCGGTGTCCTTCACTCCGACATCTCGCTTGGCAGCCGACATCGTGAGATCGCCGACGAAGCCGGCGATTCCGATCCCGACCCCGACCAGGAGACCCATCGGGGCGCCGAACGGGGTGAGGAGCGGAGCGAGCGCAGCGCTCATAACCGCGGTCGAGGCAACACCGCCGGCAAGGCCGCCGACCGTCTTGTTGGGGCTCACCAGGGGCGCAACAGGACGGCGACCGATCGCCTTGCCCCACAGGAACTGAGCAACGTCGTTTGCCTGAGTGAGGACGACGAGGAACACGAGCAATCCGGCAGCCCCGGCCGGAGCGGCCGACGCCTCGGGCAGGACCATCAGGTAGGCGGCGTGTCCGACCGCGAAGACGGTCAAGAAGATTCCGAGGAGAACGGTCCCGGTAGCGGCGGCAAAGCCCTCGGTTCGTCCTCGCAGGGCCAGCGTTGCCGGCACGGCGAGAGTCGTGAGGAGAGCAACCAGCAGCACGTATTCGAGCCCGCCGGCGGCCACCAGCAGGTACTGGGCTCCGATCGCCGGATAGGCAACGAGGCCCGCCGTCCGGCTCTCACCATCCTCCATGCGCAGGTACTCGTACATGGCCAGGGCACTGATTAGTGCGAAGAAGGCAACCGAAACCGCCGGATGCAACAGGAGGGCCACGGTAAACACGATTGCCATCGCCCACCACGACCGGATACGAAGTGATACCTCACGCAGGTCGAGTGTGGGTCGGAGACGCTGCAGTGACAGATCGATGAGTGTGGCCGCGGTCAACACGGCATAGATGCCGCCGAGAGCGAAGCGGAGGTTGGCGGCCAGACTGCTCATGCGCGCGTCTCCGTGGCACGGTTCCATATCGTTATCAGGCCGAGAACTGCGACGAACGCGAGCACGGGGCCCACCGCAGCACGGCGGCCGCAGGCCAAGAGAAGGGCGACGACCCCGAAGGCGACGGCCCGATCGGATTTGCCGAGCGGACCGTCATTACGACGACCCGACTCGTCGCCATTCACCAGCGCCGCCACTTCCCCGATCAAGCCCAGCACAACCACGACGACGACGAGCCACCCGTGCCCGGGCAGCAACCCGGCAAACGGGAGATAGGCAACCGCGTCGGACATGACGTCACCGATCTCGTTGAGAACCGCGCCGGAGCGGGATGTCATGTGGTGTTCCCGGGCCAGCAATCCATCCATGGCGTTGAGGGCCATGCGTAGCGAATAGAGCATCGGAGCGAGGAGCAGGAGGCCCGGCCGGCTCGAGCCGGCCGCAACCACGGCGCCGGCGGTCGCACTGACGGCAATGGCGGCGAGCGTCAGATGATTCGGCCGGACCCCAGCTCGGGCACACCGGGCAACCGCCGGCCGAAGCGCCGCCTGGAACCCCGGTTTGATCCGATAGAGGGTGGCCGTGCCCCTCATCCGATTTGGAGCCCGTCCAGCCACATCATCGCCAGCATGACGAGCAATGCGAGCACGAGGATTCCGGCTATCCCGACAACGATCAATCCCTTGGCAATCTTGATGACTGTGGCCACTGCCCATCTCCTTGGTTCGAAAACGTGCCTTCATGACCACAGAATCGGCGAATCCGCACCGTCCAGCTATGGGGGAGAACCCTGAACGGTGGTCGGGGGAACCCCGGGGGACCCGGTGCCCGCCACCGGTGGAGAGCGTCGCGGTGGTTCCGCCGGGGGCTGCCGGCGGTCCAGCATCTCGGGTCAAGGACGGCGGCACTCGTTTCTCAGCCAAGACTCGGTGGCGCCGGGATGGCGTGCGGATGGAGACCCAATAAAGAAGCGGGCCCCCAGCGAGGCCCGCTTCTTGATAGCTCGCCCTACGAGCGAGATCTGATCTACAGCTTATTCGCCGCCCTTCGCCAACGTGATCGTTCGGCGCTCGTAGCTCGATCCGTCGACATCATACCCCTCATCCTCGAGGGCCTTCACCGCCGCCTCGGCCAGGTCGGTGCGGTAGGCGTCGCTTGAAATGGTCACACCATCGAGCTCATCGATCTCCGACGTCGCCACGTCGACCGTCTGGTCCCACAGCGCGACGTTCATGACACCGATGTTGTTGGTGGCCGGGAAGATGAGGCCGAGGATCTCGTTGAGCTGCCACTCCTGGTGGCTGGCCCCGAGCGTGGAGCCGTTGTTCAGGACAACATTGACGCACTCGTCGAACTCGTCGAGGCAGTGGATCCAGCCTCGGAACGTGGCTTTAAGGAACCGCTCGGCGATATCCTCGTTGCCGCTCTGCCCGATCCAATCAGCGTTCACCCATACCGCGTCTTGCAGCATCGCCGTGCCGATGTCGTTGAAGTCGATCACGTTCAGGTCGTCGGCCGTGTACAACTCGCCGGTAGCCGGGTTCTCCGCTTCGAGCACCTGGGCATACTCGTTGTAGATCATCGCCTCGGCGGCATCGATCTCACCGTTGAGCAGTGCGAGCATGTCGAATGATTGGCCGACGAGCTCGACGTCGGGCACGTTGAACCGGTTGATGGCGGCGGTGAGCTCGAACTCATTCCCGAAACCCCAGTTGCCGACCTTCTTGCCGGCCCAGTCGGCCGGGGAGGTGATGCCTGAATCCTTGAATGAGACTTCCAGGGTGCCCGAACGCTCGAAAACCTGAGCGATGTTGATGATGTCGGCACCGCCCTGGCGCGATACCAGAGCCTTCGGCACCCAGGCCAGGCCGAATTCGGCCCCACCGGTGGCAAGCACCGTTTGCGGGACGATGTCAACCGCACCTTCGAGGATCGTGACATCGAGGCACTCGTCGCCGTAGAAGCCGAGATCGTCTGCCACGAAGTAGCCGGCGAATTGCGCCTGGGCCACCCACTGCAGCTGCACCCGCACGCTGTCGACGGTATCGCACTCGGTGGCGCCCGAGTCATCACCGCCGCACGCGGCTGCCACCAGGGCTAAAGCCGCCAGCAGTGCCAGGTATCGAGCCCTTCTGGTCCGCATGGTTGGTCCTCCTAATACCGAACGTTGCCGACACACTATCGAAGCGGCACGCCCAATGTCATCTTCAGCGGTCGTCGGCGGCCCGGAAGGAGATGTGCCAGGGCATGAAGACCCGCTCCGCCAGGAGAATGAGCCCGTAGAAGGCGATTCCGATGGCCGAGGCCACCACGATGGCCGCCCACGCATCGGGGAACAGAAACAACTGGGCCTTGCTGACGATGTACTGGCCGAGCACATCCTGGGGACCTCCGAAATACTCGGCCACGATGGCGGCGATGATCGAAAGGGCGCTGGCGACCTTGAGTGAACTGAAGAAATAGGGCAACGCGTTTGGGATCCGTACGCGGGTGAGGACGGTACGGGGGTGGGAGGCATACGAGCGCATCAGCTCGAGCTCGGCCGGGTCGACCTCCGTGAGGCCCCGGGCGGTGTTGATCATGACGGGGAAGAACACGACGATCGCCACGACGGCCATCTTCGAGACCGGGCTGGTGAGAGAGAACATGGCGTTGGTGATGGGGGCGACGGCGATGATGGGAACGGAGTTGGCTGCGATGGCAAAGGGCATCAATCCCTCGCGGGCGGCGGCCCAGCGGACGGTGGCGAGCGCGACGGTTATTCCCAGCAAGACTCCGACGACGAATCCGCCGATCGCTTCGATGAGGGTGTTGACGGCGGCCGCCCAAATGATTCCCGTGTTGTCGGCGAGCTTCTCGGCAATCTCGGTTGGCTTGGGCAGCAGGAACGACTCGACCCCGAGCAAGCGAGTCAGGCTCTCCCAGGCGACGAGCACGATGAAGAACAGGGCGATGGCGGGCGCATATTGAATGAGCTTCCGGCGCAGCGCCGACGGCGTGCTGGTCCCGACCGGAAGGTCGCCTTCGAAGGCAGTGATCGGATCAGTCTCGTGAGTCTCGAGGATGTCAATGTCACGCTCGGCGTCATCGTGGTGACTCATGGGCGCTCCTGACGGCGCAACGCCTCGCGGACTTCCGTGATCTTCTCGTAATAGTCGGCCGACTCCCGGGTGTCCTCGTCGCGGGGATGTGACAGCGGCACATCGATGACGTCGCTTATCCGGCCTGGACGAGGGGACATGACGAAAACCCGGGTCGACAGAAACACCGCTTCGGGAATGGAGTGGGTCACGAATACGACCGTCGTCTCCGTTTCACGCCAGATGCGCAGCACTTCTTGCTGCATCAGTTCCCGCGTCATCTCGTCGAGAGCCCCAAACGGCTCGTCCATGAGCAGCAGCGACGGCCGGAAGCTGAGTGCCCGGGCGATCGCCACCCGCTGCTGCATGCCGCCGGACAGCTGCCAGGGATAGTGATGCTCGAAGTCGCCGAGCTGAACCAACTCGAGCATCTGGCGAGCCCGGGCCTGCCGATCGTCGCTTCCCATCACCTCGAGGGGAAGCTCGACGTTCTTGCCGACGGTCCGCCAGTCGAGCAGGGTCGCCCGCTGGAACACCATGCCGTAGTCGCGATCGAGCCTGGCCTGGTGCGGCTCTTTCCCGTTGATCTGCAGCGTTCCACTGCTCGGCGCCACGAGATCACCGATGAGCCGGAGCAGCGTGCTCTTGCCGCACCCGGAGGGGCCGATGAGGGAGACGAACTCGCCGGGCGCCACCGAGAGGGAGATATCGCGGAGGGCTTCGACGGGGCTGGGCCCGGTTCGCCCGAACACCTTGTTTACCCCCCGCGCCTCGATCACTACCTGGCTCATCCCGCGGCTTCTCCCTCGGCATCGGCCACCCGACGCCCGGTCACTCCGACGATGCGATGTTCGGCGAAAGAAATGACTCCCACGAAGAAGATGCCGACCAGAGAGGTCACGATCACCGTGCCGTACAGCTTCGGGGATTGGACGGCGAACGCCTGCGAGAAGTTGAGCAGGTTCCGTCCCAGGCCGTCTCCGAAGCCGGCGGGCAGCTCGCCGATGATGGCTCCGATGACGCTGGCGGTAGCCGACACTTTCAGTGCGGTGAAGATGTAGGGAAGGGCCGCCGGCACCCGCAGCTTCCACAGGATCTCATTGGGCGTCGCCGCATAGGACCGCATGAGCTCGACCGCGGTCGGGTTGGGAGACCGCAGGCCGCGCAGGGTGTTGATGGCAACCGGGAAGAAGGTGAGGTAGGCGGCGATCACCGCTACAGACAACCACTGGGGAAATGCGAGCTGACCGCCCCATACCACCACCATCGGGGCGATGGCGAGGATGGGAACCGTCTGGCTTGCCACCACGTACGGCATGAACGCCCGCTCCGCCAGCCGGGATCGCTCGAACAAGACGCCGATCCCGAAACCGACGACGCCACCGAACACGAAACCGAGGATTGCCTCTCGCAGCGTCCAGAATGAGGATTTGAGGAGAATCCACAGCAGCATCTCCCCGCCCCGGCGAGCGGGCTGAAACAGCTCGGCGATCATGTCCCAGACGTGCGGCATGGTCACATTGTCGGGACGGACCGGTCGGACGATGCCGAGACCCGTGCCTACCACCTTGTACAGCTCCCAGCAGGCGATGAGCGCGCCGCTGATGGCGACGAACCACAGGGTTGATCGAACCCACCGTGGGATACGCGAGTGAGTTTCCGTCCAAGCGTGCTCGGCAGCATCGACCATGGCGGAACACTACCGGCCAGCTTCCTGCCCGGCCGCGAGAATGTGTCGGCTAGCCCCCGGCCGACCCGAGGACGACTCGAAGGGTGAGCTGCTCTCCACCCCGAATCACCACGATGTCGACCTCGGTCCCCGGGGCACGGGTGATGACTTCTGCCCGCAACTCGCTGGGACCGCGAAGCGGGTCGCCGTCGAACGAGATGATGAGGTCCCCGACTTCGATACCGGCAAGATCGGCGGCCGAACCCGGGCTGACCTCACTCACCAGGCCGCCGGCGTCCCCCTCGGTCGAGGCACCAACACTCACCCCGAGCAAGGCCGTCGAAACCGGCTCACCGGCGGTGATCTGGTCGGCGACGATCTTGGCGAGATCGATCGAGATGGCGAATCCCACTCCGGCATTGTCACCGCTGTTGGTGAATATGACATCGTTGATGCCGAGGACCCGGCCGTTGAGGTCAACGAGCGGACCACCGGAGTTGCCGGGGTTGATGGCGGCATCCGTCTGGACCATGCTGATGCGATCGGCCCCCACGATGCGGTCGACGGCACTGATGATGCCCGAGGTGACGGTCTGGTCGAGCTCAAAGGGACTTCCGACTGCGACCGCGGTTTGGCCGACTGAAAGGTCGAGGCCGGTACCGAGCACGGCCACCGCCGGGACCTCGGCGGGTTCGATCATCACCACCGCCACGTCGGTGGTGTCGTCGGCACCGACCACAGTGCCGGTGGTGCGCGAACCGTCGGCGAATCGCACCGAAACACTCGTGGCATCTCCGACCACATGCGCGGCGGTGAGAATGTATCCGTCGGCGCTGTAGATGACGCCCGAACCGGTTCCGAGGGTGGTGTTGAGTTGGACAACGGCCGGAGTAACGATGGCGGCGGCGGCGACCACGGGTTCGACGCTGCCGGGGCTCTGGGGGATCGTGGCGATGGGCGGCGGGGTGGTGTTCGCCACCAGTGAGGTGGATGGAACGGTGACCTCGACAAGACTGCTGGCCGAGGTCTCGCCGTCGGGGGCCGTCAGGCGGCCGAGGCCAAAGGCGGACGCCCCGATGACGGCGCCGAGGAGCAGGCCGAGGAGCACCCCCCGGCCGACTCCGGACCGGGCGCGCTTGGACTCGGGCCCGGAAGCGGCCGGTTGCTCATCCAGAAGGGTGGGTGCGGTCGGTGTTTCGGACGGCCCAACCGGGGGAAGGAAATGAGGCTGTGCCGAGGCGAAAGGGAGCTCCGGACGCGAGACGGGGGCAATGGGATCGCTCGGGGACGGGTAACCGGTCGGGTCCGAGGGGTAGAGAATACGGTCCATCGGGCCGGCCTCAGGAATCGGCAAGGCAGCCTGCTCTGTCTCATCCGGCTGGGTGTACGGCCACCGTCCCGGCTCGCCCGGTGTGGGAGGGTTCTCGGTTGTCATCGGCTGGTTTCCTGCCTCATCCTTCACCATGGTGTTCGGTGCACAGTATGTATCTGTGAACTAAGAACGAGATGAGAGGGCTGCTGATTCCATCATCATCGGAGTGACGGTAATTCCACTTCAATCGTTGTTCCCGTCTTCGACTCCACAATCCGCACGTCGCCGCCATGGGAGCGGGCGATGACGCGAGCCACCGACAGGCCGAGACCCGTCCCCCCTTCATCGCGTCCCCGGGCTTCGTCGAGCCGGACGAATCGCTCGAACACCCGATCGTGGTCCGCGGTGTCGATCCCCGGCCCGTCGTCGGCTACCCGGGCCGTCACCAATCCGTCGGTCTCGCGGCACGACAGCGTTACCCGGGAGTCGCCGTACCGGACGGCGTTCAAGCTGAGGTTCCAGAAGAGCCGTTCCAGCGCCGCCGCGTCCCCGAGTACCCGGGA
>Ga0224512_10003337_pt1 | contig 14204 bp, 10 predicted proteins | sample SF_May12_sed_USG_4_FD_169103 | JGI IMG/M metagenome (GOLD analysis project Ga0224512, IMG submission 169103) | Sediment microbial communities from San Francisco Bay, California, United States - SF_May12_sed_USGS_13 | ecosystem: Environmental > Aquatic > Marine > Sediment | place: USA...
GAGACCCGGACGACGTCCTCGTGACGGTGCTCGACGTCACCATCGCAGCCGACGACCGCGAACACCTGGCCGGGCTGGTCGAACGTCACCGTGCCAACACCCCGGCACGCGACTTCCGCAAACGGACGTCGGCCGGAGTGATCGACGATCACGTCCACCGTTACCGGGCGCTTCGCGACGCCGGCATCGACCGGGTCTACGTGTCGCTCATCGACCTGCAGGGAGTCACCCAGGTGGGGCGTTTCGGAAGGGTCATCTCCGCCGTGTGAGAGCTCAGCGCTCCTTGTCGATCGTGTCGAGCAACCACAGCGCCCGCGACTCGAGCAATCCCCGGATCCAACGCATCGACAGCGCGTATCCCCCGACGCCATAGATCGTGGCCGCAACGGCTCCGAGAGTCGCCAGCGCCGGCCCACTGATCCAGGCAGGAACGCCGATCAGCAGGACGATCGGAACGATCAACAGCCCCGACAACCCGAGCCCCAAGAACGAGAAGATCAACGCCGTACCCGACACGTTCCTGGAACCGAACAGGTTCGACTCGGGAAGCGGATAGGCGCCGAGGATCGACGTGAGGTTGCCGCCGGCGGTGAACACGGCGGTCACCGACACCCCCGCCAGGATTCCGGCGAGGAGGTACCTGGCGTCACCGGACAGTGCGGCGGCGGCGACCGCGGCGACCGCGACCAGGGGAAGCGACACCGCGGCCCAGCCGAGGTTCTTGCCGGCCAGCACGTCGATCAGGCGAATCGACGAACTCTGATACGCCCAGAACGATCCGCCGTCGAACCCGAACTGGTTCGGGATCACCGATGCGGTCACGAGGAACCCGATGAACGCCGCCGCAAACGGCGCGTACGGGGTGTCCGCGAGCGCCGCTCCACCGGTCGCGGCCAACACCACGGTCGCCACCAGACCACCGATCAGTTGCGCCTTCACCCGTGAGTCCCGGAGGAGGTACTTCAACTCCTTGGCCGCGACAGAACCGACCGGTGTCCGCGGCAGTGGATACCGCTTCGGATAGAGCGCTGTGATCCCGCCCCGTCGACGACGCGAGCGCCGGTTGACCGCCGCCCTCGTCTGGAGCCGATCGACCGAACGTGCGAACAGGAGGCCGGCGACGATCACTCCCACCGCTCCGTATGCAGTCCCGATGGCCAACTGACCCCACGCCTTGCGTTCGAGTGCATCCACGAGGAGACCGAAGACTCCCGGCGGTGTCCACGCGAGCGGCTCGATCGACGCGAGGATCGTCTCGAGGTCGAGCCCTCCGGGTGGTCCGTTCTCGGCGGTCTCGGCGACGAGGAGCGAGCCTGCGACCCCCGGCAGCGTCAGCAGGCCGACGATCGTCAGTGCAGCGACCTCCTGGGTTCGCCGGCTGCGCAACAGATCGGTGAGCAGCGTGGTTATCCAGCGGCTGACCACGATCATGAAGGCGAGGCCGAACGACGCCGCCGCCAGCTGGGCCGGCCACACGCCACCGAACCCGTACCCGACGCCGATCCCGATGCCGAGCATCAGCACCGTCATCAACGCACCCGGGCCGACGAACGCCGCAACGGTCAACCCGTACGCCAGCTCACGGCTCGTGAACGGCAACAGCTCGAACTGGCGCGCTTCGATCGTGTCGTCCAGCGTTGCCGCAACCACCGGAAGCAGAAGCCAGGCCAGTCCGGTGAGGGTGAAGACGGCCCCCGAGATCGCCAGATCGTTCTTCGCCGCCAGCAGTGCCGCGCCGTAGCCGTAGCCGAGGCCGATACCCGTGGCGATCGCCAGCAACCACGAGACCAGGAAGCCGAAGGCCTGGATCACGGTCGACCGTCGCAGACGGTTGACGATGAGCCGCAGCTTCAGTCGGGCGAAGACCCGAGCCACTCGAGGTCCCCTTCCTCGGTGATCTGCGCACCGACCATCTCGACGAACACATCCTGGAGGCGCCGTCCTCCGGTGATCTCAGACGTCGAGCCGGTGGCGAGCACGCGCCCGTGGTCGATCACCATGATCCGATCGCACAGTCGCTCGACCACGTCCATGGCGTGGTCGGAGAAGACCACCGTGCCGCCACCACCGATGTGACGTCGGAGAATCTGTTCGAGCGTCTGACGCGCCACCGGATCGACGCCGGCGAAGGGCTCATCGAGAAAGAGGACCGACGGGTTGTGGAGGAGAGCGCAGGCGATGGCGATCTTCTTGGTCATGCCGAGGCTGTAGTCGGCGACGATCGTGTCACCCGCCTCGGTGAGATCGAGGAGTCGAAGCAGCGACTCTCTCCGCTGAGCGATCACCTCGGGATCCATCCCTCGCATCATCCCGTTGAATTCGATGAGTTCCCGACCGGTCAACCGCTCGAACATGGAGGGATTGTCCGGGACCACGCCGAAGCGGGTCTTGGCGGTGGCCGGGTCCTCCCACACGTCCCGTCCGGCGATGCTCACCGTGCCTGCGTCTGGCCGCAGCAGGCCGGTCGTCATCCGCAGCAGCGTCGTCTTTCCGGCACCGTTCGGACCGACGATCCCGAAGAACGAACCGAGCGGGATGTCGATGGTGACATCGTCGACGGCGAGCGTATCGGCGAACCGTTTCGTGAGCCCGTGGTACGAGACGGCCGGATGCTCGATCGAATGGTCCATCAGGGAAAGCTAGCAAAGAGCTGTACATGTCCCCGAAGCCGCGTGGCTGCGTCAAGATGGGGCCCATGTCCGATACCGAGACGATCAGGGTCGAGGGCGCGAGCGAGCCCCGCGGGAGAGCTGCCGATCGCAGGCTGCCGGTCGTCACCGGAGTGATCGGGCTCGGGCTGGGCGTGGTGCTGGCCGTCGTCTTCTCCGCAACGCCGTCGACCGAGCCGTCGGCGGATACGCCTCCGGGAAGACAGGAGATCGTTTCTCCCGATCCCATTCCGGCCACGGCTACGACCGCCGAGGCGGTTGCCGAGCCGACCCTGACAGACCTTGCGCCGATGTTGGACACGGATCTGATCGGCATCGGAACGGACTTGAGAGGATCGAGTACGACTCAACGGTGGCGGCTCACGGCGGAGGCTCCGGACACGCTGGCCCTGCCATCCGGGGGTGTCAGCGCCGACGTCTCTGGCCGGTGGCTCGCTCTCCTCGCGCAAGCCCGGTACTCCGATGACATCGCTCTCTGGGTCGGCAACCCCGTCTACGCCGAGCCGCTGTCGGCTTCGGCTCTCGGTGCCGTCTGGAGCAGCGACGAGGCCGCCACGATCGCCTGGACCGAGCCTCGCTTCCCTTCGACGACCGACGGGAAGCAGACCGCGCTCTTCACCCAGGGTCTCGCCGGTTCGAACGTCGATGCCCGGACGGAAGCCCTGATCCCGGGGCGAGCCGAGCCGGTGTGGTTCACGTCCGCGGGAGTCGTCGTCTCCGACCAGTCGGGCACGCTCTCGCTCGTGACACCCGAGGGGGACGTGCGCTCATCGCTCGAGGTCGACCGCTTCCATGCAGCAACCGATCGATACGCGCTGCTCGAGGTCGCCGGCCAGAGCGTGCTGGTCGGCCCGACGCTCGAGAACATCGACGCGTTCGGCGTCGACGTGTCGGAGTGCGCCATGGCGCGGTTTGCTCCGCCTGGTACCGAGCCGATCCGCCGGGTCGCCATCGAATGCCAGTACATCGAGGGGTACATCTTCCTCCACGTGTGGGAGATCTCCGAGGTCGCCGGTGGACTGGAGATCTCCCAGAAGTCATCCTTGCCGCAGCTCAACCTGAGCGTGTTCTCATGGGCCAGCGAGAACGTCCTGGTCGCCTCGCTGCCCGTGAACGTCGGCAGACCGGAGACGCTGCTGACCGTTTGGGACGTGGCAACCGGGGCGTCTGAACTCATCCGCTGGCCCGGTCTGATCTATCAGTTCGTTCCGTCCGAATCGTGAACCCGTTCACGCCGTCCACGCCGTATTCGGGATAATGGCGGCCATGGATCGCCAGATCGATGTCGCCGGGGCCGAGCTCCCACACGGGTCGCCCGAAGCCCGCCACGCGCGCGACTCGCGTTGGGCGCTCCTCGCCGCCGGTGCCATCGGCGCGTTGATCGGCGCCGCTGCCGTGCTGGTGATGACCATGGGCGACACACGCACCGAAACCGAAATCGCTGCGACTGACACGTCACTCGCTGCGCCGGCCTTCGTCCGACCGGACCCGGGAGCCGTCCGACCGCCACCCAGCCTCGCCGAGCGGGTACCGGGCCTCACGTCCGATCTGGTTGCATTCGGTTTCACGCCGAGTGGCCAGGCCGTGATCCAGCAGTGGTTCATCAACGCAACGGAACCGAGAACGATCGATGTGCCTTTCGGGTTCGCGATCGTGGACGCATCGGGGCAGTGGATCGCCGCATTGGCGAACCAGCGATACGGCGATTCGCTCAATCTCCACGTCGGAAACGCCGCCTATCAGGAGGCGATCGCAACCGACGTCGGCAGTGCCGTCTGGTCGACGGATCAGCCCGGCCGGATCGTGTGGACCGAGCGGACGTCCGCCGGTGTGTTCGCCTTCGAGCAGGACCAAGGCGTGGGCGGTGACAGTGCGTTGTTCGAGATCCCCGTGCCGGAGAATGCGCGCGTGGTGTGGCTCGACGGCGGCCGACTCACCATTGCTTCAGGCGGATCGATCATCGCTCTCCAACAGGACGGGAGCGAGGTGGCGCGGCTGGATGGCGCCGAGTTCGTGGCCGGAGCCGACGGATGGGCGGCGGTCCGCTACCAGGACACCTTGACGCTCGTCGACGCCGACCTCGTTCCCCGGGCACCGATCCCTGCCGGCGACGAAGCGTGCAACGTCCGGTTCGCCCGCTCAAGCGACGGGGGGACGAGCCCGCTCCTCCGTCTCGCCGCCCTCTGTTCGACGAGCGAAGGAGCCACTCTCGAAGTCATGGACGTCGCTCCGACCACGCTCACCTTCACATCGAGAACCGTCATCGAACTGGCCGAGCCGGGTGCGATCAGCTGGCTGGACGGCGATCGCTTCGTCGCCGTCCCGCAGCCGGATCCGGTGTCTCGCCCCCGATCGGTGATCGCGATCCTCGACACGCAGACGGGGACCGTCACCGAGCTGCAATGGCCGGGTGCGGTACAAGGTGTGATCGGCACGAGATGAGCGTTGCGGTTCGCCCGCCCACCGCTCGATGTGCGACAATGAGTTCATGTCCGAGCTGAGCTTCACCCGTCCCTCGCCCACCGATTTCCTCGCAGTCGATTCGCTGCTGGACGACGAGGAGATCATGCTGCGGGACACGGTCCGTCAGTTCGTGTCCGACCGGATCCTCCCCGACATCGCCGAGTGGTGGGAGGATGCGGTCTTCCCTCGTGAGGTCGCCAAGGAGATGGCGGCGATGGGCCTGTTCGGGATGCATCTCGATGGCTACGGATGCGCCGGGACCTCCAACGTCGCGTACGGACTGGCATGCACCGAGCTCGAATTCGGCGACTCGGGTGTCCGCAGCTTCATGTCGGTCCAGGGCTCGCTCTCGATGTTCCCGATCTGGAAGTTCGGATCCGAAGAACAGAAGCAGACGTGGCTGCCGCAGATGGCGGCCGGCGACGTGATCGGTTGCTTCGGGCTGACCGAGGCCGACTCCGGCTCGGACCCCTCGTCTATGCGGACGAATGCCAGGCGGGATGGCTCGGATTGGATCCTGAACGGATCGAAGATGTGGATCACGAACGGCACGATCGCAGACATCGCCGTCGTGTGGGCTCGAACCGACGATGGCATCCGCGGCTTCATCGTGCCCACCGACTCGAAGGGCTTCGAAGCCCACGCCATCAAACACAAGGCGAGTCTGCGTGCATCGGTCACAGCCGAACTCGCCTTCACAGACGTCCGCGTGCCGGACGACTTCGCGCTGCCCGGTGTCGCCTCGATGCGGGGACCGCTGTCGTGTCTCAACGAGGCGCGATTCGGCATCCTGTTCGGCGCAGTCGGCGCTGCTCGAGCGTGTTACGAATCGGCACTCGCCTACGCCGGTGAGCGCATCCAGTTCGACCGCCCCATCGCCGGGTTCCAGCTCACCCAGCAGAAGCTGGTCGACATGATGGTCGCGGTGAATCGCGGGATGCTGGTGTCACTGCACCTCGGTCGGATGAAGGACGCCGGGACGCTCACTCCCGAGCAGATCAGCTTCGGCAAGATGGACAACGTTCGCAATGCTCTCGAGGCGGCACGGACGGCTCGGTCGATCCTGGGTGGGAACGGGATCACCCTCGAGTACCCGGTCTTCCGCCACATGGCCAACCTCGAGACCGTCTACACCTACGAAGGCACCAACGAGATACACACCCTCATCCTCGGCAACTCCATCACCGGCCTCAACGCGTTTGCGTAGGGCCCTGCGCAGGCAGGTGCAGGTGTCCCCCAGCTGGTGTTCCCCACGGAGTGGGGAAAGGTCCCTGCCCGGCGAGGAACGAGCCGGGGAGGTAAGGGGTCAACTCCCGCGAAGCTGAGGACGCGCTCTAAGGGGGCGTGGGAGTTGGCCCCCTACCCGTGATGCTCCTGCGTCGCCTCACGGGTCCCTTCCCCCAGCGAGCTGGGGGACACCTGACTAGTTGGAATAGGCAATCGCCATCGGGAGGGCCCAGCGTTCGACCAGGGCGGCGTAGCGTTCGCCTGCGGTGCGCCAGTTGCTGGACGACAACGCATCGAGCGATTCCCACAGATCGGCAACGGACTGGTCGAACGCCAGCTCCCCGTCGGCGAAGAACCTGGCGACGGAGCCGTAGTCGAGCTCCACCATCGCCGACGCCGGGAAGTCGCCGAGCCAGGCCCGAAGCTCCCGCACCTCCGCCGTGATCGCCCGCGGGATGTCGGAGCGTTCGAGGATGCCGATCGCCCGATCGAGACGCCCCAGTCCGTCCTCGACGAGCTGGCGGTAGCGGATGTGCTTCTCCGGTGTCTCGACGATCTCTCGCTGGTCCGGAGCGAACGGAACGAACCACCGCATCGGGACATGCCACGCAGAGGTGAGGATGTGAGCAACGCCACCATCCTTCTTGAGCGCATGAAGGCGATGCCGCGCCTCGTCGGCGGTCGACTGGGGGAACAGTGGTGGTCCCAGTTGCGAACTGGCAGCCCGCAGCGCCAACAGACCCTCGAGCATCCGGACCATCGGAGTGCGCGGACATCGATACACGTTGCCGCGCCATTCGGTCGTGTACGCGTCGTCGCCCGAGCGTTCCATCGTCAATGCCACGCCGACCGCCACGGGCGACCCGAGCCGGGATGGGGCCTCCGGGAGACCTCGGACGGCGGTGGCGGCCTCTTCGAGATAGACACGGAGGTGCGCCGTCCTGATCACGCTCTCGACCCTACCCCACCACCCGCCGACGCGGTGGAGTGCGGATACAGTGGACAAGAGTCGGATCGAAAGAGGTCGTCAGGGATGAAATGGGCGAAGCGCGAGCTTGATCACCGGAATCTCGGGATGAGCGACGAGCAGGCCCTCGACCTGTACCGGACCATGCTGCTGGCCCGAAAGATGGACGATCGCATGTTCGCCCTCAACCGTCAGGGCCGCGCACCGTTCGTCGTCGGCTCCTCCGGCCACGAGGCGATCCAGGTCGCCTCGGTCGGGCCGCTCGACCCTGAACGCGACTGGGTCATGCCGTACTACCGGGACATGGGCGTCGCACTGGCGTGGGGCATCCCCGTGCTCGACGTGTTCCTCGCTGTGTTCGCAAAGAAGACCGACCCCATGTCGGGCGGTCGACAACTCCCCAACCACTGGTCGGACGTCGAACGGAAGGTGTTCACCCAGTCATCGACTATCGGCACCCAGTACCCCCACGCCGTCGGGGTCGCGCAAGGGATCGCCCTCGACGAAGGCGACGGCGTCGTCGTGGTCTACGGCGGTGAGGGCTCGACGTCCGAGGGCGACTGGCACGAGGCGATGAACTGGGCCGGTATCCATCGGCTGCCGCTGATCTTCGTCATCGAGAACAACGGCTACGCCATTTCCGTGCCCACGAAGGACGAGATCGCCGGGCGCGTCTACGAACGCGCCAAGGGATACGGCATCGAAGGCGTGCTGATCGACGGGAACGATCCGCTCGGCGTCTACGCAGCCATGAAGCAAGCGGTCGATCGCGCCCGCAAGGGCGAGGGCCCGACGCTGATCGAGGCGGAGACATACCGCTACTACGCGCACACGTCGGATGATGACGACCGTCTCTACCGATCACGGGAGGAGGTCGACATGTGGCGACGCACGGACCCGGTCGTCACGATGAAGCAGTACCTCATCGAGGAGCGTCTCCTCCCCGATGCACGTGAGTTGGAGATCGGGAGAGAGGTCGACCGTCTGCTCGCAGAGGCAGTCGCCGCGGCCGAGGCCGCTCCCGACGCAGACGAACCCACAACCCGGGTCTATGCCCGCGAGATCGCGACTTCCCAGCCGGCCACGCAGGTCGAATCACCTCCGGTGGGCCCCGAAGTCAACGTGATCACGGCCGTCAATCGTGCGCTCCATGAGGTGCTCGCCTCGTACGACCATACGCTGGTGTTCGGCGAGGACGTGGGTGGCCGCAAGGGTGGAGTCTTCAAGGCCACCGAGGGTCTCACCGAACGCTTCGGCGAGGGCCGGTGCTTCAACACTCCGCTGGCCGAGGCGTCGATCATCGGAAGCGCCGTCGGAATGGCCGCATACGGCAAGTACCCGCTCCCGGAGATCCAGTTCGCCGACTACATCCACCCGGCCTTCGATCAGATCGTCTCCGAGGTCGCCAGAGTCCACTACCGCAGCGACGGCAAATGGTCGGTGCCCATGGTGATCCGAACGCCCTACGGCGCGGGTATCCACGGAGCGTTGTATCACTCGCAGTCGATCGAGGCCTTCTACACCCACGTGCCGGGGCTCAAAGTGGTGGTGCCGTCGACGCCGGCAGACGTCAAAGGCCTGCTGTTCGGGGCCATCGAGGACCCGGACCCCGTCCTCTTCCTCGAACCCAAGAAGCTGTACCGACTGGCGAAGGGCCCGTACCCGGAGGGCGAGCACGTCGTGCCGCTCGGACGGGCGGTGCTCCGGCGCATCGGCTCCGACCTCACGATCATCGCCTACGGCGCGATGGCCCACTTCTCGCTCGAGGCTGCCCAGCTCCTCGAGCGGGACGGCGTCGACGCAGAAGTCATCGACCTCCGCTCGTTGAAACCGCTCGACTGGCCGACGATCGAAGCGTCGGTGGCGAAGACGAGCAGAGTCCTCATCGTTCACGAGGACAACGAGTTCATGGGATTCGGCGCCGAGATCGCTGCACAGATCGCAGACAAGGCATTCCACTGGCTGGACGCTCCCGTGAAGCGGTATGCGCTGCCCGACATCCCGATCATGCCGTTCGCCTCCTCGATGGAGGACGCGTTGTATCCCACGCCGGACTCGATCGCCGAGCGTGCACGAGCAGTCCTCGAGTTCTAGCGATCGGTCTCAGCGGACTCCGGCGCGGGCCAGGCTGCCACGCACGCGGCTGAGCAGCTCACGGGGACTGAACGGCTTCACGACGTAGTCGGTGGCTCCGGTCGAGAAACCGATCTGGATGTCGGACGCCTGGGCCTTCGCCGTCAGCATGATGACCGGCAGATCGGCCATGTCCTCTGCTTCGCGGATCCGGCGGCAGGTCTCGATGCCATCCATCACCGGCATCATCAGGTCGAGAACGACCAGATCGACGTCGTTGGTCGCAAGGACATCGAGCGCCTCCTGACCGTTGGTCGCGGTCAACGTCTCGATGCCGTCGAGACGTAGTTTCATCTCGACCAGCTGGCGCACATCCGGGTCGTCATCGACCACCAGGACTCTCGCCATTGCGATCACCTCCTTCTCTGTACGTCAGGCCCTGCTGGCCCAAGGGCAGAATCACCCTCACGAGCGTTCCCTCCTCGGGAGCGCTCGTGACCGTGATCTCGCCGCCGTGTTTCCGCACGATCGCCCGGGCGATCGCGAGGCCGAGACCGGCACCCTGCGACTCCATCTCTCGGGCATTCGACGCCCGGAAGAACCGGTCGAAGACCCGATCGACGTCGGCCGGGGGTATTCCGATCCCGGTGTCCAAGACCTCGATCATGATCGAGCTGTCGACGACCTTCGCCGACACCAGAATGTCGCCACCATTGGGACTGAACTTGACCGCATTCTCGAACAACCCGGAGAACACCGTGGCGAGCTCGGCTGCTGACCCGGACACCTCCACCGCCGACACCGACTCGGTATCGGTCGAGATGCTGCCCACGAACTGGTCGCTCCAGGAGGCGCGAGCATGCTCGAGAACGCTCGCGATCCGTACCGGTTCGGGATCTCGGATCGCGGTCTCGCCGATCGAGGCCACCTGGAGGAGCTTGTCGACCAACTCGAGCAACCGGTCCCCATTCCGTGACATGACGTCCAGAGCGAGCTTCTGTTCGGGTGCGACTTCGCCGAGATCGCCCGAGACGAACATTTCGAGATAACCCAGGATGCCGGTCAGCGGAGTCCGAAGCTCGTGAGACACGGTCGAAACGAACGCATGCTGGAGCAGTTCCAGATGTTGATGCTCGCGGAGGTCACGGGCGAGGAGGGCGTAGTAGGTGTTGTCGCCCTCGTGCCGGAACAGGCAGGTCATCGAGACGGGGATCTCTTCGCCGCCATGATCGCGGAGGGCCATCTCGCCGATCCACGAACCCGTCGCCCCCAGCTCTGGGATGATCTCCCTGCCGAAACGCTCGACCGCCCACGGCGGGAAGAGGTCTTCGATGCTCATCCCGTCGACGTCGGAGAGGCCCGTCAATACCCTGCCTCCTGCGTTGATGAACTCGATCGCTCCCGAGGCGTCGCTCCAGACGACGAGGTCCGGCGTGAAACCGAGGAGGTCGGCAGACCGCAGCGCGGTGGCCTGGGCGAGGAGCTCGGCCTCGATGTCGCGGAACGTCAGGACCGCAGCGGCGCGATCCTCGGCCAGGGTGAACGTCCCCACCGTGACATCGGCCCGGAAGGGGATTCCGGAATGCGACAGCATCTGAACCGTGCGACGGGTGATCGGATCCGTCACCGACGAAGCGACGATCTGCGACAAGACCCAGTCGACAGCCCGGGGCGACATCACACCTCCGATCGAGTCGCCGACGAGCGCCTGGCTGCTCGTGCCGAGCAAGGCGAGCGCGGCCTCGTTTGCCAGCTCGATGGTCCCTTCGGGATCGACGACGATGACGCCATAGGAGGCGTTGCCAACGACCGCTTCGAGGAAACCCAGGTTGCGCCGGAGCCGCTCGGTCACGGCGTCGCGCTGCGTGGCGTTGGTGATCGACTCGACGATCGCGGCGACCACGCCCACCAAGGGCCGCAGCATCTCCGCCGTCTCGCCCGTGATGACATACGGGGGTCCGGCCAGTCCCACCACGCCCAGAATCCGATCTGCGACAACCAGTGGCATCCCCAGGAACCCCGCACCCGCCTCGGGCGCAACCATGACGTCATCGGATCGAGCGATCACCTCGGAGATGATCAGACCGAGGTCGGGCGGAAGGGATCCGGGAACCGTCGAAGCGCGAGTCTCGAGGTTGGGGATTCCGATGTCGTTCCACACCAGCTCGCCGATGAAACCGACCTCGCATCCGGAGCACCGGAGCACGGACGTGAGCAGATGCTGCCAGAGCTCACCGACATCTCGGTGCTGCCGATACTGCTCCTGGATCGTGACGATCTCGGCGAGGATGTTCGAGCGCGCCTCGGCAACATGCAGGGGTCGGCTCGACGGCCCGGTCGGCGAAGCTGACGTGGGTTCCACGGCGTTCCCATCGGCCGGTGCCGGACGCAGTTGCGGATTCGGTCCCGATCACGGCTCCTATCCTTCCCCGCCATGACCCTCAGACGCGACCTCGCCGACCTGTTCGGCTCCGCCTTCTCCCGGATCGGGCTGGACCCGGTTCTCGGCGACGTCGTTCCGAGCCAGCGACCCGACCTCGGGCAGTTCCAGTGCAACGGGGCGATGGCCGCCGCACGTGTGGCGAAACGGGCTCCCAGGGACATCGCGTCGGACATCGTGGCCGCCGTCGAGCCGGATCCGAGAATCGCTCGGCTCGAGATCGCCGGTCCGGGCTTCATCAACATCGCCGTGACCGATGAGTTCCTGGCCGCCTCGGCGGCCGAGCTCGCAGCCGATGAGCAGCTCGGCGTCGTGGTGCAGGAGGGCGACGAGCACTGGATTCTGGACTACGGCGGGCCGAACGTCGCCAAGGAGCTGCACGTCGGCCATCTGCGCACCGCGATCATCGGGGAGTCGATCAAGCGGACCATGCGCTATGCAGGGGCGCGGGTGACCGGTGACGTGCATCTCGGCGACTGGGGCGTTCAGATGGGCCAGCTGCTCATGGAGGTTCGCAACGAGCAGCCCGACCTCATCTACTTCGACGAGGATCACCAGGGGTCTTATCCCGAGGAGTCTCCGGTCACCATCGAAGATCTGCAGCGGCTGTACCCGCTCTCGTCGTCGAGGATGAAGTCAGAGCCGGCGTTCGCGGCGGCCGCCCGACGGGCAACGGTCGACCTCCAGGCCGGGCGCCCGGGATACCGGGCCCTCTGGCAGCACTTCCGCGACGTGTCCGTCGAGGCGATCGGACGTGTGTACGACGACCTCGACGTCGGGTTCGACGTCTGGCTCGGCGAGAGCTCGGTGCACGACAGGATCGGCCCGATGGTGGAGCGGCTCGAGTCGACCAGGGTCGCCGTACCATCCGACGGGGCCATCGTCGTGCACGTCAGCGAGGAGGACGAGGAGCACCAGATCCCCCCGCTGATGCTGGTCAAGAGCGACGGTGGGTACGCCTATGCCACCACCGACCTCGCCACGGTCGAGGAACGAGTCGAAGATCTCGAGGGGACCGGCGCCATCTATGTCGTGGACGCCCGTCAGAGCCTGCATTTCGAACAGGTCTTCCGGGCAGCTCGGAAGGGTGGGATCGCTCCGGACGCCTTCGTCCTCGAACACGCCAAGATCGGGACCGTCAACGGGATCGATGGGACTCCTCTCAGGACACGGGACGGGGACCTCCCACTGCTGCGTGATCTCCTCGCCGACATCGAATCCATCGCCATCGCCAGCATGGAGGCGAAGGGGCTCGCGGCCGACTACCCCGACGACGAACGCGCAGAGATCGCCTGGCTGGTCGGCATGGCTGCGGTCAAGTTCGGTGACCTGTCGAATCACCGCACCTCCAGCTACATCTTCGACCTCGAACGATTCAGCTCGTTCGAGGGCAGGACCGGGCCGTATCTGCTGTACGTCGCGGTGCGGATCGCATCGTTGCTGAAGAAGGCGGAAGAGCTCGCCCTCGAGCCCGGCCCGATCATTGCGCCCGACCACGACGCCGAACGGGCGCTGCTGCTCAAGGTCTCCGAGTTCGCCGATGCCGTCGAGCGCTCGATCTCCCTGCGCGCTCCGAACCACATCGCCGAGTACAGCTACGAGCTCTCAGGGGCGTTCAACCGTTTCTACGAGCAGTGCCACATCCTGAGCGAGGAAGACGAGGCGCAACGGGCTTCGTGGCTGGCGGTCGCTGCGTTGACACGCCGGGTCGTCGTGACGTCACTCGATCTCCTCGGGATCACCGTCCCAGAGCGGATGTGAGCATGTGGGTCCGCCCGGCTCGCCTCGAAGACCTCGAATCGGTGAGAGCGTTCACCACCGGGACGTTCGAGTGGGGCGACTACGTCCCCGAGCGCTTCGAGTCCTGGGTGGACCGGGACGATTCGGTCGTGATGATCGCCACCGACGACGATGATGTCCCCATCGGGCTGGCGAGGGTGGTGATGATGAGCGAACGCGAGACGTGGATCCACGCGGCCCGGGTCCATCCGGACCACCGGCGGCGTGGGATCGGATCGGCTATCAACGAGGCGCTCTGCCACTGGGCTGCGTCACAGGGTGCCATCGTCGCGCGCCTGATGACCGAGGACTGGAACGAGGCTGCTCGAGGGCAGGTCGAACGATCGGGCTATAGACGCGTGAGCACGTGGTCCTGGCCCATGCGCGATCTGGGCACCGGCAGGATCGATCCGGTGACAAACGGAGGGCGCAGGGTGCCCGGAGAGGAGCAACTGGCGTCGGGGTCGCGCGCAGAGATCGACCCGGCCTGGATCGCATGGTCCTCGTCGGAGATGGCCTCAGCCGGCCGCGGCCTCTTCCCGGTCGGGTGGACCTTCCGACGCATGACCATCGACGACGTTCGGGC
>Ga0224512_10003339_pt1 | contig 14199 bp, 9 predicted proteins | sample SF_May12_sed_USG_4_FD_169103 | JGI IMG/M metagenome (GOLD analysis project Ga0224512, IMG submission 169103) | Sediment microbial communities from San Francisco Bay, California, United States - SF_May12_sed_USGS_13 | ecosystem: Environmental > Aquatic > Marine > Sediment | place: USA: California...
CCCACATACTACATACTACCTACTACATACTTTCTTTAGAGCTCTTTCACCAACACCTTCGAATTCCGCTGATAGTTGTACAGGAATTTCCGCTCCACCGGGAGATCTTCGATGGCGCCGTCCACGAAGCCGCGTTCCTTGAACCAGTGCGAGGTCTGCGTGGTCAGCACCAAAAGTTGCTTTGCGCCGATACCGCGGGCCTGACTTTCTACCGCGTTGAGCAACGCGTCGCCGCGACCGCCGTTTCGATAGTCGTCGTGCACGGCAAGGCAGGCCAGTTCCATCACGTTGCCCTCGTTAAACGGGTACGCCGCGGCGCAGGCGACGATGGCGCCGTCGCGCTCAACCACGTGAAACTGGCCGATTTCCATCTCCAGTTTCTCTCGTGAGCGGCGCACCAGAATGCCTTGGGCCTCGAGCGGCTGAATGAGCTCGAGGATGCCACCGACGTCGTCCACATCTGCGCGGCGGATGGCGTCGTAGGCGTCGGCATTGACCATGGTGCCGACCCCGTCACGGGTAAAAAGCTCAAGCAATATCGCGCCGTCAATGTTCTGATCCAGAAGATGCACGCGGCTCACGCCGTTCCTGCAGGCGCGCACGGCGTTGGTGAGCTGGGCGAGCGCGGGATCGTCCAGTGGCCGGGACTTTCTGATCTGCGCCAAGGTCTCGCTGGCCTGAGCAAGGCTGAGCTCAGTCGGAACCGGCGCGGCGTCTTCGGCTGGCGTCGCGGCTTTGCCGAGGAACAGCAGCTTGGCGGCGTGCAGCTCGATGGCGACCGCCGTGGCGACTTCCTCGGCGAGAAGATTGAACACTTCTCCCGTGGGTGAACAGCCGAGCGGTGACAGCAGCACCACCGCGCCGGATTCGAGATTCGATCGGATTGCGTGGCCGTCAATCCGGCGCACTTCGCCGGTGTAGCGGAAGTCGACGCCGTCACGCACCCCGAGCGGACGGGCGGTAACGAAATTACCCGAGACGACCCGAATACGGGCGCCCGCCATGGGGGAGTTGGGCAAACCCATGGACAGCCGCGACTCCACTTCTAAACGCAAAACGCCCACCGCCTCTTTGGCCGCCTCCAGGGCCGCGGCATCCGTGACCCGCATCCCGCCTGCGTACGCGGGGCTAAGTCCGGCGGCGGCAAGCCGCTGCTCGATCTGCGGTCTCGCGCCGTGAACGATCACCAGCCTGACGCCCAGGCTGTTGAGCAGAGCGATATCGTGGATGACCCCGGCAAACCGTTCCGAGTCCACCACCTCACCGTCGAACTGAATGACGAAGATCCGGTTACGGTGAGCGTTGATGTACGGCGCGGAGTTGCGGAACCAGGCGACGTAGTTTTGCTCGGTGCTCATGAGAAAAAAGCGCTTAAAAAGGCGCCGGATTATATCAGGCTGTGGGCAATAGGCCGTAGACTGGAGGGAGCGGACGCATCCGTGGCGATGTACCTGAGCCCCTCGATACCACATACGAAATACGAAATACGAGACTCGACCTCCCCGTCCAACATTTCCCCTTCACCTTCGCCCCTTTATACTGACGCGCTTTTCGTTCCCCTGCGGCTGACCGTCCGGACACGGATAGAAGGTCATCCGGGGTTCTGCCCCCAACCACGGATGTAAAAAATGATCGCAAGGATCGTGTTCGTGCTGGTCGTACTTGTCGCCCTGTTCGGCGGCATTTTCGGCTGGAAATACAAACAGATACAAGATTCCATGTCGCGTCAGGGCCCGCCGCCGCCCACGGTGTCGGCCGCCGAGGTCACCACCGAGGTCTGGGAGCGCTACCTCACCTCCGTGGGCAGCCTGGTGGCGAGCCGAGGCGTCTACGTGACCACCGAGGTCGCGGGCCAGGTGGAGACCATCAGCTTCGAATCCGGCCAGGCGGTGGCGGCCGGCGTTCCGCTGGTGCAGCTCGACGCCGCTGTGGATCAGGCAGACCTGGAGGGTCTGGCGGCGGAAGCGAGGCTTGCGGAGGTGGAGTTCCGCCGCGGCGAAGAGCTGCTGGAAAAGCGCAACATCTCCCGATCGGAATACGATCGTTTGCAGGCACAGCTGGCTTTCGCCCGCGCCCAGGTCGCGGCCAAGCGCGCTCAGAACAACGAAAAAACCATCCGCGCTCCCTTCGACGGTCTGCTCGGCATCCGCCAGGTGGACGTGGGCGAATACCTGGCGCCGGGCGCGCGCATCGTGCTGCTCCAGGACCTTTCACCCATATTCGTCGACTACACGCTGCCGGAGCGGTACGTAGATATGGTGGCGCCGGGACTTTCGGTGGAAGTGACGGTTCAGGGATACGGGCAGGAAATATTTAACGGGCGAATCAGCGCCCAGGACCCTGGGGTCGATCCGGGAACACGCGCATTACGGATTCGGGCCACCCTGGACAATCCCACCGGCCGGCTCCGGCCCGGCATGTTTGCCGAGGTGAAAACACTCATCGGGGAGAGCCGCGGCGTGATGACGCTGCCGCGAACCGCGATCGCGTTCGCGCCCTACGGAGACACCGTTTTCAAGATTCTCGAAAAGGATGGACAGCCCACCGTTCAGCGGCTTCCGGTGAAAACCGGCGAAGACCGGGGCGACAGGGTGCAGATCCTCGACGGACTTGCCAGCGGCGATCGCGTGGTGAATACGGGCCAGCTCAAACTGCGCAACGGACAGACGATTCAGATCGATAACAGCGTGGCGCTGGACGGCAAGGTAAGCGCGCCGTGAAATTTACCGACGTCTTTATTCACCGTCCGGTGCTGGCGAGCGTCGTCAGCCTGCTGATCCTGGTGCTGGGCCTTCGCTCCATTCTTGATCTCGAGGTGCGGGAATATCCGGAGACCCTAAATACCGTGGTTACCGTGACCACGGCATTTCCAGGCGCGGGCAGCGAGCTGATGAAGGGGTTCATTACCACGCCGCTGCAGCAGGCCATTGCGGAGGCCAACGGCATCGATTACTTGGCCGCCTCCAGCACCCAGGGCGTTTCCGTTATCGAAGCCCACATGGAGCTCAACTACGACGCCAACGCCGCGGTGTCGGAAATCCAGGCTAAGGTTGCAAGTCAGCGCAACGTTTTGCCGGCGGAAGCCGAGGACCCGGTCATCGACTCCACCACCGGCGACACCACCGCGCTCATGTATCTGGCTTTTTACAGCGACAGCATGACGCCTTCCCAGATCACCGACTATCTCCTGCGCGTGGTTCAGCCCAAGCTTCAGGCGGTTCCGGGTGTAGCCAAGGCGCGGCTCATCGGCAACAAGACCTACGCGCTGAGAGTCTGGCTGGATCCCCGCCGCATGGCGGCGCTTGACGTCACCGCGGTGGACGTGGCCGACGTGCTTCAGGCAAACAACTATCAAGCGGCGGTGGGAAGCGCCAAGGGCGCTTTCGTCAGCATCGATCTCGGGGCAACCACCGACGTGGGCCGCGAGTCGGAGTTCCGCAAGCTGGTGGTCAAATCCGGGGGCGGCGCGCTGGTTCGCATCGAGGATATCGCCAACGCGGAGCTGGGCGCCGAAACCTACGATTCCATCAGTTTGTACAAGGACAAGCCGTCCATTTACGTGGGCATTGAGCCGGTGCCCGGTGCCAATCCGCTCACCGTCGCCAAGAGCGTTCACGCAACCATTCCGGAAATTCAAGGCCAGTTTCCGGAAGGACTCTTGCTTCGAATTCCTTACGACGCCAGCGTATTCATTCAGGATTCCATCGAAGAGGTATTCAAGACTCTTGCGGAAGCAGTGGCAATCGTGCTGCTGGTCATATTCCTTTCTCTCGGGTCCCTTCGCGCCGCCTTGATTCCGTCTGTGGCCGTGCCCCTCTCTCTCATCGGTGGCGCCTTCATTATGCTGCTGCTTGGTTATTCGATAAACCTGCTGACGCTGCTCGCCATGGTTCTCGCTATCGGACTGGTGGTGGATGACGCCATCATCGTGGTGGAGAACGTCCACCGTCACGTTGCGGGCGGTATGTCCCCCAAGGACGCCGCGCTCAAAGGCGCGCGCGAGCTGGCGCTGCCGATCATCGCCATGACCACCACTCTGGTGGCGGTTTATGCGCCCATCGGTTTTATGGGCGGCCTGGTGGGAACGTTGTTCACGGAGTTCGCTTTTACACTCGCAGGCGCGGTGCTGGTATCGGGGATCGTGGCGTTGACCCTGTCGCCAATGCTGTCGGCGAAAGTGCTGAAAAAGGAGGGCGGGCGTTTCGAGCACGCCGTGGAAAGGTTCTTTGAAAATCTTTCACAATATTTTCTGAGACGGCTTCGCGGGGCGCTCGACTGTCTTCCGGCGACGCTGCTGTTCGGGTTTACGATTCTGTTCAGCATTTATTTTCTGTTTGCTTTCAGTCAAAACGAACTGGCGCCGGACGAGGACCAGAGTATTCTGTTTTTCGCCGCCACGGCGCCGCAGACTGCGACCATCGAATACGACCAGCTCTACACGGCGCAGATCCACGATGCTTTCGAGGCGATTCCGGAGTACGACGAGAGCTTCTTTCTGCTTGGCATGGGCGGCAACCCTAGCTCCATATTCGGCGGCTTCAAGATGCCCCCGCCCACCCAGCGGGAGCGGTCGCAAATGGCGGTGCAGCCCGAGCTGCAGGCCAAGCTCTCGAAAATTGCCGGACTGCAGATTGCGGCATTTCCCCGGCCGAGTCTCCCCGGTTCGGGAGGGGGCCTGCCGGTTCAGTTCGTCGTTACCTCGGACGCCTCCTACGAACGCATGGACGAGGCAGCGGACGCGCTCATCGGCCAGGCGATGCAGAGCGGAAATTTTATCTTTCTCAAGAAATCGGTGGAGTTCTCGCGCCCCAGGACCACGGTGGTGGTGGATCGCGACCGCGCCGGCGATCTCGGAATCAGCATGCGCGAGATCGGGCGCAACCTGTCGACCATGCTTGGCGGCGGCAACGTCAACCGCTTCAGCCTCGAGGGACGCAGCTACAAAGTGATCCCTCAGGTGGATCGGCGGTTCCGCTTAAGCCCGGGGATGCTGGAAAACTATTACCTGCGCACGGGCACCGGCGATCTGGTCCCCATGTCGGCGATTGTTCGCCTCGAGCGGGACGTCGAGCCCAGCAAGCGAAGTCAGTTCCAGCAGCTCAATTCGCTCACCGTTGAGGGCGTGATGAGGCCGGGCGTGACGCTTGGCGATGCGCTCGCTTATCTAGAGAAACAGGCGCGCGAGACCTTTCCCCAGGGCTTCAGCTGGGATTACACCGGCGCCTCGCGGCAGTACGCGGAGCAGGGCAGCGCTCTGATCATCACCTTCTTCCTCTCGCTGTTCGTGATCTACCTGGTGCTGGCGGGTCAGTTCGAGAGCTGGCGTGACCCGGTGATCATTCTGGTGTCCGTGCCCATGTCCATTGCCGGTGCGCTCGCCTTCATCACCCTCGGCTTCGCGACCTTGAATATCTATACCCAGGTGGGATTAATCACCCTCATCGGGTTGATTGCAAAAAACGGGATCCTCATCGTCGAGTTCGCGAATCAACTTCAAATCAGGGAGAGCCTGTCAAAGCGCAAAGCCGTGGAACAGGCGGCAGCTGTACGGCTGCGCCCGATTCTCATGACTACCGTTGCCATGCTGATGGCCATGGTGCCGTTGCTGACGGCGGCGGGACCCGGTGCCGTGAGCCGTTTTCACATCGGACTGGTGATCACCACGGGCTTGGGCATAGGCACACTGTTTACCCTGTTCGTGGTGCCGGCGGTGTACGTGTTGATGGCGAGGGATCGAAATGCCGAGGCGCGGGAAAGTTCACCGGCTGGGGAACCCTCGACGACATGAGTAGCTGGGTTTAAGCGATTGGTGACTAGTGATTCGTGATTAGTATGCCGCGGCCGCCCCCAATGCGTGGAAAATACTCACGCCGCTAATCAATTATCACAAATTACCGGTTAAATAACGGCCTGATTTAAGGAATCGCGGGCAAGCCCGCTCCCACAATCGGGCTTCGATTCACGCAGCGGTTCCTGTCAGTCCTCCAGCACCAGGGTATCCGTCGGCGCCCAGCTCACCCAAAGACTTTCCCCCGCTTGATACCGCGTTACGTTGCGGGAGTCGTTTTGCAAGGTCACGGCAATACGAACGCCGCTATTGTTGGTCAGAAAGAGGTGGCTCTCGCTGCCGTGGTAGGCGATGTTGTCGAGCCTGGCCTCGAAAGCGACGGATTCTGACTCCGGCCGTGTTGAGGTGACCTTTATCTTTTCCGGCCGCACTGCGATGCCAATCTCGCCGCTCAAGTTCTTCCCGTGAGGCAGTCGAACGGCCCCCAGGCCTTCCACGACGACTTCGCTGGCATCGTTGGAACCGCGCCTGACGCTGCCCCTGAACAGGTTCATCTTGCCGATGAAGTCGGCGACGAAGCGCGAGTTCGGGTATTCATAAAGCTCTTCCGGCGGGGCCACCTGGCGCACCCGTCCGCTGTCCATGACGGCGATACGATCCGCCATGGAGAGGGCTTCGTCCTGATCGTGGGTGACTATGACGAAAGTGATCCCCACGGCGTGCTGAAGGCCCACGAGCTCGAGCTGCATCGCTTCGCGTAATTTTGCGTCAAGCGCTGAAAGAGGCTCATCCAGCAGCAGCACCTTGGGTTTTTTCACTAACGCCCGGGCCAGGGCGACCCGCTGGCGCTGACCGCCTGAAAGCTGATCGGGTTTACGCTCGCCGTAGCCCTTCAGCTGAACCAGCGCCAATGCCTCTTCCACCCGTGTGTCGATCTCGGTCCTGGGCGTGCCGGTGACTTTGAGCCCGTAGCCCACGTTTTCTGCAACCGACATGTGAGGGAAAACCGCATACGATTGAAACACCATGTTGACGTCGCGCCGGTTTGGCGGCACGCCGGCCATGTCGCGTCCGTCGATACGCACCTGACCCGATGTCGGCGTCTCAAAGCCGGCGAGCATCCTCAGCAACGTCGTTTTGCCGCAGCCGGACGGACCGAGGAGGGCGAAGAATTCACCGGATTTGATCTCCAGCGATACGTCGTCCACGGCGGTGACCACGCTTCCGAAGCGTTTGGTGACGTTACCGATTTCGATGATCGTTTCGGTTTCGCCGTTCACTTCTTATCCATCCGGCTCTGGATCCAAAGGGCAGTGGTGGTGAGCAGCACGGTAATGACGATGAGCACTGCGGACGCTGCATTGACTTCCGGAGTGACCGAAAACCTCACCATGGAATATACCTTGACCGGGAAGGTTACGGTATCCGGTCCCGAGGTGAAAAAGGTAATCACGAAGTCGTCCAGAGAGAGCGTGAACGCGAGCAGGCCCCCGGCCACCAGCCCGGGCCGCATATACGGTATGAGCACGTCGCGGAAGGTCTGCCATTCGCTCGCACCCAGGTCCTTGGCGGCTTCCTCCAGCTCCCGGTTGAAGCTTGCCAGGCGGGCCCGGACCACCACCGCGACAAAAGGGAAGCTGAAGGAGATATGCGCAATGGTGATCTGCGAAAGATTGAACGGGTACGGCATGCCACTTGGCCAGCCGATGCGGGCGAAGAAGGCGAGCATGGCCACGCCCATACAGATTTCGGGAATAACGATGGGCAGTGCCGAAGCGCCCTCGTAGGACGCCTTGAAGGGGAAACGAAAGCGCCACAGCAACACCGCCACCATGGCGCCCAGGATGATGCTCACGATGGTGCTGATGAAGGCGATGGTGAGGGAATTCGTGAACGCCTCGATCATGCTCTCGTTGTTCCAGGCTTTCTCGTAATACTTGAGAGTAAAGCCGCGCCAGACGATGTTTCGCCGGCTGTCGTTAAAGCTGAACGCGATCAAGGTGAGGATCGGCGCGTAGAGGAAAACGAAAGTGGCGATCAGCGTCAGTCGGATCCAGAGGCGCCGGTTGTAATCCAGTGGGCCAATGGGGTGGCGGCGCATCAGGCGGCTTCCATGGCTGATTTGCCCCGCGAGGTCAGCGCGCGGACCGCGAGGGCGAAGAAGGTGATGTACATGAGGATGAACGACAGCGCCGCGCCAAAGGGCCAGTCGTTTGCCGACTTGAACTGACGCTCGATAACGTTGGCGATCATCTGGCTGTCCGTGCCGCCGAGCAGATCCGGCGTCAGAAACGAGCCCAGCGCGGGAATGAAAGTGATGATGACGCCGGAGATAATTCCCGGCAGCGCCAGCGGTACCATGACTGAAACGAACGTGCGCGCCTGGCCGGCGCCGAGATCGAGACTGGCTTCGAGATAGGAACGGTCCATCCGGTCCAGCGCGGCATAAAGCGGCAGCACCATGAAGGGAAGGTGCACGTAGACGAGACCGAACACCACGGCAAAGTTGTTGTAGAGCAGCTCAAACGGCTGGTATTGTTGGCCGAGAAGGTGGTATTCACCGAGTCCCACGAAAACCAGCAACACGTTCGCCTTTTCCCACAGCCACTCTACGGTAAAGTTCATGAAGCCGCGGGTCCTCAGTACCGCAATCAGCGCATAGGTCCTGATCAGCAGGTTGGTCCAGAAAGGCAAAATAACGAGCAGCAAAAGAATGCCCTTCCACCGCTGAGAAGAAAAAGTGATAGCAATGGCAAGCGGAAACCCGGCCGCAAGGCAAACCAAGGTGGTGAGGCCGGCGAACCAGAAAGATTTGAGAAAAATTTGCAGATAGAGCGGGTCGAGGGCGCGGGCGTAGTTGTCGAAGGTCCAGGTGATGGCAATGTCGACGATGCCCCGCTTCTCGCCGAAACTGAAAATCCAGATCAGCGTCAGCGGAATGATAAAGAACACCAGCAGCCAGACGGTCGGCGGTATCGCGACAATCCAGAAGACAAGAGGGTTCTTGCGCCAGCTTTCCAAGCGGATTCCCCGCAATCAAAGGGTGGCCCGTTGCGGGCCACCCTTATGAGACAGACGTGTTACGCCGCCTGGATTCGGGTCCAGGTTTCGTCGATCAGACGCTGGTAGTCTTCGCCCTTGTAGATGGACGCTTCGGACTTCCGGGTCACCTCATCCGGCGGGAAAATAGCGGGGTTGTCCCGGTATTCGGGCGGCAGCTTGGCCTTTGCCGCCTTGTTCGGCGTTGCGTACTGGATGAAATCCGCAATCTCCGCGCCGGCATCCGCGTCGAGAATGAAGTTGATCAGCGCGTGCGCGTTGTTCGGATGCGGCGCACCCTTGGGAATGCACAGGCAATCCTGCCACAGCAGACCGCCTTCCTTAGGCACCACGTAAGCGATATCTTCATCCTCGTCCATCACCTGAAGAATGTCGCCGTTCCACTCCATGGTGAGATCCACCTCGCCGGATGCGAGTAGATCCTGTCCGTTGTCTTCAGCAAATACTTTTATGTGAGGCTTCTGTTTGATCAACATCACTTCGACTTTCTTGATCAGAGCGGGATCCGTCGAGTTGAGTGGATAACCCATGTACTTGAGTCCCATCTGAATAACCGCGCCGCCGTCTGCGAGCAAGGCGATACGACCGGAGTATTGGTCCGAGTCATATAGCCACTTCCAGCTGTCCGGCACGCTCTTGACCTTGGACTTGCGGTAGCCGATGCCGATGGTGCCCCACATGTAGGGCAGGCTGAACTTGCGGCCGGGGTCGAAAGCGGCGTCGCGGAAAACCGGATCGATATTGCTGATATTCGGGATCTTGGAGTGGTCGATGGGAACCAGCATGTTCGCCACGATCATGCGCTCGACGTAGTCGTTCGTCGGGACGATGAGATCGTAGCCGGGGTTGCCTTCCTTGAGCTTGGCAAACAGTTCGTCGTTGTCGGCAAAGAGATCCATCTTGACCTCGATGCCCGAAGCCTTTTCAAAGTCTGCCAGCGTCGTCTCGCCAATGTAGGTGTCCCAGTTGTAGAAATTGAGCTTCTTTTCTTCGGCAGAAAAGCCTTGGCGGGGTATGAAGCTGACGCCCGCGGCGACGGCTCCCATTCCGGCAAGAAAGCCCCGGCGGGACACGCCAGGTTTCATGATTCGTTTCATTTCCCTCTACCTCCTTAATTTGGGAGTTTTATTCGGAAGCCGCGTCATTCGAGAAACCCGGCTAGTTTCACCATGCCTAAGTGACAAATCAAGGGCGCCTTGGCCGGGGCCGATTAGAGCCCGATATCCTGTGCCGTCAGGTCCAGGCAGCGCCGCGCCTTCTCGATCAGCTCGTCAATCTGTTCCGGCGTTATCACGAGCGGCGGCGACAGGATCATTGAGTCCAGCACGGCGCGCATCACCAGGCCGTTGTCGAAGCAGTAGTCGCGGCAACGGCTGCCCAGATCGCCGTCATTCTCAAAGCCCCTGCGGCGGGATTTGTCGCCCATCAGCTCGATGCCCCCCAGAAGGCCGATGCCCCGGATCTCGTCCACCAGCGGGTGGTCGCCGAGCTCGCCCAGCCGCTTCTGAAAGTACGGCGCGGTCTCTTTTTTCACCCGGTCTACGATACCTTCGTCGCGGAGAATGCGAATGTTCTCCGCCGCCACAGCGGCGGCCACCGGGTGGCCGGAGTAGGTGAAGCCGTGGAAGAATTCTCCACCCTTGTCCACCATCACGTCGACGATCCGGTCGCTCACCATGACGCCGCCAATGGGCAGATAGCCGGATGAAAGCCCCTTGGCCATGGGCATAAGATCCGGCTTGAGGCCGTAATAGTCGCTGCCGAACCATTCTCCGGTGCGGCCGAATCCGGTTATGACTTCGTCCACCACCAGCAGGATGTCGTATTTCTCGCAGATACGGCAAATCTCCGGCCAGTAGGTCTCGGGGGGAACGATGACGCCGCCCGCCCCTTGAATTGGCTCGGCGATGAAGGCGGCGACGTTATCCGGTCCGACCCGGTTGATCTTCTCCTCCAGCCAGCCGGCCGCCTTGCGCCCGAACTCGTCCGGAGACAGACCGCCCCCCAGCTTGTACCAGTAGGGCTGCTCGATGTGCTCGATGCCCGGAATGGGCAGGCCGCCCTGGGCATGCATGGGAGTCATGCCGCCAAGGCTTGCGCCCGCCACCGTGCTGCCGTGGTAGGCGTTCTTTCGGCTGATGATGGTGTGGCGCCAGGGCTTGCCCAGGAGATCCCAGTAGCGCCGTACCATGCGCACGACGGTGTCGTTCGCCTCGGAACCGGAGTTGGTGAAAAAGACGTGATTCAGGTTTTTCGGTGTGACCTCGGCCAGCAGGGCGGAAAGCTCCACCGCGGGCGGGTGGGTAGTCTGAAAGAAGTTGTTGTAGAAAGGCAGCGATTCGAGCTGGCGGCAGCCGGCTTCGATGAGTTCCTTTCTGCCGTAGCCCAGGTTCACGCACCACAGCCCCGCCATCCCGTCCAGGATCTTGTTGCCCTCCGAGTCCCACAGGTACACACCTTCGGCCCGGGTAATGATGCGGCTGCCTTTCTTGGCCAGAGCCTTGTAATCGGTGAACGGATGCAGGTGGTGCGCCGTGTCCAGGCGTTGCCACTCGGCGGTGGGGCGGTTATGGGTACGGTGGGTCACGGGTTGATATTCCAGCAGCATTCAGGGCCGAGCAGGACTATAGAGCCGGTCTTTGGAAAAGTCGATTATGCAAAGCGCACTATCACGATGTGGTTTTTTTCTGCTAGAAACACCACTGGGATTTTGTTCAAAGGTTATGAGTCGCGACTTGATCAAAGGTACCATTCGAATTCCCGGGGAAAGGTTTCACCCATGAAGGCGTCGAATTCCGCCTGTTTTACCTGGGCATAAATCTTCGGGTAATCGGCGCCGAGATAATCCGGCAGAATTTTCGCGTTTTCGATGGCGCGAATGGCCTCCCAGGGGGTCAGCGGAAGCATTGCATCGACCTCGGCGCCGGCGTTTCCCGAGTGCTTCGCGCCCGGGTCCAGCTTGTTAATCAAGCCGTAGTGAACGCCCGCCAGAACGGCCGCCATGACCAGATAAGGATTGGCCTCGGCGCCGGCGACGCGGTGCTCTACGCGGCGGCTCTCACCGTCGTGGACGGGCAAGCGGAATGCGACGGACCGATTGTTTTCTCCCCAGTCCGTGGTCACCGGAACGAACTGATCCGGTTTGAAGCGGCGGTAGACGTTGATGTTGGGCGCGAATATGGCCATGGCTTCAGCCATGGTGGCTTTGAGTCCTGCGATAGCGTGGCCGAGAATTGCGTCGCCGTTCTTAAATTTAGGATCGAATACGTTCTCCCCGCCGTCGTTTTGAAGACTCAAGTGAATGTGCAGTCCGCTTGCCGACTGATCCGCAAACGGTTTGGACATGAAGGTTGCATCCAATCCTTCTGATCGGGCCACGCCCTGCACCACGCGGCGCAGAAGCGCGCCATCGTCGGCGGCGCGCACCGGGTCGTCCCGATGCTCGAGGTTCAGCTCGAATTGCCCGGCGCCGTATTCGCTGATCATCGTGGTGCTAGGAATTCTCTGCGCTTCGCAGGCGCGCTCCAAGGCGGACAGTACGCCATCGAACTCGTCCAGCTTGGCAAGCGAAAGGACCTTGCCCTGGGATTCCGCAGCACGGGTTCGCGGCGATAACGCGCTGCGGGGAAGAGTCGAGTCGTCGCGCCGGGCTTCGATCAAGTAAAACTCGAGCTCCACGGCGACGACCGGTTTGACGCCCAGCTCGCCGAAACACGCCGCGACCCGTTCGAGCACGTGGCGTGGCTCGTACCATAAAGGTGCGCGGTCTTTGGCGCTTTGGTACTGGCAAAGTACCTGGGCGCGGCCCGGACCCATCCAGGGTACCGGCGCCAGCATGCCGCTGACGGGGACCGCGAAGGCATCGGGATCGCCGTCGGAGAAGCCGTGACCCATGGGATCCGCCGTGTTTCCCAGAACGTCCACCAGCTGCATCGCCGCGCACACGGGCGTTCCCGTCGTATACAGCTTTTCCATGTGGGAGCGCGGCAGCCGTTTGCCGATGGCGTTACCGCATAGATCGATAACGAAAGCATCCAGGTGGGTGATTGCCGGATGCTTCTCCAAGAACGCGTGAAGCTCGGTCACTTCGGCGGTCTTTCGGTGTTCCATCTCTGTACTCGTGGTCTGAAATGAACGGCGTCGGCACCCGAACACTAAACGTAAACGTGCGGCCCAGCGTCCGCGTGACCGCCGCTACGCAGCGCCACGCTCAAACGTTCAGCAGCAGGTGCTCCCGCTCCCAGGAGGTGATCACTCTGAGAAAGCTCAAGAACTCTGTTTCCTTCACCGCGATGTAGGCGGTGACGAACCGCTCCCCGAGGATTTCGATCAGCGGCTCGCATTCGCGTAAGTTTCCGATCGCTTCTTCCAGGCTCCGAGGCAGCTCGAAGGGAAGCTCGTAAGCGCTGCCTTGGAGGGGATTCGTTGGCTCGAGTCCCTGCACCATACCTAAATAACCGCAGGCTAAAGACGCGGCGATGGCGAGATAAGGGTTCGAATCCGCCCCGGCAACCCGATTCTCCAGCCGCGTGTTCTCGGGCTCGGAAAACGGCACGCGAAGCCCGGCAGTGCGGTTGTCATGGCCCCACTGCACGTTGATGGGCGCTGCCATGAATTTCGTGATGCGGCGATAGGAGTTGACGTTTGGCGCGAAGAATGACATCGCAGCCGGAAGATACGTTTGCAAACCCGCGATGTGCGACAGAAAGAGCTTGGACAGCTTGCCGTTGTCACCAGCGAATACGTTCTTACCTGTGGCTTTGTCCAACACGCTCTGGTGGACGTGCATGGCGTTGCCGGGTTCACGCGCCATGGGCTTGGCCATGAAGGTGGCATACATGTTGTGGCGCATGGCGACCTCACGCACGGTGCGTTTGAACAGAAACGCCTGGTCGGCCAGATCCAGCGCGTCGCCGTGCTGCAGATTGATTTCCATCTGCGCCGCGCCGGACTCGTGAATCAGGGTATCGAGCTCGATCTCCTGCGCCTCGCAAAAGGCGTAAACGTCTTCAATGAGCGGCTCGAATTCCGCCAGTGCGTCAATGCCGTAGGACTGCCGCCCGGTTTCGGCGCGGCCTGAGCGGCCGATGGGAGGCTCCAGCGGATAATCCGGATCGGTATTGGGCTTGACCAGGTTGAACTCGAGCTCCGGCGCAACCACCGGCACCCAGCCCCGTTCGGCGTAAAGCTCTAGGATCCGCCTCAAGATATAACGCGGCGCCGTGTCGACCGGCTTGCCGTCGGAGTAAAAGCAATCGTGGATGATCTGAGCGGTCGGCTCCCTCGCCCAGGGCACCCGGCGTATGGTGTTGGCATCGCCTCTGAGCACCATGTCGATGTCCGCGGGATGC